>Ga0209434_1000107_pt1 | contig 42704 bp, 74 predicted proteins | sample ETNvirnome_2_300_FD_184068 | JGI IMG/M metagenome (GOLD analysis project Ga0209434, IMG submission 184068) | Marine viral communities from the Pacific Ocean - ETNP_2_300 (SPAdes) (version 2) | ecosystem: Environmental > Aquatic > Marine > Oceanic | place: Pacific Ocean | collected 2013-06-22 | reverse complement strand
AGAAATTCCGACTCTATGTACTAACGTGAATAATGTTTCTATTATTTCTTTTTGAAAAGTGTATAATTCTTTTTTCATTTTATTTACTCCTGTTATTAGTTTGTTTTAATTTTCTATTTTTAAATCTATCGTTTCCATTTTATTTGCTCCTTTTAAATTTATTTTATTCCTTACTTCTTTGGTAAATCGTCAAACCACGCCTTGTCCGCCTCGTGCATTGATTCGTATTTGTCTACAAGATCATCATAAAAACCCTCTATACCGTTATAAGGTGACGTATAATAACTCTCTAGTTTCTCACCATTCATCATTGCAACTTGATATTCATCATTCGTCAAGAATACATTTCCACTTGTTGTATTCATCATGATTTGAACATTATTTTCTTCGAATCCTACTTTAAAATCAGATGGTAAATTCCCGTTATTCCATTCAGTCATTAATTCTATTGCTATAGCTCTCTCTCTATTACCGAAATCTGATAGATTAGTTGTTGTAGTCATTTTGTTTGCTCCTTTACTTTTTATTTAATTAATAAAACTCAATTTTCCCAACGGGGTTTCCGTTAATATCTTTTATACTTTCATAATAATCAATTTCTCGTTGTTCTATTTTTTTTGCTAATTTTATTAATATTCTTGCTACTTCATCATTAACAGCAGGATAAAAAGCATCGTTTTCAACATTAATTAGTATTTTTACCTCTTTTAGCGGTAAACCCTTCTCATTAGCTAGTTTCATTTTATTTGCTCCTGTTATTAGACGTAAAACAACAAATTGATAAGAACACCTAATAACAACCAGGCTATTATTAACCATAATTCCGTCATGTCTTTTTTTATCGTTTTCATTGTGTTTGCTCCTGTTATTAAAATATGCCACTTGATGTGACTTGATGTTAATTAATATATACCAAGTTTGTATGTGTGTCAACAGGTATTTTTACTTGGGTATTGTGTTTAATTGTGATTTTATTTGTCAGAAAAATATTTTGTGGTTATAATTAAGGTCATGACCAAAACAACTGGCTCACAGGTTTCAGCATACCAATATGAAATTTCACTTGATGAGCCAGGTCAAGCTTCTAAATTATGACGAAATTAATAGATTATAATAATAACAATTCAGATGAGAATGTGGAAGTTGATAAGATTTCTGATCTTGCTATTGATTTGATTGAACAGAAGAAGAAGGTTGTTGTTAAAAATAACTATTCCGATGAAGAAAAGAAGTGTGTTTTAGCTTTATCGTCTCTTTCTTATTCAATGGGGGATATTAGCAAGATAACTGGTGTTCCTAAGAGTACTATACATGCTTGGGTTAATGGACAAGGTGGTGTTGATAGTATCGATTACCAAGACGTATCGGACCGTCTAAAGGCCAATCTACAGTCAAGATTAACCGCTAGCGCATCTAAATTCCTTTCTTTAGCACACGAGAAAGCCCATAAAGCATCATTTAAGGATTTAATGATAGGTAGTGGTATAGCCTTAGAGAAAGAGGCTTTATTAGGCGGTAACGCTACTCACAGAGTAGAACACGTAACAAAAAAGATTGATGTGATTAATGTCAGTAAAACTGAATTAACTGATAAACGTAGGTATTTAGAGTCTGAATTAACTGATTTAAAGGAGGATGGTTAGTTAATTGGTTAGCTAAACACATATTATATGAATACTTACGCTCATATTATAACAAAAGGACTACGGATACTACATCCAGTGGCCTACCTAATTAATGATATTTTAAGGGGTCTTTTATATCGAGGGGGAGGGGGTAAGGGTTCTTGCTTTATTATATGGAACCCTCCAGCAGTTGAAAAAAACAAAAGGAGAGTAAATGACTAAATTTAAATCACAAGTAATATCATCTTATTTTAATTATATTGAACTAGAACAAATCCCTTTTGTAGAGCTAGAACGCATAATAATAGCTGTTAGCCGTAACGAAATATCCCCTCCGGGCTTGAAATTTAACTTATCTGATGTTGTCAGAAATTATCTACTTGAGGAAAATAAAAATGAAGACCCCTTAAATCATGCATTAGGTGTGAGAGTTGGAGATATCGATGGTTTATATGACATAAAAAAAGACATTGCTATGGTTAAAGCGAGAATGGAATTTTTAGTCAAGAATTTTAGAGACCCAGGAAAAGAAACATGGAATATAGATTTGTATCTGGATGAGACATTTGCAAGTACAACTGAAAAAAAACAAAAGGGTCTAAAATGAAAAACTCATTAAAATACATAAAATTCACAGAAATGTCACATCACTTCCCCGATACCCATTGCACCGAATGGAAAGAATTTATAATTTTAAATATATTCATCTCAGTAGCCGAAGAAAGGGAAATAGAAGGCGTTAACTACAGTCGTATTAGGGATTTATCTAAATCTTGCAACGTAGGAAGATGGGTAGCCCTTTCCCGTAAAGAAATTGAAAAACACACTCCTATAGGATCAGTTGAAGAGCTTGTAGATATGACTTTAAGTGCTAAAAAACAAAAGGGATTAAAATGATAGAATTTATCAATAACCTTTGTACTCAACCCCTTTCCTTATCCAGTATTGGCTTTGCGATTTGTTTTTACCAAAATGAATAAAAATTTAAAAAAAGCATTAAAAGGGCTTAGTAGAGAACAGCTACAAGAAAGAATGAACTACGTTATTTTAAGTACTGGAAGGAGAGTAGTGCTTGATTGGATTGATGATGTATTTTTTTGGGATGCCATTGCACAAGTTAAGCATTCAGAGACAGAGGAGGAAGCTGCTGAAGTAGCTTTAAGGTTTATTGTGATACTAATTGAATCTATTGCAGATGGGTATTGGATAGAATTTAAAGATAATAAAACCCGTGACAAGTATGTAAACCTGAGCATTAAATATGACCACCCTGTATTGAGAGTAATGGAATTAAAAAATGGCAACCTAGGGTTAATAATAATTGACCAAGATCCATTGATTTTAGAATTCCCAGACCACCACGAAAAGATAAAAAAAGAGATATATAAAAGAATAATTAAATTTTTAAATGATTGGAAAGATTTGGGAAAATGTAGTGGAGGATGGGAATTAATTCGTGATAAAGACAAAAAATACCCAGTATACCCTGAAAGAATTTATAATTTTTGTGCAAAGACAGGAAATATAACATGGCCACCCTCATAACCAAACTAAAAGCCCTAGAATCCCTAATGAAAGAAGTGTCATCAGACATGAGGCATGAGAGTGCAGTTAGCAACCCTTTATACGCACTTTCTTATGATCTTATAGGAGCTGCTGTAACGGTTCGCACGTGGATAGATGGAATGGAGGAGGAAGGTAAATGAAAGAAATAAAAATTAGCCCAGATAAATTCAATTCATATTTAGAGGATACCTATGGGATTGAGTCTGTTTTGGGGTACTCAGGCAGGTCTCCCTATGGGGTTTCGGGGATGAATAATCATCCTACATATAAAACTATAAGTAATATTGGTACCGAAGAATGGGTAAAGGATGACCCAGAAAGGATCATAATGAAGAAAGTGAAGGATTGGGATGAATTAGCGCACTTATCAGAAGAAGAAGCCTTAGAGAAATTTCTTTTTCATTTTGATTTTATGGTTAAAGTCATACGTTCTACTGGTTGTCAAATTAATAAATTTATTTTTCGTGAATATCCTACCATACGGACAGACAGAAATTTAATATATTGCCGTGTATTTGTTGAATTAAAAATACTTAACCATATTATTTCTAATTCTGAAGGGGTACCGTTATTCAGAGATCAAAAAATACATGTCCAATCATTATATGATAATGAAATTATTTCTTTTAGTAAAAATACAGATAATTTTAGTAAAATAAAACACCTATAAATGAAGCTCAAGAATTATTAAAAGGATTAAAATGAAACTCCTACTAGCCTTAACATTCTTTGTATTCACGCAAATACAAGCCCTTGAGATCACTGAGGTACTGAGAGTGTATGACGGGGACACTATATACGTTAATTTATCCTGTAATGAGCCTATTTTCTGTAAAAACATAGGGATTCGGTTAAAAGGGATAGACACTCCTGAGATTCGGACCCGAAATAAAAGAGAGAAGAGACTAGGCTACGCAGCTAAGCATTATTTGGAAGGGATAGTTAGTGAAGCTACTTACTTTGAGTTAAGGGACGTTTCACGAGGCAAGTATTTTAGGGTTATAGCGGATGTGTTGGTAAACGGGATGTCATTATCAGAAATAATGATATCTAGTGGCTATGCGAAGCATTATCATGGAGGAAGTAAATGAGTTTGATTGACATTGTTTTTATTTTTATGTGTTTGGGGATTCTGGCATCACTTATCATTCAGATTATTAAGATCGAGCCATTAGTTTTAGATATAAAAAATATAAAAACGAGATTAAATGCTATTGACAAAAAAATAGAAAAGAATAAAGAGAATACTGATTGCCGAATTGTAAGAATAAATCCTTTAATGGACTCAAATATAGGGGATCTAAATGATTAAAAAGCAAATTACGGTATATTTATGTGAGAACTGCGATAAAAGTTATGAAATTGCAGAAGGAGCTAAAGCCTGTGAAGAGAACCACGAAAGGGTCTCCCATTGTTGGTCTGAAGGCTACAAAGGACCTGACCAATTAATTTACCCAGAGGATCTAAGAGAGTGAGAGAATATATCACTCCTATATTAGTCCTGACAGTAATTAGCTTTGTCCTATTTATTGGGATGCGATTTTTACTTTACGCTGCAATTAAAGATTACATTATTTTATTAACATGCTTTTTATCATCAATTCTATTTATATACTGCCATGAAATCTACTAATACAGATATAAAGAAGGTATATACGTGTTCATATTGCAACACAGATTATGATAATGAGCATTTATTGATAGCGTGCCATGACATGCACATTAAAAATAGGGATAGACTCCCTACTTCTAAAAAAGACAATGTAAACTGTAGCTGCTACTTTTGTATCGCCAGTGATAGACTCCCTACTTCTAAAAAAGACAATGTAAACCCTTCGCATTATAAGTCTGGTGAGGTTGAGTGTATAGACGCAATAAAGTCCTCAATGAGTAAAGATGAATTCCAAGGTGCGTTAAAGGCTAATATTTTAAAATATATTTGGAGATTCCCTAAGAAGAAGGGGATTGAAGATTTATATAAAGCAAAGTGGTACTTAAGCCGTTTAATTTCTGAGTGTGAAAAGGGAGAGGTTAAATGACTAGCTCAGATGAACAGTATTGTACAAAGTGTCTTAATCTTTTGCGTGAATGTTTCCGTAAAGGGAATGGCTCCCTATTAGTTGCTGGGCTGAAGATGGTTCCCTCACCAGATAGGGAGATGAAAGAGATGTCAAAGAAAGGGCATTGTCATTGTGTAAAAGGAAATATCAGAACTAACGTCTTAGGCCATCGAATTAATGAGACAGAAGAAAATATAGACATATAGGAGGTATTTATGGAAAAAAATGAAGAGATAGAGGTTTCATTTGTGACGGATAATGAGTTATGGGCGGAGTTAAAGGAATTTTGTCGTGAAAAAACAAAACAATCGGGAGAGAGAATTTTAATTAAAAACGCTGCTACCGAGGCTATTCGTAGGTATCTCAGGGCAACAAAAAACAATGGTCAAGCCTATCATAGCTATGATAGCAATAAATTATATTTAAATAAGCGATATCTGGCCTGTTTAGGCGAATATAAATCTCTGAAGAGAAAAAACAGGTACGCAATATACGCAATTGCGTTCTTGGGTATTCACTTCGTATTAAATTGCATGATCTTGTTATCACGTTATTTGGGTGTATAAGGACTACATGGAGCTTGCACACATGGCCTATGATTATGAGAACCAACCCAAAATATGCTTTGAGTGTCTGATAGATATTCCGATTGCAAGTATCAGCCAAAAAGAGATAGAAGAGGCTGATGAGACAGGGATATTTTTTTGTGAATATTGTAAGGAGAGTGTAGATGGGTAAAATTGAAGAATTAGAACATTTTGAAAAAGGTAAGTTTTTAGCATTCCTAAGTAATGATCTGCAATTGAGTTTGGAGTTCAAGTCACACTCAAGTTATTCTGAGCGTAAAATGAAAGAAATTCTTGAAAATGCTGGATTCAAGATATACCTCGCATGTATAGATAATGTACCAAGAGTTGAAAATAAAGGGTACCAACAGGTTTTTTTGACTGACAAAAAAAAATGGTATAAGGAAATAATTTGGAAAGGGGAGCTTGTGTTAATGGCTAAAAAGGAGAGTGTAGATGGGTAAAAAAGAATTAAAGGTAGAGATTCCAGGTAAGGTTTATCCGAGGGAGTGGGAATGGATAAAGAACAAGTATAAGGGGTATTCGTTTGGAAGGCTTCGTGTCCCTGGGGGATGGTTATTTACGGACGGGTTGCTTAAAATGATGAGAGAAATTAAGTTTAGAGATAGGTGCACCAACCATAACGATTTCATCTTCATCCCCGACCCAAACCATGAATGGGTATTAGAGCTTTTAAAGGAAGATCCTGAAGAGGAAACATCTGAGGTAATGAAAGAATTACACAAAAAAACAGATGAAGCATCAGAGGATATAAGGAAATTAAAAAGAAACCCCGAAAAAACAAATAAACCTTGGTTTTCTAGGCTATTTAGGAGTAATAATGGCTAAACACACATACGTAGGTGATCCTAAATTAGTATTGGCAGAGAAGATGACATACTTTGAATTTAGTGAGGATGATCTCAATCTTAGCCTGCCAGATAAAAATGGATATAAAGTCTCCCCTGATAAAGGCGATAGTTACTGGCTATCTGAAAATGAATTTGAATCTAAGTTTTTTAAGATTAGTAATTCTAGTTGTTTGGAAAAAGCCAAGAAATTTAAAGGTAAGTTAAGGACTCATAAAAGTGTTTCCTTAAAAACAGATAATGGTGTCGAAAAACCGTCATTACTGATTTCAAATGCAGTTTTAACGGTTATCTCTGACTGGGCTACGAATGGGTTATTAGAAGACAAATGAAACAAAAACTAACGCCTGAACAAAAAGCAAAGAGAATAGCTCAAATTAAAAAAGAGCTTGAGGCTGTACAGGCGAAGGAAGAAAAGCTAGATATACAAAAAAAATCGTTAATTAAACAGCAAAAAGAATACGAAAAAAAGAATAAGCTGTTATTTTTTAATGACCCTGAGAAAGGGTATTTAGGTAAAAATGGGAAATGGGAGAGCAATCCGATTCAGAAAAAGTATTTTGAGGCGTTAAGGAACCCGAAATACAAAATATATGGGTTAGTGGGTGCGAATAGGATTAGTAAGACGTTTTCCAGTACAGGGGTTACGGTTTTGACTGCATTACGAGGATGTTTTCCTTGGGAAGATCCAAACGAAGTGGGGACATGGTTTTGGAATAGTAGAGGATGGGAACCGCCTATTAAGATTCGGATAGTAGGTCAAGATTGGGAAAAACATGTCAAAACGGTAATTATTTCAACCATAAAAGAGCTATGGCCTCATAGCTGGGGGTTCCAGTCTAGGAAAAACGGGCAAGGGGTTGAGGCTACATGGACTCATCCATCAGGAAGTACGATTGAGATATTGAGTAATAGTTCAGAAAGTGAATTATTTGAGGGTTGGAACGGTCATATAATTATTTATGATGAGCCTCCGAAGCGCCAAAATAGAATTGCGTGTGCAAGGGGTCTTGTGGATTTTCAGGGTATAGAAATATTCGCAATGACTCTTTTGAAAGAGGCGTGGATCGACCAAGATGTTGTAAATGGTGTAGATGAGAATGGCCAGTTAGACAAATCAACAATATTTTTTAAAGGTGATATTCAGGATAATGTAGGATTTGGTATTACACAGGCAGGGGTAGATCAGTTCGCAAAGACACTTACAGAAGACGAGAGGTCTGCTAGATTAAGGGGAGTTCCTAGTTACAAGTCAGGGATAATACTAAATATGGATCGAGAAATACATGTAGTTGAAAGGAATTTTGACATACCTTCAAGTTGGATGGTGGATGTTGCAATAGATATTGGTATCCAAAAAGCGCATGACATTTTATATTTAGCGACTTCACCAGATGGGAGAAAGTATGTTTGTTTTGAGGAGACAGTGTCAGGTAACGGTGACATTATAGCTGAAAGCATTATCCAAAAAAAGAATCGTTATATGCTAAGAATAAATCGAGTTATTTGTGACCCTTTGGCGAAAGGTAACACTGCTGGGCAGGATTTTGAGCATTCAACGTGGTCAAAAATAGACAATGCCCTAAACCGATTTGATATGTATTTAGAGTCAGGTTCTAAGTTGAAGAATGATGGGGTCATTACGATCAATTCATTGTTAATGACGGTTAATAAGATCCCTATGTTGTTTTTCTTTAGAGATTTAGGGAAAACCGTTAAGCAGTGCCTGAATTGGATGTATGACAAAGAAGGGAAGCCGTCTAAGAAAGACGATGATATGTGTGAGAATTTATACCGACTTGCTTTATTAGGGACTGAATGGGAAGAGCCTTATGCGGAAGAATATTATAATCCTGGACATGAGGATAGGGATAAAATAACAGGGTATTAAATGAGTGAATTTGACATTTATACTGCAATACAAGAAAATGAAATAAGGAACGGAACAGTATCCATCATTGTGAAGGATGGTATAGTTTTCACGGTTGATATCAAAAAGCAAGTGTACAAGAGGGTGAAAAATAAGTAAATAGTACAAAATAAAACATAAATTAGTCCACAGGAACTTAGGTCTTAGACCCAAAGATAACAAGAGGCACAATTATTCGATAATCGAGTAGTTGTGCCTTTTTTTTATGCTTAAAAAAGGAGAATAGCATGCCATGCGGTAAAGGAACATACGGATCAAAGGTTGGAAGACCTAAAAAGAAAAAGAAGGATATTGAAAAGAAAGGAGGGAAAAATGGCTGAGCAAGAGATAGTAGTTGTTGAAGATGAAGAGGTAGTGGAAGAGGCTCCTAAAGATAAAATGGGTGAACTAGCAGACCCAGAATCGTTGTTTTTTGAGAATTTAGCAGAAAAACTTGACGATGAAAAACTAAAAGAGATTGGTCAGGAGGCATGTGATGGCTATGATTTAGATTTAAAGTCTATTTCTCAACTTAAAGAGAGTAGAGACGCTTATAATAAGCTATTTGAACTTAAATTAGAGTCAAAGAATTTCCCTCATCCTGATTCAGCTAACGTAAAATTACCTATTCAAATGAAAGCAACAATACAATTTGCTTCAAGATTGCTCTTAAATATATTTTCAGATGCAAAATTAATTAAAATTGATCCTATAGATAATAGTCCTACATCCCAAGCGTTAAGTAAGCGAGTTGAAAAGCATTTAAATTTCAAATTAATGTATGGAAGACCTAGCTTTTATCATTCATTCAGAAACACTGCATTCCAACTAGGCCGTGATGGGACTGCGTTTAGGAAAGTATATTGGGATTCTATTAAAAAGAAAGTGGTATCTACGGATATCCTACCAGAAGATTTTGTTATTAATTATTACGCAAAAGATTTAGACGATTGCTATAGATATACTCACGTTTTACATCAAAATGAAAATGAAATAAAGATAAAACAAGGAAAAGGTATTTATCGTGAATGTGAATTAGACCCTATTTCTGATTCTACAGAGGATAGTGAGACACAGAGACACAAAGAATCAATAGGTTTAACATCCCCAAATGAGGTTGATGTTACAACGCCAAGGCATGTTTTAGAGCAACATACTTACCTCCAATTAAAAAAAGATAAATATAAAAAACCTTATATTGTGACAGTTGATTATGAAAGCAAAGAGGTCCTTCGTATCACACGCCGTTCGCATCCCGAAACAGGAGAACCCTTAAATTATTTCACAAAATATACCTTAATCCAAAATGACAAAACGATATATGGATATGGTTTTGGCCACTTGTTGATGGGATTAGCAAGCACCGCTAACTCTTCAATTAACATAATGTTAGATGCAGGTTGGAGGTCTACCGTATTTTCAGGGATTAAAGCTAAAGGCAGTGGCATGAAATCGGGTCATTTGAGTTTACAGCCGGGCGAATTTGCAGATGCAAATATTAAATCTGACGATATTCGAAAATCAATTTTCCCATTAACACCCCCTCCTCCATCACAAGTATTATTAAGTCTATTACAGTTTGTTGAAGATCAAGCGAATAGTTTATCCACTGTGACTGAGATTTTTTCTGGTGGGGCGCCTAAATCAGATACGACGGCTACAGCAGCAAGCATAGCTGTCTCTGAAGGAGCAAAGCTATTCACAGATATTCAAAAATCCGTACATGTTTCATTAGGGGAAGAGTTCCAGGCAATCAAAGATATGTATTCAATATATTTAGATCCCGTTGAGTATATAGGCGTAACGGCTGAAGAGGGCGACCACCCAGATAGGATCAAAATTGCTAGGGATGATTATAAAACTCAGTTTTCGATTATGCCCGTGTCAGACCCCAATATTATTAGTAAAGATCAGACTGTAGCAAAGGCGCAGACGTTATTAAATATAGTGAAGCAAGATCCTATATTGCAAAACGATCCAAGGGCAGTGAGTTTGGCAAATAAGCGATTTCTTGAAGCGTATGGCGAATCCCCTAGCGTAATTAAAGAGCTTGATTTGATTTATGAAGAAGCTATTAAAGCGTCTGATAACCAAAGAGTCATTGAAAATGAAGCAGCTATTCAAGCCCAGAAAAACGAGGCTAACAGACTAGCTTCTGAGGAAAAGGCAAAGAACTATGAGGATGCTGCAAAAAAAATAGAAGGAGGTGCAACGGCTTAAATTATGGATAAAAGAGAAAAATTACATTTAAGGGGTTCGGATTTAGATTGGTTTGATTGGTTTAAATCCCCGCATACCGAAATTGTAATTGGGTTAATTGAAGATATAAAAAGACATAAATTAGACGAAATAACATCTTATGAGTTTGAACCTGAAAAATTTACACAAGAAGTTTCGAAACGAATCGGCGCTTTCAATGTGTTAGAGGAGGTCTTAGAAGAAGTAAACGAATTTAAAAAAAATCAGGAGGATTAAATTGAAAACTATTGTAAGACTTCAGGACGATCATGTTGTGGTTAAACAAGCTGAAAAGAAAACGGAATCAGGAATTATCATACCAGATATTGCAAGTAAAGGGGGCACCGCTGAAATGTTTGAGGGGACTGTTTTAGCAGTTGGTGATTCTGTTGATAATTTTAAACCAGGGGATTATGTGACTTTTGGCAGATCAACAATGTCGATACGAACTTACAATGGGAAAGAATATATTTATTTGAGGGAGGATGCGATTTATTCCGTTATAGCTAAGGTTGATGAAGATTATACGCCTACACAGAATGAATTTGTTATATAAGGATAGGAGTTAAAAATGATAGACCAAAAATTAACAGGTGGGTTACAAGATAATATTGAAGAAGAAGAGATTGAAGTTAAAGTTGAAGAATCTGAGTCTGATGAGATTGAAGTGGTTGATGATACGGAAGAAAATTCTGAAACAGAGGAAATTCCTGAAGAGGCCAAGAAATTAATCAACCCTAAAATGAAAAATAAGACCCAAAAGAGGATTACGGGTTTAATTAAAGACAAAGGAGAACTTAGTCGTACAGTAGAATCATTGCAAAAAGAGATAGAGTCCCTTAAATCAAAAGAGAGTCGCCGATCTCAAAAAGAAATGACTTCTCAAAATGAATTAGATCTAAAAAAAATACGGCAAGATATGAAAAAAGCGAGTGAGGACGGAGATGATGAGGCGTTTGTTAGAGCGCAAGAGGCTATGATGCGACAGTTACAATCATCCCCACAAGCAAATACGACTGTATCTGATCCTCAGCAAGCAGAAGAATATTTTAAATCTAAAAATCCTTGGTTTGGAGTTGAGAAGGCTAAAACTTATGCGGCGAGACAAATTAACCATGAGGTATATTCTGATCCTGCTTTATCTCATCTCAGTGACCACCAAAAATTAGATGAAATAGCACGAAGAACAAATACTATGCCAGAGTTCCAAAAGAACCCATATCAATCATATGTATCTGGGGAAGCCCCAAGCACTATTGGGAGAAGAAATAGTAACGTTATAACCATTACGAGAAGTGAATTGGACCATGCAAGATCTGTTGCAGGAACAATAGATCCAAATATGCCCGAATCAGATATTAAAAAATTAGCTATTAAATGGAAGAAAAACATAATGAAAAAGGAGGCAATGTAAAATGGAAGTTTCAATTACAAAAGAAGATATTATTATTGATGGAGAGGGTATTGATTTCTCGGATATTAATAAAGCTGTTTCTCAAAAGGATAAAAACGGAAAAATTATCACTAAAGAGGTTGACAATGATAAAAAAAAGTGTTATAAGTTATTATTAGTAGATGGGAGTGATAAAGATATACTTTTATCATCTAGCGAAGCTAAATCCCTGACACAAAAACTTCGGTGGAATAAACCTAAGCAGAAAAAAACAGAAATTGTAGAGAATGCTGATTCCACTGCCACATCGGATGAATTTATTTCATCTGCCCCAAAGAAAAAAATAGATATCGATGGCTTGAAACGTAATTTAAGCGGGTCTAGGAATGTTAAATTTAAAAACCCAGAGCTAGTTAGCTATTGGGCTTCTGAATCTAAGGTCCCTCGCAGGCTCAGTATGGGATACGAACACGCTAGAAAAGAGGATATAAAAGACTTTGATTTACAATTTTCACATCTTAATGTTGGAATGTTAAGTAAATCAGATGGCCGTATTATCGTTGGAAATGATGTCTTATTAAAGACACATATAGACACTCGTGACGCTATCCGAAAAATCAATTATGAACGCCGTCCTTTGATTGAAAATATTAGTCGGGGTGTAAGTGCGGGGCATATACAAGTAGAACGTGAATATTAAAATAATAAGGAGTAAAAAATGGCAAACGCAGATAGCCCTAAAGGGTTTCGACCTCTTGAAGAAGGACCTACTTTCCCAGTAAGTGTTGATGCATCTAATGCTACAACAATAGGGAAGGGTGATCCTTTAGAAATGGAAGCAGATGGTGGATATGGTAGAGCCGAATCAGGAGATGCCTCAGTAGTTAAATATATTGCATGGGGTTTTAAAGACTCTGATGGTAATTCTATCGCTTATCTTCCTGCTTCTACAGCGGGTACAGTCAACGCAATTCCTATAACACCAGGACGGAAGTTTGTTATACAATCTGACACTGGAACAACTGTCGCAGCTACAGCAGTAAACGCAACGGCTGATTTTGTTGCTGGGAATGCATCTACAACGAGTGGTGTTTCTGTATATGAATTGGATGCAAGTGATATTGGAACAGGCACACAGTTACGAATTTTAGGGAAATTAGAAACAGCTGAAGATAACGCATGGGGCGAAGCTCACGTTGATTTAATTGTAGAATTCTCTGAAACAGGAACTACATCTGCTACTAGCGTTTAATTTAAAGGACTAAAGAAGGAGTAAAAAAATGTCAATTACACGAAGTACAAATCCGGCTCTATTAATAGAGGGATTAAAAGAACTATTTGGGGTAGGATATACAAATTACCCAGATAAATATAAGAAGATTTTTGATTTAGAGACATCTGACAGCGAAGTTGAGACACATCAAGAACTTGGTGGACTTGGTCTGCACACAGTTAAAGCTGAAGGCCAAATCTCTTCGTTAGACACACCTAACCAAGGTCCTAAGACTTATATTGAGAATATCGCATATGCGTTGCGTTATTTAATATCTCATGAAGCACTTGCAGATAACAAATATAAACGAATAGAGCAAAACTTACTTGATCTTGGTACCTCTGCTGGGAGGACAATGGAAGTTATTGCGATTAATCGATTAAACACAGCTTTTTCTACTGCTACAGCAGATAAATTAGCTGATGGTTCTGCAATGTGTGCTACAGATCACACCTTGTCAGGATCTAATGGAACAGGGTCTAACGCCGCAGCCTCTGCTTCTGATTTAAGCGAAGCATCGCTAATTACCGCTATCAATGACATCGCATCATTTGTAGACCCACGAGGACTTAAAATACAGGCAACTCCTGAATTGTTAATCGTACCTCAAGGAGAAGCAGTTACTGCTCAAAAACTATTATTTAGTGAGCTTACTGTAGGTTCTGCTAACAATGATATCAATGTTTTTGGACGACAAGCTGCTGGTGGGCAAATGTTTCCTAAAGGATATATTGTTTCGAATGACATTTCGGATGCCGATGCATTTTTCATTAGAACCAGTCAACGAGGATTAGTTTTTCAAACTCGTCAATCTCCAATAATTAAGGATGATTATGTCAACAAATCAATGCAAAAAGAAGTGACTTCTTACATGCGATTTGGAGTAGGTTGTTACGATTGGAGATCTATCTACGGAAACCCTGGAGCATAATTGTAAATGCCCTTATACGAAAACTTAGAACTGAATCGCAAAAAAGGCAGATTGTTTGATTATAAACGTGCTTGTGATCGGTGTGCCGTAGAGGGTTATTTAATGTCTCAGTTAAAGAAAGAACCACAAACAGGGAAGATTGTATGCAAAAATTGCTTTGATCTTCCCTCGGTTCGAGATAATGAAAGAAAATATAAAATGCCAATTAGAAATTTTAAATTTGAATGATTAAGGAGCTATTATGAAGACCAAACTAATGACAATAAAAACCTCAAAAGAATATTTGGATATGTTAGGAGGATTAAAGTTAAAAGCACTCACGTCATTCAAAATTAAAAATATAATTAAGCAGGTTAATGAAGAATATTCCCAATATATTGAAACACAAAATGAACGGATTAAACATTATGGTGAAGAAATAGAAGGTGAAGTAGGTCAATATAAATTTTCCCCAGAAAACAAAAGTAAGCTTCAAAAAGAATTAGATGAGTTATGTAATAAAGAAATAGAATTAACATTTGAGCCAATACCAATTGAAGAATTAGGGGAAGTTGAGATTGAAGCAAACCTCCTTGTTAATTTAGATTGGGTATTTAAGGGTTGATAATATGGCAATTAGTGGATCTTCTGATTTTAACTTAATCACAAATGAGATCATTGAATTAGCATATAAAAGCATAAATGCATTGGGTGATGGGGCTACTCTAACAGGAGGTCAATACAGTACAGGGCGTAAACTGTTAAATATGATTCAGAAGAATTTAGGTCTTCTGTTATGGAACCAAGAAATAATTACAGTTAATTTAACGGCATCAAGTATTGTTTTGGGATCTGATGGCGTTGATTATGAGTGTATAAGAAACCACACAGCCTCAACCACAAATAAACCTGTTACAGGGTCACAATATTTAAGTTTTTGGAAGGAATTAACTACCACTTCTGGCGCTACATGGGTAGATGGTACAGCTCAAACCTCAATCTGTAACCCTAAATTAGACACTAATATTATTGATATTGAGAATGGGTTAAGACGGGACAAGAGTTCAGAGACAAATTCTCAAATTACAAAGATTACGAATGAAGAATTTTTTAATAGATATGATACAAATAGCACTGCTGCCCCCACTCAGTTCTGGTTTAAAAGAAAATCAACTCCAGAATTATTTTTATATCCGTATCCCGATTCAGCAACAAATTATGTATTTGAATTTAATGCGTATAAATATTCTGACGATATGGATTCGGCAACAGATAATCCTGATTTTCCGCAAGAATGGCTTAGTCCTCTAACTAAATTATTAGCTGTGGAATTAGCCCCACAAAGAGGAATTACAGGCCAGCAGTTTAAGGATTTGGTTTTTTTAGCTGAAACCGCACGTAAAAACGCAGAACAAAAAGATCATGAGACAGGATCTTTATATATTACCCCTAATTTAGGAGGATACTAATGGCGCAAGCAAAACAAGTAGACATGTTAATATCAGGACTTACCAATAGTGCAGGAGCGCCTTTGAGTCAAGGAAAAGTGTACTTCTATGCTACTGACGGAACCACGCTTAAAACCGTGTGGGTAGATTCAGAGAAGGATACAGTAAGCGCTAACCCTGTGATTTTAACAGTTGCAGGGACAGCCGAGATTTTCGCTGACGGAACATATACCGTGAAGATTGCAGATTCGGATAACGTAACTATTAGAACACCAGAAAACCTAACATTCACACCAAGCGCTGCTGCTACAGATAATGAAGTTGATGCATCAGATTATGGTACGGCAACAGATGAAAATGCAATTTCTTTAGCCATTACATCAGCATCAGGAGCGGATAGAACGATATTTTTAACACCTGGGAATTGGGATATTTCTGATAATTTAACTATCCCAAGCAACATAAATCTTAAATATATTTTTGGGGCATATACAACGATTGCAGCAGGGAAAACATTAACGATTAATGGGACTATAGATGCTCCTTTTTATAATATTTTTAGGGGATCAGGGACAGTTACTTACGATAATAGAAATTTAATTACACCTTCGATATGGGGCATCGGTGGGGCACACGATAACTTGTCGTTAGATGGCCAAATCTTATTTATCGATAATATTATTATTAATGGGGGATCTTCGACACTCCCAATTTTAATACAAAAAAACGAAGATGGAGCGAGTACTTCATTAATGCGTTATGATCGCACATCTGCTTCACCCGCTGATAATGATTATTATGACATCGATTATTATGCAGAGAATGACAATAATCAACAAGCGCCATTTGCTCGTTTACGAATAAAACAACTTGATGTCAGTGATGGGACTGAAAAAGGGCAAGTAATTTGGAGTGTCGCTGATGGTGCGGATGGGTCAATTGATGATGTCCTTACCCTTGATAAGACAGGAGCGACAGTTACAGGAGGTTTAGTGGTTAGTGGGGACTTAACTGTTGGAGGGACAACCACCACGGTTAATTCAACGGTAGTTACTATTGATGACCCGATTCTCACACTAGGTGGGGATACCGCCCCAGGATCAGATGACAATAAAGATAGAGGGGTTGAGTTTAGATGGCATAATGGATCTGCTGCTAAAATAGGATTCTTTGGTTTTGACGACTCGACAGGTAAATTCACGTTTATCCCTGATGCCTCTAATAGTTCGGAAGTGTTTTCAGGAACAGCAGGAACAGTTGTTGCTACGACATTTGAAGGAAATTTAACAGGAACAATTAATACCGCTGCCCAAGCTAATATTACGAGCTTAGGAACATTAAGTACTCTTACAGTTGATAATGTAATCATTAATGGAACAACTATCGGGCATACGAGTGACACTGACCTCATTACATTAACAGATCAAACAGTAACCGTAGCTGGGACGGTATCAGCGACCACATTAACAGGGACGTTATCAACTACTGCACAAACAAACGTTACGAGTTTAGGGACATTAAGTACTTTGACAGTAGATAATGTAATCATTAATGGAACAACTATCGGGCATACGAGTGACACTGACCTTATTACATTAACAGATCAAACAGTAACGGTAGCAGGAACAGTCTCAGCGACCACATTAACAGGAACATTATCAACTGCTGCCCAAGCTAATATTACGAGCTTAGGGACATTGAGTAGTGTAACTGTTTCAGGCGTTTCTAGTTTCTCTGATGGGAGCGCTGCTGCTCCATCAATTACAAATACTGGAGATACAAATACTGGGATCTTATTCCCCGCAGCCGATACGGTAGCTATATCCGTTGGCGGTTCTGAAGCAGTGCGGGTAGATTCAGACGGGAACGTGGGAATTGGTGAGAGTAGTCCAAGAACAAAGTTAGATATTCTATCAACGGCAACAACTTCGACCGTAGGTGATTCTGGGGCTATATACAATGTTGAAAATTATGATTTATTGAAATTAGGTCATCAGTCGGGCGAGGGTGAAAACTGGGCTTCAGGGTTAAAATTGATGGCAAATAAAGGGGGTGGCTCGTCTGGGACACGACTTTATCATATCGGGGATGATTCTCAGACTTCCTTTAATATTTCCGTTAATGGAGGGACTCCCGATGTTGTAGTCAACTCAGCAGGCAACGTTGGGATTGGGACGAGTAGTCCAGACACTAGACTTCATATTAAAAATAATTCATTTGGTTCCGTTGTCGAGTCTATTACCCTCGAAAATAATTTAGGTAGCACAAACGAAGGGTCAGTAATTCGGTTTTTATGTGGGAGTGCTACTAACGGCGTTACGTTGGTTGGTCAGAGGGATGGCTCGGGCGGTGGGGCGTTCATATTCAAAACGTCTAGTACATATAGTGCTGACCCCACTGAAAAAATGAGAATCGACGACGCAGGCAAAGTCTACATGCCGAGTTTGGGGACGAGTGGGACCGATAATGGGACTCTCAAGTACAATAGTTCTACTGGCGAAATTTGGGTAGATTAGAAAAATGCCAAAAACATTTAACGTTCCTATAAATTCACCCCCCTACCAAAATGTAGATGGTATGGTATTAGATACGTTATCAGAAGAATTATTAGATGGATATATTGATGAGTTGGGGAATACAAATAAACGTCCTGGCTTAAGTTCTTATATTAAATTAGGTTCATTTAAAACGGTTGATGGGGGCTATTGGTGGGACGGGACAGGAGTAGCTTTATTTAACTCTGACGGGTCTATTTACAAAGTCTCTGATTCAAATGGTACTGTGGCGAATATCACTAATACTGGAGATAAAATAGAATCAAGTGGTAGGGCTACTTTTGCTGACAATGGCAGTTATTTTGTTGCTGCAAATGGTGGAAAAATGGTGTACTCAAATGGGACAGCGGATACTGCTTACATCACAGATGTAGATGCGCCAACAGCCGTTACCCATGTTGCATTTTTAGATCAATATCTACTCGCAAACAATGTGAATACAGGAAAATTTCATTTTTGTGACTTTTCTTCTTCCCCTACAACATGGAGCGCATTAGACGTTTTTACAGCAGAGTCTTTGCCTGATAATTTAGTTGCATTATATGTAAATAAACGAATTATCATTTTAATGGGAACACAATCAATAGAATTTTGGGCAAATGACGGAGCAAGTCCCTTTTCCAGAATCAACGGATGGACCATACAGCGTGGCATTATGAGTAAATATTGTACAGTAAACGTAAATGGTATTATTTATTTTTTTGACGATAAGAGGAAATTAACTATTTTAGATGGAAATAGTCATAAAACCCTAAACACGTCTTATGATAGAACAATTCAGGGCTTTGACACTGTGTCAGACTGTACGGCTGATTATGAATTTTTCAATGGACAAAATAAGATACGATATATTTTTCCTACAGAACAAAGAACATTAATTTATAATTTAGATCAAAATTATTGGAGTGAAGAAACATATTATGATTCTTCGGTAGATACTCGCAAAAGGTATTTAGGATCATGCTACATATACGCTAGAGACTGGAATCAGCACTTAGTGGGGAGTTATTTAGTTGACGATATATTGAAACTAGATGTATCTAATTTTAACGATAACGGGAACCAAATACGTGTTAAAAAAGTAACAGGTCATATAGATCACGGTTATCCGAATAAAAGAAAACGATCATACTCATTAACACTGCAATTTAAAATGGGAGTAGGGATAGGGGATAGTGGTAATACTGAACCTTTAGTTGTTATTAGATTTAGAGATGATGGGAGTTCGGTTTGGGGGAATTTTATCCACATCCCACTAAAAGTATTAGGTAATACTGAATTCAGTCATACGTTGTATAATCTTGGGTCATATTATTCTCGTCAATACGAAATATCGTTTGCTCAAGACGCTCCCTTCATTATAGGGAAATGTTTAGAAGAGGTTGATATCAGTGAGTAATATTAGCAGGTATCCTCAATTTGCATCCACAGCAGACCCCTCTGTATATTTAATTGAAATTGCTAATAAGCAGTCTGGGTCTATGATTATTAATCAGCATGTCAAAGACATTGGCACATGGAATATGGACTCTGATGCGACTAAAGTTGTTGCTTTTAACTTAAACGTCAATATAAAAAGAATATCAAGCATTCATTTAATTATTTACAAAGATGATTTATCCGAAGTATTTGGTATTGGAGGAATTGATTCTTGTAAATATGACGAAACTAATGGAATAACGATTACAAGAACGGCGAGCGGTATTTTTGACGGCACTGATTTTAATAGCACATCTATAAATAGGGGGAGGATAACGATATGTTATACCACGTAACAGATGCCAAAATAGAAGATATTATATCAAGGAGGTAATGTAAGATGGGTATATTCGGAAAGTTCAAAAAAATAGGTGGTCAAATAAGAGATACACTGGGAGACGTTGTAAAGGATAGTGTGAAGTTTATTGCTGATCCCCTTGATATTTGGATAGACCCAGCAGGAGATTTATTGGATGATATATCGGGTAAAACTAGTGCGGATGAGATGAAACGGCAAGCGAAGATTTTAGAGGAACAGGCAGAAGAAGCTAAAAATGCAGCGGAAAGAGTCCGCCAGGATTTGAATAAAGCAAAAGAAGAATCCATTGCTGATTTCGAATTAGTAGAAGCAGAAGCAAAAGGAATCATTACTAAGGCTCAATTAGATCAACTGGAAGAATTAAATAAAACGCAAGGTGGGGTTGAGCAAGGGTTACGAGATCTTGATACTAAGATCATGAATTTAATTGATAAGTCAGAGCCAGATCAGATTCAAACTCTTGTGGATGCAGGGAAGATATCATTGGAAGCCCTGGAACAAGGGAAAACAAATGCTTCTGGACAATTAGCTCAAACTAAAGAAGAAATACTTAATAACTTAGAAGCTAAGGGGGCAATATCAAGACAAGATCGCTTAGATGCTAGAGATCTAGCTATTAATCGGATAGAAAGTGAGCAATCTAAGATATTAGAAGACATAATAACATCAGGGTTTGTTTCTAAAGAAGAATTAGACAAAGGGTTTTTAGATTCAATGGGGTCATTGCTTAATTTTAGGGATGCAGCCATTGAGCCATTACAACCATATACTGATACAGGCAAAAGAGCATTAGCACAACAGAGAATCTATCAAGGGTTAGCTACAGAGCAAGAAATTAATAATTTCACCTCTGCATATGGTGATCCTAATGATGTTCAAAAATCTCCTTTATATGAATTCAGATTAGCCGAACTTGAAAAGTATGCAGTTCGTTCCCAAAAAGCGAGAGGTAATTTCTTATCGGGTCGAGGAATGATGGAATTACAAGAGCAAGGGGTTCAAAGAATCAGTGCAGAGGAAGCGGACAGAAGGTATCGTGAAACTTCTGGTTTAGCTAAACAAGGGTTTGCTGCTGCGGGACAAGTATCTGGTATCCAAGAGCGAACGGGACAAACAGCAGTAGGATTATCCACAGATCTTGCGAGACAAAAGGCAGGGATAACACAGTCTGGTTTATCTGCACGAACTCAAACACGACAGCAAATGGGATTAGCAGGTGCAGGGGTTCAAGAAAGAACAGGGGCGGGACTTGCTACAGATGCGTCTGGGTTAGCTAGGTCGGAGGCAGCCGTACAACAACAATTTGGAATTTCAGTGGCTGATTTAGAAGCGCAACATGGAACCCAAAAAGCAAGCTTATTCGTCAACGAAGCGTTAAACAGAAATTTAATTGCAAGTCAGGCAAATAGAGCTAGAATGCAGCAGTTATCTCAAACAGGTACCAATATCGCTAATATTGGCGTAGGTTTTGGACAAGCGAGACAAGGAATAATTGGGACAGGGGCTTCACAACTTGCAAATTTAGGGACTTCTATGGCACAAGCTAGGGCTAATACTAGATTAGGTGCAGCTTCACAAATGGGAGGGATAACACAAGCAGGCCAACAAATGGCATTAGGGGCATTAACGAAGGCAGGGGAATATCATACAGCAGCAGCGGGTCAACAAGGTGCATTTTATAGAGGTTTATTAAATACTGGGGCTCAATTGTATGGGTCATATATGTCAGGTGGTCTTGCTTAATTTGCAAAATTAAAGGAGGAAATTTATGTCATTAACAGCAAACAGAGATTTATATAATCAAGTATCAGGGATTGGGAGTTCATTTGTAGATAATTACATGAAAGGAATTCAAACTAGGATCGCAAAAGAGCAAGAAAAAAGAGCTAAGAGAAAAGAAGGGCTTGCTTATATCAAACAAATTGTAGACAAGGGATCTGAAATAGGATTTTTAAATGAGGCTGCTGGAAATGCATATTTTAAAGATAAAGTGGCTAATGATTCTATTCTTAAAGAATATCAAAATTCGTTAGGGATAAAAGACATGGGTTTATATTTTAACAAAGAGAAAGGGGGAGGTGTTTACTCAGAGCAGGTGCCATTACGGAATGTTAAGAAAGGATTAGCAGCGCAGTGGGGAGTATCAGAGAAAGATGCCAATGATATTTTTAAAAAGAAAGGATTGTCGGATGATTCATTGGTGGGTCTCGAAAAAACAAAAACAGGGATCAGTATAAATTTAGATTCAGGGGTTAAAGAAGGGGCGAGTTTAACTGAAAATAAGATTTTTGGGGCTATGGCTAACCTTATGAACAATACTTATTCATTTGAAGAAGCCAAGGCAGCCGTAGCAATGATGGCGAAAACAGCAGGGGATATACAAGCAGCTAATTTAGTTAGTACATTTAAAGAAGAAGATTTTAATGAAGAGGTACCCAATAAAGAAATGAAATTTAGAGGGGGTGAGTCAAAAACTAAAACGATTAAATCTTTGGAAAAAAACTTAGGCCGAAAATTAACCCCTGATGAACGTAAAATGGCTAAAGAAAACGGATATAATTAATGTCAGTTGGTCAAGATTTTTTAACTGCAATTAATCAAAGCGACAATATCGGAAAAGATTTTTTAAATGTAATTAATCAAGATGATAAAGTTGGAGAGGATTTTTTAACTGCAATTAATCAAGATATACCAAAAGAAAAGCCTGGTTTAACATTCTCGAAAATGGCAGAGAGTGTTAAAAAGAGTCCTCTAAAAGAAGGGGAGATTCCAGAAGATAAAGAAAATTTATTATTCAGATTATTAGATGAGACTAATAGGCTGGGGTATGGGGTTGCTAATACTGTTTATCAAGCAGTAATTAAAGGGGATCATGAGTATGCTAAAAATTATATAGATGGCTTAACTTTAAAAGAAAAAAAATCTTTTGGGAATATATTAAATGAAAAATATAATCCTGAATCAAAACTTGGAAAAGTAGCAACAGCAGTGTCAGGATTTGGATTGGATGTCGCAGCTGATCCTCTTTCTTGGGTAGGGCTTGGGTTGGCTGGTAAAGCCGGCAAACTGGTTAAAGGAGGAACCTCCGCTAGTAAAGCATTAAAAGCAAAACGAGCAGCAAGTAAGGGGACTGGTTTATTTAAGGGGGCAGAAGATAGTCAGGCTGTCTTAACTCTTGCAGGTAAATATAAGATCCCTGGGTCTGGTTATGTAGCGGAACCTATTGCTAAGGGGTTAGGGAAAGCAGGGAAGGTTATTCGTGAAGATTTAGGTCCTATCTCTGAAGTAATTGATAAATTAAAGTATGTATCCCCTAAATTTAGACCTAAAGGGGTTGATCCTGTTGAATGGAATAAATATTTAACAGCTTCTGCTAAAGCTAAAAATATACAAAGAAGTGCGGAATTCACAACATTAGAAAAATCTAAAAGTATTCATAAGGCGTTTAAAGATGAAGGGTTAGATGATGATGCAATCTCTAAAATAACAAATGCAATTGAGACTAAAGGTGAAGTTACATCTAAAGGTGGTATTCTTGCTAAAGAAGCAAGAGATGAATTTCAATCTACATATCAAAAAGTTGGGCCTACAGGGAAACAGGTTATAGGGGAAGACGGTTATGAGTATCTACCTCATGTTTCAGTTAAAAAGAATGCTAAATTACAGAATGCTATAGGGGTAAAAGCAAGAGAATTTACCACTAAATCACCATCTGACATTAAAAGAACGATATTAAAATACACTGATGAGTCAGGTGAAGAATTTGTTATGTCTACGAAGACTGGGAAAGTGTTTCAAAATGGGAAGCAAATAAATAAATTTAATCCTACGAGAAGTGAATTAGATTATATAAGATCTTCTTCAAAAAAAATAAACCCGAATATATCAGAATTAGAAATTAAGAAATTAGCCATTAAAAAGAAAATAGGTGAATTACAAGAATCTGGTCAATTATCACAAGCAAGTATAGCTGATATTAATAAAGCATATGGGGATACGGTATTTTCTGCTAAATTGCCAGAATTGATCGCTATCCAAGGGATGAGAACAGCTAAAGTGGTGGGTGGAGATGAGCTATTTAAGAATGTAAGTCAATTTGCAAGTAAAACCCCTAAAACAGTTAAAGGGGTTGATTATATGGAGTCTACAGCTCCTGAATTAGCAGGTAAATATTTCCATCCTGAAATCGTTAAACATATAGATGCTACACGACAAAAATTAGTTAATCCTGAAGAGATAAATAAAGCATGGAAACTTTTTGACACTACACAAAATATGTGGAAATCTACAGCTACTTACTGGAATGTGGCATTTCATACTAGAAATTCAGTATCTAATGTATGGCAAAACTCTATCGCAGGGGTAAATAATCCCCTTGATTATGCAAAAGCATCAAAGATCCAATTTGGATTAAGAAAAGGGGTACAGAATCTAGCGCCTGATGAGCAGAAGATTGTGAAAGAATATAGAGAGCAAGGATTATCTAGAGTAGGCCATTTATCAGGGGATATAGCACAATCAATTGAATCTGAAATTATGTCTACAATGGACGCTTTGAAAAAGGGAGGTAAAGGATTAGTTACAGCTAAAAAAGATGTTAAATATCTGGGTACAGCAATGAATAAAGTAGGGGGCGCAGCAGGGGATGCGGTAGAAGGAAACGCTAAATTAGCTCATTTTATTGCTAAGAGGAAAGAAGGATTTAGTTCCTTTGAGGCTGGTGAATCTGTTAAAAAATACCTCTTTGACTATGAAGACTTAACTACAGTAGAAAAAGAAGTGTTTAAAAGGGCGATGCCATTTTACACATTCACTCGTAAAAATATCCCTATCCAACTAGAAACTTTAATTAAAAATCCTGCACGACAATCGAAACTTATTAAAGCTAAAAATAATGTTGAGATTTTGACAGGGGATGATAAGACACAAGGTATTATACCTGAGTGGCTAAAAGATTCAGCTCCTGTACACGTAGGGAATAAAGATGGGAAGGTCAGATATATTAAGTTAGAGGGATTTTTACCAGTTGCCGACCTAAATAAATTTTCTGGTGGGGCGCAAGAGCTGTTAAATATGGTGTCCCCTGTTATAAAAGTCCCAACAGAGCAACTAGCCAACTATAATTTCTTTTTTGGTAAAAAAATTACTAAGCATAAAGGATTGAAAGAAGGGTTTACAGGCAGAGGGGAAAAGGATTTATTATGGAGGAAAGTCCCTGCTCGGATAGATCATTTAGCTCGTTTATTTAGACCTATAAATGAGATAGATAAGATTATAGGTAAAAAATATAAAGGGAACTCAGGGTTATCTAAGGCAATGAATTTAGTTTTAGGTGGAAAGGTATATGAGTATGAAACCCGTGAATTACTAAATAAATTTAACCGTTTATCTGATGAAGAGGCCCGAAATATTAAATCTGAGATTAATTGGTTAAAGAAAGAAATAAGGAGAAACCCTGAGTTAAGAGATGAAAATCGGGAAGAAATAAAAAACTTATATGATCTGTATAAGAAGTCAAAAAGAATTTCTTTTAAAAGAAAGAGAAAGGCACGGGAGGCATTAAAATGATAGAGTTCCAAACCTCAAATATATGGATGTACATCTCTATTGGTATCATATCAATGTACGTGAAGGATTGCTTAACCACTCGATCAATGTACAAAGAGGACAAGAAAGAGATTTATAACAGCATTGAATCGAATTCAAAAAGTATCGATGAAATGAATAAAAAATTAGAAACGATTTATAGCCTTACAAATACGAACAGCGGGAAATTGGATGTATTGAAAGAATCTTTATTAAAGGGAAATTGACTCATGAAAAAATTAAAACTAATTAGATTATCTAACTCAGAAGAATGCACACAAGGGGTTCTAAGAGATGACTCGACAGGACTTATTTTAATGCTTACATTTGAGCTGCCTTGGCGTAATAATGAGCCTTGTGTTAGCTGTATACCATCTGGTACCTATACTGTAACTAAGTATAGTTCCCCTAAGTACCCAGATGCCTATGAAATTACCAATGTCCCTAATCGAACCCATATTTTGATTCATACTGGTAATACAGTAGATCATACAAGAGGATGCATTCTCCCAGGGTCAACGTTTGGGGTATTGGGAAATAAGAGCGCAGTACTTGCAAGTGGGTCTGCGTATAAGAAGCTCAAATCCTTTGTTAAGGACGAGGACTGGGAGCTTGAAGTCGTTGACTTTAATTAATCAGGAGGTTTATATGATAAATACATTAATAGCAACAGGAGCAACTGTAGCAGGTGGAGCTTTGGGGTGGATAATAATTGATAAATTAGGTGTCAAATTTATAACCAAGTATTGTCCTAAAGTTGTTTTCCCGATATTAATAAGGTTCTTCCAAAAGATTGATGACATCATTGATAATGCGAAGGAATCAACGAAGTTTAAAAAATCAGTTACAGAGTTTGAAAAACAACTGATTGAGGTACTCCAAAAATTCATAGATACACTTAAAAAATAGACTAATTATTTAATATAATGTGATATAAAAGTCTTTTTTGGTTAGCTAAATGGTTAGAATATGTTGTTTTTTGTTATATTATTAAATTGATTTACACTCAAATATTGGGTTTTTAGGATTATTTGACCTTCGGATTCCTAATCCAGATGTCAGAGGTTCGAGTCCTCTCGGGGACACCACTCAATTTGAGTTCAAATTACTATAAATATTTATGGATAAATTTAACATAAATTAACATCTTTTATTATAAAAAACATGCATTTGGTTAGAAAATTGGTTAGAAAATCTTATCTTCTAACTCTTTCTAACCAAATTGTGTTTAAGCGGAGCCGTCAGGGGATCTAATAACGTCATCCTCATTCCTATCATTAGGATGAATGTATCTGTCATTAGGGTGCGTGAAGTTTGGGGTTTTATCTGTTGCGTCAACTTCAACATATTCTTGATCTGAAGTTTGGTGGATATATTCAGGAGCATCTTTGTATATATCTCTTTGTGGTTTTGGTTTTTTCTTGGTGAAGAACAGAATTTTGATAAGACTTCCCAAAATCAACCCAAATAATCCTATTTTTTTATGTTTTTTATTCAATTTAATTTTTCTCCTTTATATAAATTTAGTATCATGTTTATCCTATTCCATGCGGATAATGCATCTGTTTCAGTAGAATATATACCTGTTATCATCCCGCACTTAGAGTTAGGGCATACAACCCTAACTCTTCCTTTCTCTGTACGAATAATAACTGGTGATATGTTGTGATTACAATTATTGCATTTCATTTTTTTTGGAACATTCATTAATCACTAATTCGATTTTTTCTAATGCTGAAAAATTATGGTGTTCATTATCACCATTGGAAAATGCTATAAGTTCAAGTTGACGACATAATTTATTATATTTTGTTTCGCAATCTTTAAGAGTAACTTTTGTCATTTTCATTCTCCTTGTTTTTCGAGTCTACAACCGTATTCCATAATCAATAACGCATCAGCGATGTAATGTGTTATTTTAGGGACCATTGGAAACAGTTGCTGTGCTTTTGTCTTGGATACGTTCTTGTCCCCTCCTGTTAGGCAGTTTAAAGCTGTTTGCCATGTTCTTGGCGTAATAAGCTCATATGGAATTCCTAAAGTATCTAATATACCTTTTAAATGACCAAACCCTTCTCCGTATGTGAAAGCTGAGACCACCCCTTGGGGAGGTCCTTGCTTCCCTTTTTTTGCAGGTTTTCGCATTGGTTGTGCTTTTTCAAGGTATACTTTTTGAGGCATAAACTCCCTTAATGTATAAGCTATTTCTGGCTTTGTTAGTTTAGTAAAAGAAACAGCCTGAACTTTATTCCCATCCTTAAACGCAAGGCCACCTTGTTTACCTGGGTCAATCCCACATATTGAGATCATATTGATGACCCCTTAAAAATATTATTTGAATTAACTCTTTTTAATTCTACCATTAATTCCATAGAAATGTACTTCTGTAAAAGGTCTCTTACCTTTTCTTTAGTTCGCAATTTAGAATAATTAAAAGGAACTGTGATCTTTCCCTTCTCAATGGCCTCCTCTACGCCTGTATTGGATAAATTAAGGTAATTGAATGCGTCTATGCAGAATGCAAACCTATCTCTTGGTATGGATAAGGCAGATGTGTTTTTGGGAACCTCCTCTATTTTAGATTTTTTATATAGAATAGCTTGTGCAATGATGTTGTGTTGTTGAACCAAATCTGACACTTCTGGGAACCCTTTAAAATATTTATCTGTCGCAGCTTTTTCTAAAACCTGACATATATAGGGGAGTTTCCCTAAATGGCGGTAATACACTCCATAAGTCTTATCGTCAACAGTTACGTTTTTGGAAACAGCGAGCTCCTCCAATAAGTCCCCAAAGTCACTTTTATTCACCTATAAACCTCTCTTTTGATTCTGCGCTAATTTGATTCTTAAACCCTAATTTAGGGCTACCTGATGGAGTATCTTTCCGAAATTGCTTGTAGCTTCTTAACCAGTTTCGAGCGACAGGCTTCCACTTCTTGATTGTAGACTTCTTATTTTCCCAATTGCGAGAATCATAATAATCAAACATTTTTGATGCCTCTTCTTTATGGTTGAAATTAATAAGCCCTATTGAGTCAACCATAAGCAGCATATATTCTGATAACTCATCAATCGTAGGTTTCTTAAACGTCACTCTTTTACTCTCTAGGGTCTTTACACGAGAGTCCAAATCTTGGCAAAAAATGGACAGGGTATTAAACATTTCAGAAAGTTGTTTTATTGTTACTTTGTCCGACATTAATTAATACTCATTTTCATTTTAATTAAATTTGAATCGTTAACGTATACATTTGTAACAAGGCAATTAAAATCATATTCATTTTCGGATTTTAACCTATCTTTTTTATTTTCTTTGGTACATTCCAATTTTATCTTTTCTAAAAAATCTTTCATTGTACCTTTATAAGATTCTAGTCCTTTCTCTCTATACATTTAATTCTCCTTTTGTTTTAGTCTGCTAATCCTTTAATGTTTTTGTATTGGGTTTCTTTATTTTGGCCTTCATTATTTTTCCAGGATTTAGTTGAATAATTTAATTTGATTTTTACAGGGTTTTTAGTTTCTATACATTCTTTGACGTAATTCGACATTCCAGGTAGAAGCTCCGATAAAGGGGCAGAATCATCTTTCCATCCAAGTATTTCAAAGTCTTTTTTAATTTGCTGTATTTTATCAAATGATGTAAATTTCTTATCCTTACGGCCATTTTCTATTTGGAAATCCCAAACAAGCGTGTCACCATGCCCATAATCTTTAACTTCAAGACTTGTCAGATATGCTATATAGTCCCCATCCTCTAAATTCTTATATTCTTTCTTCTCTGTTTCCTCAATCACTATCGTTTTAAATTGCTCATCATATTTTGTTAAATCAGTCATTTTTTTTCTCCTTATTTTTTATTATTTAGACCAAGACCCAGACCTAGCCCTAGACCAAGACCAAGACCCAGACCTAGCCCTAGACCAAGACCAAGACCCAGACCCAGACCCAGACCAAGACCAAGACCAAGACCCAGCCCTAGACCAAGACCAAGACCCAGACCAAGACCTAGACCTAGACCTAGACCCAGACCCAGACCCAGACCCAGACCCAGACCAAGACCAAGACCAAGACCCAGCCCTAGACCTAGACCTAGACCCAGACCCAGACCTAGACCCAGACCTAGACCAAGACCCAGACCCTATTTTAAGATACGTTATCATTTTTGTTTTGTGGGTAATTCATGGTTGTACGGAATCATATCAACGATAGCCCCTCGACCAATAACAATATCAGTATTACACGGTTCTATTTCTGAACTATCCTGAGACACAACGCCATCTTTAAGCATATTACTAAACCGCCCAGTATCAGCTATCCAAGAGGCATTCCCTAATAAAAGCTCTTTATCCCCCACTGCTATTAGATTCCCTAAAAATGTAAAGGTGACAGTCCTAATTAGATAGTTCTCACCAATATTAAAAAAATGATTTTTAGGCTCTTCCTTCTCCATATCTTTAAGTTGGTTTTCTATCTCTAATTTTTTTGTCATTAATTCTTTTTTATTCATTTTTTTTCTCCTTATTTTTTATTATTTAGACCAAGACCTAGACCTAGACCCAGACCAAGACCAAGACAAAGACCCAGACCTAGCCCTAGACCAAGACCAAGACCCAGCCCTAGACCCAGACCAAGACCCAGACCTAGACCTAGACCTAGACCCAGACCTAGACCCAGACCTAGACCCAGACCTAGACCTAGACCCAGCCCTAGACCAAGACCAAGACCCAGACCAAGACCTAGACCCAGCCCTAGACCTAGACCTAGACCCAGACCCAGACCTAGACCCAGACCTAGACCAAGACCCAGACCCTATTTTAAGATACGTTATCATTTTTCATTTCTCACTCTCCTCAAAATCAAAATAAACACACTTACTACGGCTATAATAATTAATTTATATTTTTTTATTACCTCCATTATTTTTTATTAAAATCAAAGACAGGTGGTTTTTCTTGTTCCATCATTTCGACATTGGGTTCAGGTATTTTACTTTCGACTAAAGGTGTAGGGGGTAATCCTTTAGGCTTCCATGTGTTATTAGGTTTATCTGTGGTTTTTTTAACAGGTGTATCTGTGGTTTTTTTAACAGGTGTATCTGTGGTTTTTTTAACAGGTGTAGATTTGGTGTTATCATAGAAATCAGCATCTTTAGTATCATCTATAGCAAATAGGCCATTTAAGGCGTATTTCCTTGCGTAGGATGACGAACAGCCCGATATTTGGGCTCGATCCATAATCTCTGTCCCATTTCTTCCTATTTTAGACTCTGGTTCTCGTGCCTGTGAATATACGCCTATATCACTTTTAGTAGGTATATGGGTAAGTTTTGCAATTGTTCTAACGTAAAATCTAACCCCTATTTCAAGTATAGTTTCATCAGGAAAAGTCAAAATAGTATTAGTCTTTTTTAATAATGGTTTTAGAGCCTCCATGATATCTTCGCAATTACGATACTTATATTTGTCGCCAACTTGCGATTTAGGACACGACAAATTTCTCTGTATATACCCCAACGCCTCATGCACATTCTTAAATTCTAACTCCTCATTAACCTTTTCTTTTTTAGCCATATGTCGCCCTCCGAATAGAATTTAAAATACTAGGTTTTTTCTTTTTTCCTTTTGTTATTGAGTTTAATATTGGTATTAAAAATAAACTGGGATTATTTACATTCAAAATAAATTCTTTATATTTTTTAGTTTTCACGATATTTAAGCCCCTGTTCGTATGTATAATCGTTGTAAACCTGAATATCCTTAGCTCTTATCATGCTCTTATATCCCGTTGGCCCTGGGCCAGGAAGCTTAATGCATTTAAGTTGTCCGTATTTCAGTGCCTGCCTAAGCTCATGATGGCTGATATTAAAGACTTTATTTGCTTCTCCTACTGAAAAACGTGTTTCTGGGTGAATAACCCTTCCATTAATTATAGGAAAATCACATGGTGTTTCTTTATCGTTATTTTTATTAAAAATCTTTTTCATTCTGACTCCTTATTATTTTTGATATCCTGTCCATTTTTGTCATAAAAATAGAAAAACTCGTCAAATTTATATTCCTTCTCCGAATTTTTATTTAGTACACTTAATATTGAGTCACTCTTTTCTTTGTTTATTGAGCAGCCATATTTATTTGGCTTCATATATTTATATAGCAATGAAGGCTGTATATTTGATTTATTCGCTAGGTCTGAATATTTCAAATTCATATGATATAGAACTTGATACAGTTCTTTTTTTTTAATTGCAACTTGCATAACCTCTCCTTTTTCTAATTTAAAATTTACTTTGACAGAATTAACGAAATTTATTTTATTATAAAATATTTCACTTGTCTAGCATAAATTTTAATTTAAAATACTTTATTTTATAAAAATATGAATAAAGTTGACTTTTCTTTACTATTTATATATGCTATGTAACATATTAAAAATTAAGGAGAGACCAAAACAAAAAATGAATAATAAAGAAAACGTGAGTTTGAAGGAGTATTTAAAGGATAAACAGAAGGAGCTTTTTGATAAGCAAAAACAGGCTGTAGAAGCGATTGATGTGTCTCAAGGATATTATGCTTATCAGTTAAGTGATATATCTAACTTAAATAAAAAACCATCCTTTTCATTCCTCATGAAAATAATTGAGGGGTGGGGATTAAATTTCTTAGAGGTTATGCAGAAGGCGGGATATATTACGAATGATTTACTTGTTCAGTTTTTCAAACAAAACTCCAATATTCTTGAATCCAAAAATAATATAATTGATATTTTTCTTTTTCACGGGAATAAAATTGATTGCTTTGATGATCTGACAACAGTGGGATCTATGTTTTATGAAACGAACTATGACGATTGTTGCGGGATTAAAACCTCACAAGACTATGGTTTATACGATAAAAACGAACTGCTTATTATCCAAAAAACATTTGATATGAATCATTTAAATAGTAATGATATTTGTGTCATGTATAGTAAAACAAAAAATAAAATTAAATATTTCACTATCTCTAAAAATAAAGATAATAATAAAATTTTATTTGTAGAAAAAAATAAATATTTCCACATGGAAATAAATAGCTCTGAATTTGATAACTACCTCGTTCTAGGATTGGTTAAACACGTTATTTTGGATATAAATGGGGAAGTCTAATGGCTTTCCTATTCAAAGAAACAAAAACACTTAAGTTTGGCGAAATCACTTACCTTAAAATTGCAGAAAAAATAAAGAAGTATAGGGAAAATGGAACCGAATACTGGAGCAGGCGTAATATTAAGACGTTAGGTGTCTTGATGAATGGTAGAAAACCCTCATCTTCTGAACCCAGTCGAAATTACATCACGCTGAAACAGGCTAAGTTAATGCTATATGAGTACAATTTAAGGGGTGATAACCCTGTATCAGAATCACTCACACCTAAAACGATCCAGGATTTATATCATTCCTTTTTGCCTGTATACAAAAAACAGAAAGCAATGGATTACTATAATGGGTTAAAGATTACGGAACCTGATCGATATAGTTCTTATGAGCATTTTATTCAGGCTGTGGATAATGGGAAGTGTCGGCTATCTGCTCCTGACATTTTAAGACAACGACTTAATCACATCATGCCATTAATTGGTCATGTAAAATTAAATTCGTATGATGTGGACACAAGTGATTTAATCCTTGAGCAGTTACACCTTAAAAACATGAACCCAGTAACTATGAGTAAGGTGTTTATCGAGTTTAAACGACTGTTTAAATATGCGAAATCTAAAAAATTCATAACTTCAATACCTGATTTACCTCTAATAAAAATAGATAAAGTTGTCAATATCAAAGTCACTGATGTTTATTCAGAGAAAGATATTGAATTTTTGTTAGAAAATGCAAATGAAGATCAACAGTTTCTTATCCACATTTATTTAGAGACTGGAATGAGGCCAGAAGAAGGTGCTTATTTATCCATAAACCCTAAAAGTAAAACGTATTGTGACTTGGATAATAAGGTGATTGTTATAAAATCTAGCAGAGCAAACAAAAGAGGAAGAACTATCCCTTTATCCACACATTTAAATATACTGATTAACAACCGTATTGTGTGTGGACTGGTTAGAGAGGATGGGCACCTAAATCCCTACTCACTCACATACTCTAAGCATTCCCCTACTGCGAATCAAGGACGTGCCTTCAGGCGACTATGCAGTAGACTTAAAATGAGTAAAAAACATCCCAGTAATTGTCTTAAAATGCTACGAGCGACTGTTAATACTCGATTAATCAATAAAAATATGTCCACGGATTTAAGAAATCAATATTTAGGGCACTCTGAATCCGTTGGAAGGGATCACTATACAGGTAGTTTACTCGATGAAACACGATCAATTTTAGATAGCTAAACTAGACAAATTTTTTAAAATAAAATATATTTAAATGCGACCAAACAAAACAAGAAGGATTTATATGATATATAAAGACGATGATTCAAGAAATCTGAATCTAACTGCTATTGTAATCTCTAAACTAGAGGGGTTAGAATCTTCCAACAAAAAAATATTATATAGATTAGAAAAAATTGAAAATGATTGTAGTGACATTAAAGAAAGTATTAAAAGTATAGCCTCCAAAAATGAATCTCAAGAAAAATCTATTATAAGGCTAAATGAAGTGTCTATTCCTTCCGTTGAGCATGGTATTAAGTTAATTAATGATATGTTTAATACCGAAGAGACGAAGGATGGGGTTAAATTAACCCCTATACAGGTACTATTTAACAAGGTAGAGAAATTACAATATAAGTATTCTTTAACTTGGTGGATATCTTTATCTACTTTCTTATTTGTTTTTTTACAAGGCGAAAGATTATTGTCTATGAAAACAGATGAAATATTAGAGTTGTTAAGATTTTAATTAAGAAATTATTAATTTTCACCATAATTATTTTTATAGTCATACCACATATTGCTGTGGCTTATAATGATTTATCAGGTACCTTATTTAAAATAGGAGGCGATTTTTCAGGTTATTTTGTGAGAGCAGAACCTAAAAGTCCCCAAGAAAACCACGTTAAGACAAACACGGGTTTTAATATATCGGTAGAGAAATTATATTATTTTAATAATTTAATTTCATTGGGAGCAGGTATTTCTGGTAGATTTCCTATTAAGTTAAAAACAGGGCAATCAAAATTAAATAGTATTCCATTGTATCTTTCATGTTACTTTACAAATTATGTGGACAGTAATATTGATTTTTTCATGGTTTCTCGGTTGGGGTATGGTTATCTTATGGGGAATGATTCGATTAAAGATGGTTATAATTTAAATGGAGGGCTATATTATTCTATAGGGGTCGGTCTAATGTATGCTCAATCACTTTTATTGGAGGTTTCGTATAATGGCCATAGGGGTAACATGAAAAATAATAATGATAAAATTGATATAAAATACCAGCATTTGATGTTCCAGACAGGCGTTTTATTTTAAGTTCTTAAACTCAATTTCCCTATGTTCTGAAATTTGAACATTCCGACTTACCCATTTCGCAAACGTATTGGTACCATGGCCTAATTTTTGTGCTATTTCGTGTGTAGTTAGGTATTTTTCTTTGATATTTCCAGCCTTATCTTGACGTAGAAACTTAGTCTCGTACATTTGTTTAATTTTATCGTAGTCGTATTTATTATGCTTCATTTAAATATACATTCATCCTCATATTTTATGTTATAATCTTATCGCCGATGAGCTCTTCTTGTTTTGGTCTTGCTCATCGGTGTTAGCCTGCATTAACATATTCATTCATCTCGCTACCTACCTCGAAAAAACTACTGTGATTTAAATCCATTTTTTTTTACTCCTTTTCTTCTTCTTTATCCATTATTTTTATCCAACAACTCTGGGTTTTCGTGCTTGTTTCCGATTATTTCCATTGATTTAATACAACAATCATCGCCACAAATATCTACATAATCGATATCCCCTTCAATATTTTTGGCTTTTAAGTAAAAGCCAGCGTTTCGGTATTCGATAAGGTACTTAGTTGAAGGATCACACACATATTCATGCATCACGGCATCAACAATATCATCCTCGTAAATCTCTTTGTTGTGTTTGTCTTTGAGGCCTGTGTATTGGGAGATCTTAAATTGCCCACTAAAGTGTGGGTTCTGAAAAGCATGAGGATTCGAGTCAAGTTTTTGCTTGTCTGAAACAAAAATAATCCAGTCATTGCCTTCATCTCCTGTTTTTATAAATTGAAAATCTCTATGCAGTATTTTATTTTGTTCATCCCAAGCTCTAAATTTAATTTCTCTCATTTATTTCTCCTCCGATAAATTAATAGCATAACCCATTATTTTTTGATTTTCCTGATCCCAGCTATTAGATATTAATTCCAATACCTCGTAGTTCTTGATTAACCTATCCCACAACAATCGTAAAATTTCGTCTGTTTTTATTTTTTGTGAAGTCATTTTCAGCTCCTTTACTTCTTTATATTTTTATATAAGTTTATTAAAGTTTAGTAATTTCTATAATTCCAAGCCCTTCACCGTTTTGAGTGTCAGACCAGTCATTACCATCACACCAGTCACTATGTGCCATGTCCTCCGCTTCGTCTTTATTGTACGCACTAAATTCTTTGATGTAATAATTAGTATATCCGTAAGTGACCATATATTTTTTCTTTTCCATTTTATTCTTTAAACCGTTTACTTTTGAATTTTCATACGCATCAACTTTCGAATTGTCGCACGCCCATACTTTAGAATTGTCATACGCCTGAACTTTAGAATTGTCTTTAGCCGTTATTTTTGAATTGTCGCACGCAATTATCCATGAATTGTCATATGCCAGAACTTTCGAATTGTCTTTAGCCGTTATTTTTGAATTGTCATATAACGTTATTTTTGACTTGTCATACGCCGTTACTATTGAATTGTCCCTCACCGTTATTAGCGAATTGTCGCACGCAATTACTTTCGAATTGTCCCTCGCCGTTACTATTGAATGGTCCCTCGCCTCAACTTTCGAATTACCGAAACAATAGAACTCACCTTCTGTAATGATTGAGTAGCCTTCTTCATCCACCTTAAATTTATCTTCTTCTACTGGTTTTTTTTGTTCCAAATCGTAATAAATCATTTTTTTTTGCTCCTTAAATCTTTTACTTGCGAATTGTCCCTCGCCGTTATTAGAGAATTGTCATACGCCTTTACTATTGAATTGTCCCTCACCGTTATTTTCGAATTTCCAAAGCAATAAAAAACACCTTCTGTAATGATTACGCCGCCTTCTTCATCTTCACTGAATTTGCCTTTTTCTACTGGTTTTTTTCTTTCTAAATCGTAATAAATCATTTTATTACTCCTTTAAGATTATTTATAAAACATTCTATTTTCTTTAAGTTATTAAGGTTTGAGCCTACTTTCCCTAAAAATGCTAATTCTTGTATTTTATTACAAAGTTTATCATATTCTAATTCACAGTCTACTAACGTTATTTCTTGTGTTGTCATTGTTTTATCCTTACATAATAGACTCGAATACGTTTTTCATTGTGTATCCGATATGGTTGTTTTTTTTATTTGGTTTTTTATTTTTTTTAGAAATTATTGATACTAAATGATCGTTTTCTTTTTTCAGTGAGTCGTTTTCTTGTTTTAAAATTGATTTATCATTTGTTCTTGATAATGCATAGTTTATCGTGAGTTGTTTTGTTTCGTTTTTATGAAATGTTTTTAATCTTTCTATTAAAGAGACTGCAAACTCCCAACTTTTAGTTGTCCCTTCACTTGCTGCTAATGCTATTCCTATTTCTGATGTGAAGTAATATTCTTTTTTTGATCGTCCTCCTTGTGGGTTTGAGGTTTTCGCCAAAATTGGCGAAAAGTGTTTACCCTCTATTAATTTTCTATTTTGAATACGGTCTTTCATCCAATTAGAAAAATCTTTACCGATTCCCAACCCTTGCCAGATATCACGTCCACTGATCAAAGAAGCACCTTTATAAGTTATTATTGCGTTGTCTAAGCTCATTTGTTACCTCCTTTATCACTGATCAACCACTCCCCTAAACGCTCTCCTCCCCTTAATAAGGATGTATATGGCTACGTTTTGGTCTGTATAGCCATACCATCCTCATGTCTCTGTTTCTTGGCTTTAATCGTTTCCGTTGAACCTCCTGTAGTTTTTATTAAGTTATCACTAAACTAACCGCCAGGCGTTTGAGTGATATATATAATATACACTATATATACTTTAACGTCAATGATTTTAATTATATTTTGATATAATTGTATATATAAGATACAATATATATATGACCAAAAAACAAAGATTAGTTATAGACCTAACTGATGAACAAATTAAATCAATAATTAAGCTAGGGGTGGAAACTGGGGATAGTAAATTATACAAAAAAAAGAGTATGATTGAATACATTATCGAAAAGTATATTAGTGACCATGAGTAAAAAAGAGCTGTATAATACGGCTATTAAAGAGTATATTTCTAAGTTTGAGGAAGATTCTAGTGATTACTGACAAAGACATTGTTACGTTAGAATATAACTTAATACGAACTCAGTTAATACTGGACCACATAGTCAATAATACACCTAATATAGAAGCCCCATCTAATGATAATATGAAGGATATTGACAGAGAGGCGCTAGAGTCTATACAAAAGAAATATCCAGATATGGGGATTTCACGATGACAAATAAACAAAGTAATAATACTGTAATTCAAATTGAAAACATGAGAAATTTTTTAAAACAAAAAAAGATTACTACTAAGGAATTTACGGACTTTATAGATAGTGAGATATTGCTACATCATGAATGGTACAAATATTCAAATAAGTTCTTTAAAAATTGATTAAACTGGTGTAGTATAAAAATCTATTGAATATCAACTAAGGGGATATTGGTATGGTTAAAGCTATAGATGCTTCTAAATATTTACTTGCATTATCAGAACCTAATAAAGGGGACTTGATATCAAACTTGAAATTACAAAAACTTTTGTACTATTCCCAAGGAATTAGTCTTGCATTGTATGATTGCAAGCTCTTTCAAGACGATCTTGTTGCTTGGCAACATGGGCCAGTTGTAGAAAGGGTCTATGATTGTTTTAATCATTTCAAAGACAGCTCAATTAGTACAGAAGAGTACCCAGTTGAAGATATCACAATCTATTCTGATACTGAACAGGAGGCTATGTCTATTGCCTCAAAAGAATTTGGACAATATTCTGCGTGGAAACTGGTAGAGATGACCCATAATGAAAGGCCTTGGAAAGAGACAGAACGTAATGAAGTTATTTCAGTGAATTTGATGAAAAGTTATTTCGATACGTTAGTTGTATCTAATTAATTTAATGACAAATAAACAAGATAGCCTTTACAGTGATTTAATGAATGATTGGCCTTTAATTGAAATTCCGTCCCCGATAACACAAAAAAAAGAGCTGTATGATAACAGCTCTGGCTTCAATGCTTACCGGCAATTAAATTATATATAAATAAAATTTTTTAGTCTATAGTAACTAGGATTCCTTTTCAGAATAAGTCTACAATTAAATCAACTTTATCGGGAAAATTAACTAATCCTGTACCATCATCATTGATTTTAATTAATATGCCTCTATTTGGGTTTTTAGAGAGCAATGCATTTGATACAGATGTTATATTAATGTCAAATGTGTAATGGCATATCAGACCATCTTTAATTTGTACAAAATCACCTGGTATTAACTTATCACTGGTTTTAATTGGGTGAGATTCTAATTTTTTGTCAGTATAAAATAGCATCATCTATTCCCATTTCATTGATTTTGAGTATAGACTAATCCTGTCCAAGTCCTTCGTCTCTTTTCTTTATGTATTTTAATTAACCGCCCCGTAATATCTGTCGGGTATTTTTTTTTAAAAGGGTTTATATATATATCTGAACATCCTTCTACTATAACTCCATTTTTAATAGTAACATTGTCACCAATTTTTAAAGTAACTCCCTCTTTAATTGGATAATTAATGTGATGCTTTTTGATATTCATATTTACTCCTACTATTTGATATGCGATGATAATTATATTTTACACCAAAAATATATATTAATCCTTTATTTATTTGTAATTAAAATAAAACAGAGTATTTAAATGTATTTAATATTTACGGATTAAATAAACCATGATAAAATCAAGGAAAGATTTACAAATCATCCTAATCATTTCCTACTTATCCTGTAAATATTGACCACGATGGTTACCAGCTCGTGTATCTAATAAAGCACTAACAGCACTAACAGCACTAACAGTCTAAAAGACTATAATCTCTAAACCAAATTATTCTATAAGGTTATTCTCTTAAAAAATATAAAATAAAATAAATTATAGATTGTGTACTGGGGATTGGGTTTGTTAAGGGAATTAGGGGTGGGAGACCATGTTGCATGGTCGTGAAACCCCTTTCCCTTAACTAAGAAGTATCGCTTGAAACATAGTGTTGCTACAGTGTTTTAAAACTAATTATTTATAAAAGAATAATAAAAAAGAAAAGTTATATATAATAAATATTGAAGAAATATATAATTATAAATTTACCGTCACGAGTGTCTAATTTTTTAAAAAGTAATAAAAAATTACATAGAAAATAATAAATTCCCAGTTCATGTTAATTTGTTTTTATTTTTACTCATTTTGACTCCTTTTTATCTTTATTGAAAAATAAATTTTACACTCAAATAGTAGTTTTATTTCTTGATTTATCTTTTGTTTATTTTTTTTAAGCCAATCACTTATCCCTTTTACGTCTGTTTATTTCATTCTCCAGAATCATACATGCTACGGGGATAACGAATGGTAATGATATTAAAATTAGTGATAGCTTTGTTAAAATGTACATTTATGTGTCTCCTTAATTAATTTAAAATTGATTCCATTATGTAGTCGATTATTTCTTCTGGTTGGGTTTCTGTTTTGGTCATTTTTTGTGCTCCTTTTATTTATTTATTTGTTTTGAAAAGATGCAATTAATATAGTGGCTGTTTTGGTTTTTTTATACACGTTTAAATTTGTAACTTTGTCCATTATTTCGTTGGGGTAATCCCCTACGTTAAAACGGTTTTTAAAAAAGTAGTCTTTAATACTTTCAAAAGTTCCATTGATCTCGGTTTTCCAGGTATAACCACTTGTGGTTTGAACTGAAATAAAATTGTCTTTACAGTTACAAGAATATAAATTTAAATCAGTTTCTTTTATTTTTATTTTTTGTGAAGTCATTTTTTTGGTCCTTTATTAATTTATTTTAATGCTAATGGTTTATTCGTAATGGAATCACCCCACTCTTTTAATATTTGCATGTTATTATTCCAATTGTGTGTGTTGTTAGTTGTTGTGTATTTGTTATTATGATCTAAGGTTAAGTCTATTATTATGTTTTGTGTTTTGGTCATTTTATTTGCTCCTATATACCTTTATTTTTTTTGATCTTTCGATACTCATCCACCATAGTATCACCAATCACCCAAGCATTATCAGACACCCTAGCATTCTCAGTCACCCAAGCATTCCCAGTCACCCAAACATTCCCATACACCATAGCATTACCATGCACCATAGCATTCCCAGACACCCAAGCATTCCCATACACCCTAGCATTCTCAGACACCCAAGCATTCCCATACACCCAAGCATTATCAGACACCCTGGCATTACCATGCACCATAGCATTCCCATACACCCTAGCATTATCAGACACCCAAGCATTCCCATTGTGACTCAGGTTTTGCTCATTCTCTATGTAGCCCCCTTTATTCCCTTTTTTAATATCTTCAAAATCACGCAATGACTCTATTCTATATACAGTTATGCCATTGGAATTGGTTTTTTTGCCAGCACTAATCAATTTATATTTTTTTTCCATTTTTTTTTAATCCTTCCAGTCTTTATTTACAAAGCATTTCCCCTCAAATTTAATTATATAGAGATTCAGTGATCTACTTTTCGCCCCCCTTAATATTTTTAATATTTCTTTATTTTTAAGTGTTTTTGAAGGTTCGATGCAATTAAATTCTAATGACTCATATCCAATATTGGTGTCAATATAATAAACGTTTTTCTTAAATATTTTTATTCTTTCCTCTTTATCGACGTAAGCGCCTTTCCGGTCAGGGCGAGTGTTTTCTAAACAGAGAAAGTCGAGACTAATAAAAGCATTTTTCCATTCGTCCAATTTAAAATCGATTTCCAAAATATCTTCATCAAAAGAAATTCCGACTCTATGTACTAACGTGAATAATGTTTCTATTATTTCTTTTTGAAAAGTGTATAATTCTTTTTTCATTTTATTTACTCCTGTTATTAGTTTGTTTTAATTTTCTAGTAGCTCTTTATCATTTTCGATGTGGAAATTTAAATTCCCATTTTGGATTGACCACCATCCATGTAATTCTTCATCGTTTGGCAGTGAGATATTAAGTTCCCCCTCATTATAACCATCTTGTATCATATTATTTACATGATCCATTGTGGATGGGTCTACTTGTGATACTATTTCAATTATATTTTCCATTTTTTTTGATCCTTTATTTTAGTTGTGACTCTCAAACACATTTCCATAATCTGATTCGATTTTTTTTAGATGTGATTTAAGGTTGGCTTGATTATCAAATTCTTCCAGGAGGTTAAATACAACGCCCATGCCGAGTACATTTTCATATAATACGAATCGTTGAAGCTCTTGACTATCGCGATCTAGGTACTTTTCAGTTGTTGTTGAATAGTATTCAATTTCACCATTTTTATTTTCTATTTTTAAATCTATCGTTTCCATTTTATTTGCTCCTTTTAAATTTATTTTATTCCTTACTTCTTTGGTAAATCGTCAAACCACGCCTTGTCCGCCTCGTGCATTGATTCGTATTTGTC
>Ga0209434_1000106_pt1 | contig 43458 bp, 57 predicted proteins | sample ETNvirnome_2_300_FD_184068 | JGI IMG/M metagenome (GOLD analysis project Ga0209434, IMG submission 184068) | Marine viral communities from the Pacific Ocean - ETNP_2_300 (SPAdes) (version 2) | ecosystem: Environmental > Aquatic > Marine > Oceanic | place: Pacific Ocean | collected 2013-06-22 | reverse complement strand
ACACAGGCGAGCGAATTCAGCGGAACGAAGCTCAGCCCGATAATGGGGGACAGGAACCGCCGTGGTACGGATCCGTTTGCCCGGTGGTGTGAGAGGACGGGGGAGGCGACTCCCCCTCCTACTCGATTCTGCGATTTGGTGATTGCTTATGAAATTCGACGCTGGCCGTGTGATTGCGTACGTGGGCGGTAGTGGCGTGTCTGCTGTGTCGCAAACGTCCAAGGCCAGCGCGGCCGCCGTCATGGATATTTCACCCTCGCCCGGTGAGGTGGTGTCGCTTCTGAACATGCCGCTGATTGAGATGGGAGGCGTTCACGTGGTGACGGCTGATGTGGTGAGCGTGGGCGGCTTGGTGTTCGTCGGGCTGCGCTTGGCGTTCGATATTTGGAAGCACTTTGACAACCGGCGGGGTGGGCGCAATGGCTAACAAACGAGCGATTAGCGCCGGGGTGGGCGCGGTAATGGCGATAGCCGCAAGCATCATCGTGCCGTTCGAGGGCACCAAGCTGGAGAGCTACCGCGACGCGGTAGGCGTGTGGACGGTATGCACCGGGCACACGGCCACGGCAGCCCCAGGCCAAACGCTCACCCCGCCAGAGTGTGACGCGTTGCTAGAGCAGGACATGCGCGAGGCGCTGAGCGCGGTGGATCGCATCATTACCGCGCCCCTTCCCGATGATACCCGCGCCGCGTTCGTTTCGTTCACGTTCAACGTGGGCGCGGGCAACCTGCAGCGTTCGACGCTGGCCCGGCTGGCGAATGCTGGGGAGCTTGAGGCTGCATGCAATGAGTTGTCCCGCTGGGTGTATGCCGGTGGTGAGCGGTTGCGCGGGCTGGCAAGACGCCGCGCCGTTGAGCGTGATGTGTGTTTAGAGGGGGTGCGGGATGCTGAGCAGGATGCTAACGAAGCTGATTCCGTGGGCGCTGGTGATAGCGCTGGTCGCTGGCATTGGTTTGATGTGGCGACTCAGTGGGTTACAGGCTGAGTTAGAGCAGGCCCAGCAGCAGCACGCGAAAGCACAAGCCGCGCTTGATGTGACCGCCGCGACGTTGGCGGTGCAGGTAGAGCGTAACCGCGTGTTGGTTGAAGCGTTGGACGTGCGCGAACGTGAATTAAACGACGGCGCGCAGCGCATCGACCAACTGCGCGCCCAGGCCGAAGCCTTGGGGGTGGATGATGCGGATTCAGATTCTAGGGCGTGGGCTGGCCAGCCTGTGCCTATCGGCGTTGCTGATTGGGTGCGCCGCCTCACCCGCCCCGACACCAGCGGAGCCGACACCCCAAGCGCTGCCGTGGTTCCTGACTGACCCACGCCCCGCACCCGTTCGAGAGATCCACACTAACCGCGACCTGCTGCAGCTGCTAGCCGACTACGAAGCCCTGCGCATCCGCTTCAACGCCGACCGCCGCGCCGTCGCGCTGATATTCCGCAATCGGCAGGCCGAGTAATGCACCAACGCGGTGCAAAAAAAACGCGGGTCCTTCCTAGCAAGTGATGCCTAGACCACGGGGGCAGGCAGTCCCGGATTTCGGGAAATTTTCGGGTTTTCAGGATGTGCCACCGCAGGTGGGGTTAATCCCGTGTGGTTGCTCAGCGCGTTAACTGTGCAAGTTGTACATCGAGCAGCTTGTTTTTAATCGAATCATGTACAGCTGAGCGGGGGTTATCAGCGCCGCAAGAGGTGGGCATCTATGGGTGAAGTGGTCGAGAGCAAAGATGCCTATAACTGGTCGGTTAGCAGGATTGGCCAAGCGTTCGGATTAGACCGCCGCACTGTGGCTAAGCGGCTGCAAGAGCATGGCGTCATGCCTTCTGGCACGCGTCGCGGTAACCCCACCTACGCGCTTTCAGATGTTGGTCCGGCGCTGTTCGGTGAAAAGACGCCTATCGCGGGCGGGCTGGATTTAGACCAGTTCCCCGATGCGCGTAAGGCTTGGTATCAGTCGGAAAACGAGCGCCTTAAATTTGAGGTGGCCATTAAGCAACTGATACCGGCACATGAGTTTGCCCGCGAGCTAAGCACCCTGGCCAAGACGGTGGCGGCGGGCTTGGATTCATTGCCCGACGCGTTGGAGCGTGACGCCGGGCTAGACCCTGACGCCATCGAGCGCGTTCAGCACGTGATCGACGCGTTGCGCGAGCAGATGTACCAAGCGGCAACGGCGGATATGGAGAGCCCCGACCATGGCTAACACCGCTAACGCTGCCGCCATTCGCCATGACATAGCCACACTGCTTCGCCCGCCGCGCCGGGTGCGTGTGAGTGAGGCGGTGGCCGAGTCGATGTACGTTGTACACGGCAACGGCACTAAGACGCTTTGGAAGCCTGACAAAACCCCCTACATGATCGAGCCCATGGACTGCATGGGCTCCCGCAAATACGACGCGGTGATTTTCGTAGGCCCGGCGCGAACAGGTAAAACCATCGGCTTAGTCGATGGATTCATTTGCTACAAGATCATCAACGACCCCGGTGATGGGCTGGTCGTACAAATTACCGAAGCCAAAGCAGCGGAGTACAGCAAGAAACGCTTGCGCCGTAGCTTTAACGCCTCGCCTGAGATTACCAAGCGGTTAAGCCCGCGTGGCCACGACAACAACGTTCACGACATCATTTTTCGCGCTGGCAACATGTTGGCGATTAAGCACCCGTCGAAGAACGTCTTTGCATCGTCTGATTACCAATTTGTGCTACTGACCGACTACGACCGCATGACGGAAAACGTAGGCGGTGAGGGTTCCGGTTGGGTGCTAGCGAGCAAGCGTACCCAAACGTTCGGTAGTACCGGCATGACGCTGGTGGAGAGTTCGCCCGGCAGGCCGGTGCTCGATGCCGACTGGCAGCAGCCCGACGACGAGCCGCACCGGGCACCGCCCACCACCGGCATACTGGATCTTTACAACCAAGGCGACCGCCGCCGCTTGTACTGGCAGTGTCCAGAAAGCGCCTGCCGCCGCTGGTTTCAGCCGATTCAAGAGAATTTCAGCATGGAAAGCGGGTGTGTGTTTTGCCCGCACTGTGGCGCTGAGGTCGACCAGCGAGTTAAGCGCTCGCTTAACCAGCGTGGCCGCTGGGTGCCCGAGGGCTGCGAGCTGACGTTAGAAGGCGAGCTGCTAGGCACCCCGCGTGAAACGCGCATCGCGTCCTTCTGGATGGAAGGCCCGGCGGCATCGGATCAAACATGGCAATCGCTGGTGAGCAAGCTGCGCGCCGCCGAAGAGACATTCCAAGCCACCGGCAACCAAAAGGATTTGCAGTCAGTCACCAACGTCGATTGGGGCCGCCCCTACGTTAACCGCACACCGGGAGAGAAGCGTTCAGGCCAGCGCCTGAAAGACCGGGGCGAAGCCTATCAGCATCGCACCGTGCCCCACGGGGTGCGCTTTCTCACCGCAGCGGTAGACGTACAGGGCGGCAAAAACCGTCGGTTCGTGGTGCAGGTGCATGGCTGGGGGCCGAACCGCGAAACGTGGCTAGTGGACCGCTTCAACATCAAAGAGGATCGCGGCCCCGACGGTGACCAGCCACCCCGGCAGATTAACCCCATGACGCAGCCCGAGGATTGGGATTTGCTGACCCGCGACGTGCTAAAGCGCACCTACAAGCTAGGCGATGGCAGCGGGCGGCGTATGCCGATTCTCGCCATGGGCGTGGATACCGGCGGGGAGGGGAAAGGCACCGAAAGCGTCACCTCGCAGGCGTACGAATACCACCGCCGGTTAAGAGCCGGGGGCGATGGTCTGCAAGGCCGCGTCTACCTGCTGAAAGGCGGCAGCAGCAAAACTAATAGCCGCATCCGTAAAACCGAGCCCGACAACACCAAGCGCAAAAGCCGCAGTAGTGGGGCGCGGGGCGATGTGCCGTTGTACCTGTTGGGCACCGATCTGTTGAAAGACACCGTAGCGGCGATGATCGACCGCGAGCAGCCCGGCGCGGGCTACATGCACACCCCTGATTGGTTGGGCATGTGGTGGTTTGACGAGCTGACCTACGAAGTGCGCGACCCCGCCACCGGCAAATGGGCGCGCCCTGGCAGCAAGCCAAACGAAGCGTTCGACCTGTTCGTTTACAACCTCGCCATTTTCATTCTGTTGGGGGGCGAGAAGATCAACTGGCAAGCGCCGCCCACGTGGGCCGACCACTGGGACGCCAACTTGTTACTAAGCGCGCCCACCACGGGCACCGAAGCAAGCCAAACACCACCCCAGGCACAGCCCGCGCCCCCAGCGCGCCGCCGCCGTCGCGTTGTTAAGCCCCGAATTTAGGAGGCCCACCCATGGCCAACACTCCCGAACAGCTGGCCGAGGTTCGCCAAGCCATCGTAGACCTGGCAACGGGTAAGCGCGTCGTATCCATTAACCAGAATGGGCGGCAAGTGCAGTTTGCCCAAGCCGACTTACCCGCGCTGCAGTCGCTGGAAAATCAAATAGCCGAACGCCTGCAGGCGCTCAGCAAGCGCCGCCGTAGCCGTACCCGCCTAGTGATGACCAACAAGGGGCTTTGACATGATCGCCAATAAGCCCCGAATCCGTATGACCGTGAGGGACGGGCGGCAAGTGCCGGTGCGCGCCTACTACGAAGGCGGCAGCACGCGCCGCCGTATGGCAGGCAAGGGAACGATGGTCACCGGCCCCAACGGCCCTATTGAAAACTCGCTGCCCATCCTGCAGGCCCGCAGCCACTACGCCATTAGAAACAACGCCTACGCCGCCAGTGCCAAAGAGAAATACGTTTCCAACCTAGTGGGCACTGGCATTAAGCCCCAGTGGGGCAACCCGGTCATACAAGCGCTTTGGGATCAGTGGGTAGAGGAAAGCGACGCGGACGGCGTAGACAATTTCTATGGTCAACAAGCGTTAGCCGCTGGCGCGCAGTTTGAAGCTGGGGAGGTGCTAGGCCGCTTTCGTTACCGGCGCACAAGCGACGGCCTAAGCGTACCCCTGCAGCTGCAGGTGGTGGAGTCCGAACACCTAGACCCCGCCTACTCGCAAGCCTTTGGCGGTCGCATGATCAAAATGGGCATCGAGTTTAACGGCATCGGCCAACGAACCGCCTTCCATCTATGGCGCTATCACCCCAACGAACAGCTGACCGCCGCGTATAACGAACGGGTGCCGGTGCCAGCGGATAACGTTATTCATATGTACCGGCGCACCCGGCCCGGTCAGCTACGCGGGGTGCCAGAGCTAACCAGCGTTATCGTGCGGCTGTACGAAATTGACGAAATGCAGGACGCCACGCTAGCCCGGCAAAAGCTGGCGCAGCTGTTCGGCGCGTTTGTCAAACGTAAGACAAACCAAGATCCCGAAGAGGAGGGCCCATCGTTTGGCGAGCTTGTGAAAGTGCCCGGTGAAGTTGACCGCTTTGAAGAGTTCACCCCCGGCGGCGTCCACTACCTGGAAGATGACGAAGAGGTCACGTTCTCAACGCCGCCCGATATTCAAGGGCAATACACCGAGTGGCTGCGTACCGAGCTGTTGGCGGTGGGCGCGGGGGCGGGCCTGACCTATGAGCAGATGACCGGCGACCTAAAAGGCGTCAACTACAGCTCAATACGGGCCGGGCTCCTAGAGTTCCGACGCCGCGCTGAAATGTTGCAAGCCTCGCTGATGGTTCACCAGTGGTGCCGCCGGGTGGCGGCTAAATGGCTAGATGTGGCCGTGACCAGCGGGGCGCTGCTCATTCCCGGTTACTGGCAACGGCGTAAAGAGCTGTTAGCCATTGATTGGATCGCGCCCAAGTGGAGTTGGGTAGACCCGCTGAAAGAAGTCAGCGCCGACCTACTGGAAGTGCGCGCCGGTTTTGCCCCGCGCAGCGAGAAAGCGGGGGAGCGCGGCTGGTCGCTTGACCTGCTGGATGCCGAGATTGCCAAGGGCAACCGAAGCGCCGACCAACACGGGCTGGCGCTGGATTCAGACCCGCGTATCACCGCCAAAAACGGGGCACTGCAAAAAGCCCTTGAAGCCCTGGCCACCACCGACGAAGACAACGAGGACGACTAACCATGCCTTGGTTTACAGCTCAAGCAATGGCGGAAAACCCGCGTATTGCACATATCGCTATTGATAACCCGATTGGCTCGGATTGGGCACCGGATTGGATTAGCGATTTTACCGGCGAAAAGCCCGCCCGTGAGTTAATCGCCGCGATTGATGCGCTTGGCGAGCTAGACGAGATCCATATAGAGCTGAATTGCCCCGGTGGCGATGTGGCCAGCGGCGTTCGCATTTACAACTACCTCAAAAATCACCGGGCCAAGGTGCACACCAAAGTAACCGGCATGGCGGCCAGTATCGCGGTAACGATCATGATGGCGGGTGATACCCGCACCATGGGCGTGGGCACCACGGTAATGACCCACCGGGCCAGCTCGCTGATGGTGGGTTTCTACAACGCCAAGGAAATGCAGGAAACCGCCGCCAACCTCACGAAATTCGATGATGCCATCGTTGATGTGTTCGTAGGGGTGACCGGCAAGACCGCCGAAGAGATTAACGGCTTGCTGGATCAGGGCGACACGGTAATGGGCGCGGATGAGGCGCTGGCGTGGGGTATTGCCACCGCTAAAGATGCCCAGCTGCAGGCGGTGGCCTGTGCTGATATGTCCAAGTTCAAAAAGCAGCTAGAAGAGCATGGCGAGCTGATCAACCTGCGCGCCCAGCTAGCCGGGCAGCAAACCACCATGAGCGCCGCCGATGCCCTCGCCCTGGCGTTCGATCTGACCCCCGAAGAAGCCGAAGCCCAAGCCGCTGATCTGGGTGATCAGATTATCGCGCTACGGCAGCAAGCCCCCACGGCTAACGCCGAAGGGCAGCCGCTAGCAGTGATTGCCAAGGCGCTCAGCTTAGACCCTGCTGATATTCAGCAAACGCCAGAAAGCGCCGTTCAGGCTATCCAGCGGCTGCAGGCGGCACAGCCCGAGCAGGTGCTGGCCACCGAGCGTACCCGCGTGACCAGCATCATTAAAGCCTGCCAGACCACCGGGCAAAACCAGCTCATGGAAAAGCTGATTAGCAACGGCATGGATACCGATCAGGCCACCGGCTACGTATTCGACGTTGCCGCCGCCCACGGCGAAGGCCAGCACATTCATAACAGCCACTCCCCCGAAGGGGGGCAAGCGAGACAGGCGAGCGTTAACTATGCCAACGCCTACGCCCGTTTTAACCGCAAGCCAGCCAAGGCGTAAGCCTGTGATGGTGTAACCCCAACCTTGGAGCATTCCCATGCCAACGACCTACACCGAAGGCACCCGTACGGGTGAACACGTTTTATCAGAAGCCAATGGTGCCCGTTCCCGTGAAGTGGGCACCCTGGCCAGTGGCAACCTGCCAGCGGGTGCCGTGCTGGCGCTTAACGGCGCGGGTGACTACGTGCCGCTAGCGCCTGCCGCCGCCGATGGTACAGAGGTAGCTAAAGCCGTGCTTTACGGTGCAGCCGATGCCACCGAAGCCCCGCAGCCGATTACCGTGCATGTCCGCGCCTGCGAGGTTCACGGCGCGCTGCTGGGCTGGCCAGAGGGTGCCGACGAGGCCGCCATTAACGCTGGCACTAACGATCTGGTAAGCCGTGGCGTGATCGTCCGCGATTAACGCCACGCACTGCTAAACCACCTGTACACCCCTTATTGAGAGAGGCACACCATGCCTGGAAGCATTTTTGAAAGCGATGCGTTTAGCCTTAAATCCCTAACCGCATCCATTAACGAAGTGGAATACGCCCCCCGCCGCCTTGGCGAGATGGGCGTATTTGACGCCCAAGGCATTACCACTACACAAGTCGTCATTGAGAAAGACGGCGATAAGCTGGCGCTGGTGGAAAACAAGCCACGCGGCGGCGTTGGCCAAGTCGTGGCAGGCTCCAAGCGTACCGGCGTGCCCTTTATGACGGCGCACCTGCCAACGCGAGCTACCATCCTGGCCGATGAAGTGCAGGGCGTGCGTGCCTTTGGCTCACAAGACAGCGCCGAACAGCTGCAGGTAGTGATCAATAACCGCTTGGCCAAGATGGCCCGCCGCATTGATGTGACCCATGAGTTCCATCGGGTGGGTGCTGTGAAAGGGCAAGTGATCGATGCCAACGGCGCGGTGCTTTATGACCTGTTCCAAGCCTTCGGGATGACCCAAACCGTGGTGCCCATGGATTTAGGCACCGCCGCCACTGAGCTGCAAGGCAAGTGCCTGGATATTCTCGAAGCCATGGAGCTGGGGCTGGGCGACCTGTTCTTCGATGGTGCGACGGTGCTATGCGGTAAGAATTTCTGGCGTAAGTTCATCGCTCATAAAGCGGTCAAAACGGCTTATGAGCGCTGGGAAAACGGCTCTCGTTTGCGTGCCGATGGTCGCGAAGCCTTCCCGTTTGGTGGTCTGATGTGGGAGCGCTACCGGGGCACTGTAGGGACGACAAAGTTCATCGACGATGAAGAAGCGTACGCGTTCCCCATGGGTAGCGAAGAGCTGTTCTTAAGCCGCTTCGCACCGGGTGACTATGGCGATACGGTCAACACGCTGGGTCTTCCGTTTTACAGCTCATCCGAGCGCTTGCCGCACGGCAAAGGCGTAGAGCTGGAGGCGCAGTCTAACCCGGCGCACCTCAACACCCGCCCGAAAGCCAGCATCAAGCTAGTCTCTGGCGCTACCGTCCCATAGGTGCCCTATGGCCTTCTTTGACCAGTACGCCAACCGTCTCAATGAGGCGGTTGTGAAGCACCTCAGCGATGGCCTTTGCACCTACCACCCCGGCACCGGGCCGGACGTGCTCGACGTTCCCTATCAGTTCGATAACGAGTTTGAAGTGATCGACGAGAACGGCATAGGCCGTAGGGTGAAAACCCTGCTGCTGCCGGTGGCCATGGTGGGCGATGTAGACCGGCGCGCTGAGTTCACCGTCAGCGGCAAGCGCTGGCGCTATAACGGGCCGGTGGAGGACGACGGTGCGTTTGTGCGTATCGAGGTGGTGTAATGCGCTACGAATACGACATTAACCAGCTACAGGCGCTCAAGAATCGCTATGACCCCAAGCTGGTGGAAAAGGCGTTTAGCCAAGCGTTAGACCGCACCCAGGCTAAAGCCGCAACGCGCATTCATAGTGAAGTGCAGGGCGATTACGACATAACCCAAGCAAAGATCAAAAAGCGTCTTCGTATCGACAGGGCGCGTAGGGATGCGTCGCGCTCTCTGCTGTACGTGGGGCGGCGCTTGCCGTTGGATCAGTTCAATCCTAACGTCATCAAACGGCGCGTAGTAATGGCTACTAGCAAGCGCGGTAAGCGTTACAAAACGCGACGGCGCGGAGTCAGCCTGTCAATTCGAAAAGATGATGGCCGGAAATTAGCGCCGGGGGCATGGCTCGCCAAGGGCCGCGTATTGCGCCGGGCCGATAAAGCGGATAACGCCAGCGACCCGCGCATACAGTTCGGCCCCTCAATCCCCGGCATGGTGGCCCATGAAAGTGTGATCAACAGCGCGCAAGAGATGGTGCGCGAGGATCTGCCCCGGCAGTTCAGCGGGCAAATGGACTACCTGCTAGGCCAGAAAACGTGAGGCACCCATGCAGGACTACGACATTACCAACGCGCTGATAGCGCGCATTAGCGCACAGTGCCCCGGTTTTGCCACGGTAGAGGAAGCGTGGTTTAGCGAGCCCATCGACGACTACAGCGCCGAAACCCCCGCCGCCTACCCCTACCTGGCGGAGGATGCGGGCGAGGCTGTTAACGAGCTAAGCCAGCGGCAAACCGCTACCCAGGTGTACGGTGTGTTTATCATTTGCGAGGTAGGCGACACGTTCCGCGCCCAGCGCCAAGAGGTGCGTAACGCCCTGTTTGGCTGGCAGCCCCCCGGCAGTAGCGGGGTGATGTCGTTTCACACGGGGCAAATGGTAGAGATACGCGGGCGCTACGTGTGGTGGCGGGAATACTGGAATCTCACCACACCTAACGCCCTCACCGCAGGGCGGCAGCGCACCGTCACCATCTAACCCAACCCCACCCAGCCCCGCCACCGAGCGGGTTTTTTAATGCCCGGAGGAAATATGGCCACAAAGCAAGGCGGCAAGTTTCGCCGCCAAAACGGCAAGCTGGAGCGCGTGAGCGAGCCAGCCAAACAGCAGCGCTACGGCGCACACGATGCCCACCCCAGCACGGTAGACGCCAAGCGCACTGCCGTAGCCCCCACCGCCGCGCCTGCCGTCGCCCCTGGCAGCGCGAAAACCAAAGCCCCCGTGAAAGGTAATAGTGATGACACCGCTACTAACGCGTAAGAAAGCCGCCGTGGTGTGCCTAGAAACCACCTACGGCGTTGCGCCCCCGATTGAACAGGGCGTGTTGATGTTGGTCACTGAGCTAACCCCCACGCCCTACCAGGGCAACACGGTAGAGCGTACCCGGATGCGCCCAGAGATGGGTGGGTTTGCGCAGATTAATACCGGCCCTAATACGCAGCTGCAGCTCACCGTGCCGTGGAGCGGCAGCGGTACCGCCCCGGTGATTGGTACGTCTGCCACCGCTCCGGCGCTTGGCCTGCTATTGCGCGCCTGCCAGATGCAAGAAGTGGAAGACCTGGACGCAGGCGAGGTGACTTACACCCGCGCCAGTGAGGAAGGCGATTCCGTCACTATTTACTACCTGCACGATGGCCAGCAGCAGCTCATCAAAGGCGTGCGCGGGACGGTCACTGGTGCAGGGCAGTCGGCAGGGTTGCCCACGCTATCATTCACCATGACCGGGCTATATGAGCGGCCCACCGCCGTTGCGCCCATCACGCTGACGGTCGAAAACCAAGCCGATGAAGTGCCGGTGAATTTCCAAAACACCAGCACCTTTACCGTGCTTGGCTATGAGGCGATTGGTCAAAATCTTAATTTTGACCTGGCTAACACCGTCACCTACCGCAACTTGCCCAACTACGAGGGCGTGCATATTACCGACAGCCAGCCCACTGGGCAGGTAGCGTTTCAGGCACCGCGTATTGCCGAGTTTGATGTTTACCAGAAGGTAGAGTCCCACGAAGTGGTGACCACTGGGGCAGTATCGTTTGAGCATGGCACGGTGCCCGGCAACATCGTTGGCATGCGCGCCCCTAAGGTGCAGCTAGCCGGTATGAGCGAGCAGGACAGCGACGGCATTACCCACTATCAGTGCGATGCCCGATTCTTGCCGTTAGACGGTGACGATGAGTTGGTGCTGTACTTCAAGTAACCCATTGCATGACAAGTTAGCGTGACAAGTTCACGTTAAAAAATAACGACGCCACGCCCGCTAAATGCGGGCGTCGTCGTTTCTAGCGTTCTGAAAATCAAACCCCAGGAGAGTTACCCCATGGCTGCAGCATTTGTGATTGGCCTTGCCACCGTATTCAAAACCGTTTCCATTAAGCGCCCAGGCCGCGAAGAAGAAGAGTTTACCGCCGAGATCCGCGTGCGGGATCTGGACGAGCAAGACGCCCTGCACCAAAAACAGCAGAACGGCGAAGTTAAAGGCTTCGACCACGTGAAAGAGGATGTCGTCAGCCTTGACGGCTTTGCCGATAAAAACGGCAAGCCGATGGAAGTCACCGACGAGATGAAAGAGAAGCTGCTGAAAGACCCCTACGTGTTGATGGGCTGCGTACGCGCTTGGAACCAAGTGCAGCAGGGCATGCCGGAGCTGACCGCAAAAAACTAAACGACCTTGGGCGCGCTTGGGCGGGCGCTCAAGGTGGCACGAAAAACGAGCTGAAAAGCGACCTAGACGCTTGGGGAATCACCATCCCCGAGCGTTATAAAACGCCTGAACGCATCGTGGTGTGGCCGGAGAACGCCACCGCGTTTGACGTGTTCCGTGATTGTGCCAGCCAGTGGCGCTACCTGACCCCGCCCATGGGCAACCCCATACCCATGGGCATCGAACGCGCCCAGCTTGAAAGCACGATGCGTATGCTAGAGGTAGACGATATGCGCGGCACGCTGCGCAAAATCCAGCATATCGAGGCGGGGGCGTTGGAGGTGATGCGGCGGTAGCGCTAGGAAATGCCGAATAACTGCGCTAAGTTTCTTTACTGAAAAAAATATAAGGGGGCTTAGCATGCAGGTATTAGGATTAATCCTACTGGTGGTTTTCATAATGACGATTAAGGGGTGTATCACCGATGACGATGATACTAAGCCTTCTACAGGTAATCGTTATTTTGAGGTTAAGTCATTGGTAGAGCAGTCTGTTAGAGGGGTTTTGAAAGACCCTGAGTCAGCAGAGTTTAGAGGGTTTTTCCCCGGTCAGTCTAACGGCAATGCCATTGGTTGCGGAGAGGTAAACTCTAAAAATACCTTTGGTGGCTATACAGGTTTCAAGAGGTACGTTAGCGGAGGCGGTGACGTTGTTGGGTTGGAGGGTGAAACCCCAGGCTTTCAAGAGGCGTGGGACGCCTTCTGCGCGCCGTATGATAGATAGTCGTATTTGGTAAATCCTTTCTAAGAACTCAATAAACCCGCCTCGGCGGGTTTTTTTTATGCCTGAAATTTGAGGTAAGCCGCTATGTCGTCAAAGCAATACACCACTGAGTTTGTTATTAAGGGCGACAGTTCTAGCGGCGTAAAGGCCACCCGTGAGCTGCAAGAAGCCAACGCGGATATGGCCCGTGAAATGCGCCGCGCCCAGCGTCAAAGCGAGGAAACAGCATCCAGCTTTGAAAGTGTTAGCGTGCATGCGCGTAGGCTGGCTACCGTTAGCGCTGCCGTTACCGTTGCTATGGGTACGATGGCAGTAGCTCAGACCCGTGTTGTAGCTGAGCAGGCCGCGCTTGCGCGTTCGGTGGGTGTTAGCGTTCAAACGTTGCAGCAATGGGAGTTTGCCGCTCAAAGCGTCAATCTTGGCGCTGGCAAGATGGGCGATATTTTCAAAGACACCAGCGAGAAGATTGGTGATTTTGTGGCGACCGGCGGCGGCGAAGCTGCCGACCTGTTCGAGCGCCTGAACCTCGATATCGATACGCTCATGGGCATGCGGCCCGATCAGCAGCTCTTGGCCATTGGCGAAGCGCTCGATGGGGTGGCCACCCAGGGCGAAAAAATCTTTTTCATGGAGTCGTTGGCTAACGACGCTAGCCGCCTGCTGCCGCTGCTGGAAAACAACGCCGCCGCGCTACGGGATCAAATTTCCCTTGCCGATCAGCTGGGCGTTGCCCTGCCTCAAAGCGACGTTGACAGCATAGAGCGAGCATCCCAAGCGCTTAATGAGCTGACGGCGCTGGGCACTGCTTTTGCTAATGCGGTGGCTTCTGAGTGGGCACCCGGCATTATTTTTGTTGCAGATGTTGCAAAAGACCTCACCCAAACACTAGGCGGTATGGGCGAGGTGGTAGAAAACGTTACTGATTTTACGCTTCTGTTAACCGGTACGCTTGCAGGCCGCATGGTAGGCGCGCTTGGCGCGGCCTCAGTAGCAGCCGTTAAAAAGGCCCAGGCTGATAGAGCCGTAGCCATTCAAGCAGGTATTACCGCTGAGCGTGAAACCGGGGCGGCGTTGGCCACGGCCCGCCGTGCAGAAGCGGAGCGCGTCGCGGCATTGAATAGCGCCGCGAATGCGGCACAGCGTGCGCAGGCCGCGCAGGTTGAGGCTGCTTCTCAGCTGCGCTCTATCCAGCTCACACAGCAGCAAATGGCCGCAGAGCGCGTGCTGGAAACCCAGCGCCTGCAAGCACAGATTAGCGCGACCGGGCGGCAGCAATCGCTCACGCGGTTAGCGGAAATTCGCCGTACTGAAATGGCGTTAACTACCCAGTCCGCCGCCGCTCAGCGCGCCTTGAACGCTGCCGAAGTGCAAAGCGCCGCCAGTGCCCGCACGCTATCCGCTGCCAAGGTGGATCTGGCGCGGGCCACCACCGCCACCACTGCCGCCGCGACAGCCAACACGGCAGCGGTGGCCGCGAACACGGCTGCCCAGCGAACGCTAACGGCGGTAAGCCGTGGTGCTGCTGGCGCGATGGCATTAGTGGGCGGCCCCCTTGGCGTGGCTACTTTGGCCGCTTCGGCGTTTTTCCTGTTCCGAGATAGCAGCGATGACGTTAGCAGCTCGCTAACCGACATGAACGCGCCGCTTGAAAGCGTGATTGCTGACTTCAAAGAGCTGAGCGTGGAAAGCCAGCGGGCGGCAATGATCAAGTGGGGCGACCGCTACCAAGAAGAAGTTGAAAAAACCCGTAGCGCCCTGTCTAAAATCCGCGAAGAGATTTTAAGCATTGGCTTTGACGGCACTAGCGGTGCCGAAGCGCGTGCGTTTTTTGATGAAGTGAATGCCGGATTTGAGGCGGTAGAGAGCGGCGCGCAAAGCCTTGATGAGCTGCTGAATGGCTTGCAGGATCAGTTAGGTGTTCCCGATAGTGCGCTGCGTCAAATTCGCTTGTGGGCAGCAGAATACAGCGAAGGCAGCATTACGGTAGAAGAGCTTGGCGGGCTGCTGCAGACGCTTGAAACAGCGTTTAACGATGTGGCCCAAGGTGCCGAGAATAGCGGCCAAGCCGTCAACGGTGGCGCGCCCTCAGCTACCACCCTGGATGCGTGGAAGAAATACAACGACCGCCTACGCGAAAGCATCGCCGCCACCCGTGACGGTGGCTCAGCCATGGGCGCAGCTAACCGCGCCCTAGATGGCATGGGCGATGATGTAAGCAACATCATGCGCGGCTATAGCGTGTTCCTTTCGGTGCAGGATGAAGCGCTGAAAGACCAGCGCAAAGCCCAGCAGGAAGCCACCGCCGAAGCGCGCCGGGCTGCCGAGGAAGCCGAGCGCGCCGCGCAACGCCAAGCCCAAGCCGCCCAGCAGTCAGCCGAAGCCCAAGCCAAAGCCTTGGTAGGCGTTCAGCAGGAGATGGACCCGTTACTGGCTGACCACGCGGAATACATCGAACGCCTAACGGTGCTGGATCGCGCCCTGGCCGAAGGCACGATTAGCGAAGAAGCCTATGGCGAAGCGGTGCGTTGGAGCGCTGAGCAGTACCAGCGCGCCGCTACGGGTGCCGAAGAGTACGAAAAGCAGACGCAAACGCTGGTAAGCACCTACGACCGCCACTATCAGAAAGCCCAGCAGCTGCAGGAAGCGTTAGAGCAGGTTAACCAGCGCTGGCGCAACGACCCGGAGAACGCCGCCCAGTATGCTCGGATGATTGAAGGCATCCGCGAAGAAATGCAGCAGCTGGCGCTTGATGCCGACCCGGCAGCGCAGGAAATGGCGCGGGCATGGGAAGAGGCTAGCAACCGCATTGATGAAACCTTTGCCGACGCCTTCGCTGGCGCTTTCGATTCGTTCGATGATTTTACCGACCAGCTCCTAGACGGCTTCAAACGCTTGCTAGCCGAGCTGGCCTACCAAGCCACCCTAAAGCCCATCGTTGTGCAATTCACGCAGCAGATGGGCGGTGCGCTGGGTATTCCGGGCGTTGGTGGTCAAGGCCGTGGCGCGGGCGGCTTCAACCTTGGCTCTATCGGCTCGCTCAAAAACGGCTGGGATACCGTTAGCGGCCTGTGGGGCGCGGGGTCTGCCGCGTCTACCGCCGCTGCTGGCTATGGCGCGGCAGGGTGGGCCGGTTCCGCCACGGGCGCTTATGGCGGTTGGGCGGGCAGCGCTGCCGCTGGTGCCGCCCAAGCAGGCGGCGGCTTGATGGGTGCCGCCAGCGCCGCCATGCCGTGGGTAGGTGGCGCGCTGCTGGTCGATAACGTGCTAGGTCTGGGCATTGCTGACGGCATCGTTAAGGGTATTAGCAGCCTGTTTGGTGGCGGCAAAACCGCCCCTAAATTCGAGCTAGCCACCGTAGGTCAGGACGTAGACCCAGGGCGTCGCGGCCTGTTTGAAAACTACGGGGAGGGTGTTTACAGCCGTGGGGCGCTGGGCACCGTAGGGTTTTATGACCCTAACACGGCCCGCTTGGAAGAAACGTTCGACGGCTTTGATAACGCCAAGGCGTTTTTAGACGGCATCACCGCGCTAGATAACGCCATGGTGGGGGCGGTCGCCAACCTAGACAACGGCGCAGAGAAAACGCAGGCCATGGCCAACGCCGCCCAGGCTGTGCGTTTGAACGCCAGCGACGCCGCCGGGATCGCTAACCAGCTCGCCACGCGTACGCTTGCCGTGGTCGATGTGTTAGATGGTGATTTTTCCGCTTCCCTACGCGGGCTAGGGCTGGATGCCGAACAGTTGACCGGTCGTGTGGTGCAGGCAGCTAACGCCATGCAGTTGTTAGATGCCAGTAGCGACCGCCTCAACCTGCAGTTTGACGCCTCAGCCGCTGGCGCATTGCGCGCCGCTGATAGCATCGCGCAGATGGCTGGCGGCGTGGATCAGCTCGCCAGCTTGCAGAACAGCTATTACACGGCGTTTTTCAGCGATGCCGAGCGCGCCGCTGATTTACAGCAGGACGTTGCCGCTAGCCTGCGTGCCATGGGCCTAGCGCTGCCGTCTACCCGTGAGGGTTTCCGGCAGCTGGTGGAGCAGCAAAACCGCTTAACCGAGTCGGGTCAGCGTAACTATGTGCAGCTGCTGCAGCTAGCGGGCCCGTTCGACCGGTTGCAAACCCTGCTTGAGCAAACTGGCAACGGCGTTGATGTGTTTGCCGACCGCCTCAGCCAGCTAAACGGCGAGATCAGCACGCTAGAAAACGAGGTGCGTAACGCCTACGCCGCGTTTGAAAAGCAGTCATTCGACCAGCAGCTACAGCTCTTAGGGCTGCTGGGTGACGAGCAAACCGCCTTAGCGCTGCAGCGTGAGCGAGAGCTGCAAGGCTTCGACCCGCTGTTGCAGGAAACCCAACGCCGCATTTGGGCCATGGAAGACGAAGCCGCCGCACAGCAGGACGCTACGCGGGCTGGGCAGGAGTATGCCCGTTCGCTCGCCCAGGTGAACGACCAGCTCAGCAGCACGTTTAACGGCATTAGCCAGTGGGTAGACCAGCAAAATGCGACCGCTGGCACCCCAGGCATGAACCTAACCGAAGCAGGCGACCAGTTCGCCCGGCAGCTGGTGCTTGCCCAATCAGGCGACCGCAACGCGCTACAAAGCATTACCCAGTACGCCGAGCAATACCTGGCTGCAGGGGAAGCGATGTACGCCAGCGGTGGCGCGTTCCAGCGCATTCAGGGCGATGTGTTAGACGCGTTGAAGGATTTGCCTGATCAGATTAGCGCCGAAGAGTACATAGCCGAGGAGGTGAAACAGGCACTACGCGAGCAAACCCAGGGCATTAGCAGCCAGCTTAGTGACGTGCTGCGCGGTGATAACCCCAGCAACATCGCCAGTAATTTAGCGGGTCACTTTGCCACCCTGGCGGGCGGTATCGACGGCGTGCTAACCCGTGAGCAGCTGGCCATCGTGATGAGCGGCAAAGCCACTGACGCCGAACTGCGCGCGATTATGCGTGCAGTAGACCTCAACGGTGACGGCGTGATGGATGGCTTAGAGAGCGTCATCATTCAGTCACTACCTACAGATGCGGTGCTGGGTACGCTGCTGCGTAACAAAATGAATGAGCTGGATAAAAACCAGCTCACGCATGCACAGGTTCGCAGCGCGCTATCCCCCATCGCAACGGATGCCGAAATTAGCCGTTTGATTCGTGAAGTTGATGTGAACGGTGATGGCATTATCACTCGCCAAGAGCTGACCGCCGCCCGTGTGGGCAGCTTGGCAGGTGGCATTGCTAAGAGCTTAAACCCTGCGTTTGACATGCTCGACGGCAATTTAGACGGCAAATTAACGTTTTCCGAGCTGTCAAAAGGCCTAGATGGCATCGCGACCGATCAACAGCTGCGCAGGATTGTGCGCGCGGTGGATCTAAATGCCGACGGCGTTATCAGCGGCTTAGAGAGTGTCATCATTGCGGGCATGCCCACCGACAGCATTTTAGCGGGAGTGCTAACAAAAGAGTCGAAGCGGCTGGGCAAAGAGCAGTTGACTCAGGCAGAGGTTCGGGCCGCGTTAAGAGGGCTGGCAACTGACGGACAAATCAACTCGCTACTGAATAAAACGGACGTGAACGGGCGCCGCATATGGAGCCGACAGGGCGCGACTAACAGCCGCTTGGCGGGGCTTGCTAAAGGCATCGGAAGCGCGCTTTCGCCGATGTTTAGCGACATTGATACAAGCCTTGATGGTCTGATTGATTACAAGGAGTTCAGCAAAGCGTTTAGCGGCATGGCGACTGATAAAGAGTTGCGCAACATTTTCGGGAAGCTAGACGAGGATGGAAGCGGGACGATTAGTCGGTTAGAAGCGTTGGCGCGAACGGGAGAAGGGACAGAAGACAACACCAAGAGCCTAGAAGAGCGTGCGAACGATCAGCTGAAAGAGCTGAATAGTCTAGTGCGCGAGATGACGCTAACGACAGACCAGTTCGTAGGGCTGAACAGCGGCATTAAAAGCCTGACCCAATCGATCAACGCGCTGGGCGTAGCTCAAGCGGAAGTTGCGCGTATTGAGCGTGAGAAAAAGGCGGCTGATATAGAAGGGAAAGGTCGCCTTGAGGCTTCACGGGTAGGGCATGCTAGGGGCGAGTACAACCGCCGCCTAACGGCTAGCAAGTCCGATGAGTCGCGTCTAGAAAAGCAGATCTCATCATTAGGCAGGCAGCAAAAAAACAGCTTTGGCAGGGATGCTAGCGAGCGAAAGCTATTCAAAGACCTGATGGGCGATAACCCCACTAAAGCCGATCTTGATCGCGTCAGAAAAATTGTTGCAAAGGACACTGACGGGTGGATCAACATTGCAGGGGCGGGCCGTATTCGTGATACCCGCGCGTATGCCGTGCTTGATCAAGTCGAAAAGCAGCTGCAGGTATCGTCGGATCTTGAAAAGGCCCGGCGAGAGCTTGATCGAGTGAAGCGCGAGCTAAGGGATATTCGCGCTAAACCTCCCGCATCAACGACTAGCGAGCTGGAATCTCTGCGCAGGCAGTACAAAAACGTAACAGGAAAAGCCGCGCCGTTTGCGAAGGGCGGCGTCTTCGAGATGGGCAGAGTAGCGACTAACTCTATCGTCTCAAGCCCAACGCTGTTCGACATGGGATTGATGGGCGAAGCAGATCCCGAAGCGATAGTTCCTCTGTCTCGCGGCGATGGCGGGCGATTGGGCGTTGACGCCACTGGATTGATGCGCATCCCTGATGGCCCGCTAGAGCTACCCATGCCTAATGTGCCCCTGCCGCAATTTCCCGCGCTTGGTAGTAATGACGTGCTGCAGGTGCTGCAAGACGTTAAGCGCGAATTGCAAGAATCACGCAAGGAAAACAAGCGCTTGCAGGAAGAAAATAACCGTCACGCTGCCGCCGCTGTCGCTGTTCAGCAGGCAGGATTTAACGGGCAAATCAGCGAGGCCAAGAAAAGCAGTCGTGCGCTGGAGGATATGGCGAGTGAGTCGCGCCTAAGGGGGGCTTTATGATTTGGCTAATGCGCATAGACGCCCTGGACCCGGCGGGCGCAGCGGTGACGCTGCGCTTTGCGTCCGACGCTTACCGCGACCCGGCGGGCCACGGCTGGCGGGTGGGGATTCAGCAAGCCGGGCTGTATCAGGCGGGCATGTTTGCGGGCGATATTATCCGCAACGCAGCGCGTTCGGGGTACGGCGAAACCACGTTAATCAACACGGAGGGCCGCTTTGATTACCTTGCTGACTACGCCATGGATGGGCGGCTGGCGGTGTTATCGCTGGCTGATGATAGCGGCGTTTCCGAGCTGTGGCGGGGCGCAGTGGCGCGGGTCGGGTTTGATCGTCGGTTGGTGTCGATCAAACTGCGCGACCCGGCAGAAACGTTGCAGCAACCCCACCCAAACACCCGCTATGCAGGCACAAACGTCGCCCCCGATGGGCTGGAGGGTACCGATGATGATATAGGCGGCACGGTAAAACCCCGGCTGTACGGGCAGGCGCGCAATGCGCCCCCGGTGCAGGTCAATAGCCAAAAACTGATTTATCAAATCAGTGATGCGGATTGCACGGTTAGCGCCGTTTACGACAACGGCGTACCGCTGGAGTTTGACGGCGACTACAGCAGCCTAGAGGCGTTGGAAAACGAGGGGCCGAGCGCTGGCCAGTGGAGCGAATGGCAGCCGCCACGCGGCAAGTGGCGGCGTATCAACGGCTATATCCGTCTGGGTGTATCGCCTGTCGGCCAATTAACGGTGGATGCGGACGCCCCACAAACCCGCGCAGGCGATGTGATGGCGGCGATAGCGAGCGATGCCGGGCAGCACATGCACAGTGATGACGTTGCCGCGCTAAACGCAGTGGGTGATATACGCCTACTGCTAACCGATGAGGCATCAACGCTGGAGCTGCTGGAGCGCATTGCCACCAGCATTGGCGGCTACTGCCGCATTGATGCAGCGGGCAGTTTCCGGGCGGGTGTTATTGCAGCACCCGCTGCCCCGGTGCTGACGCTGCGCGATTATCAAATACTCACGATCACTCGCGACGCCTCGGGCGGGGGCAGTAACGGCCTGCCCGTGGGCGAAGTGATCGTTGAAGCCGACCCCATCGAAACCACGCAAACCGATCTGGCGGGCGTGGTGAGCGATGGCCGCGCCGCCCGGCTGGAAAAAGCGGTGCGCGAGGCAGTGGCCACCAGCGAAGCGACCAAGGACCGGCACCCGCTAGCGGATACCCTGCGCATTGCATCACGGCTGGGTACGCGCGGGCAGGGGCAAGCAGTGGCTGATCGCGTACTGGAACTGCTGTCGCCCCGGCGCGATAGCGTGAGCGTTGAGGCCCGTGTAACAGCGGCCCCAACGCTGCGCTTAGGGGATTCCGTCCGCATTATTACGCCGCGTCTGGGCTATGCCGCCGGGCGTGATTTTCTGGTAGTGGGACGCAAGCCGGACACGTCCCGCAACAAACTAACGCTAACGCTGTGGGGCTGATATGGATCAACGATGGGGCACGTTCTGTTGGCCCAACTATGTCGATGAGGGCGCGCTAAGCGGCGGCGCGTGGAGTAACGAGCTACCCCGCCGCCACCTGCAAACGCCGATTTTTGCGGAGGTGGCGGAAAGCGCCGACCTAAGCCCGGCCAGCACGCAGTATGACGTGACGTTTTCTCGCTTTCGTACCGTCGCGCTAGTGCTGTTGGCGGCACACAATTTGAGCGTAGACGCCCGCTGGCGGGTGCGTATTTTCCGCGATGCCGAGGCGACGAACGAAGCGTGGGACAGCGGCTGGCGGCAGGCGTGGCCCGCTGTTTACTCAAGCTCAGAACTTAATTGGGAAGACTCGAACTTTTGGAGCGGCGTGCCGTTTGAAGAAGATCGCGAGGATTTTACCCCGCTAACGTGGGTGTTTGCCGACGCCCCGCAGGTGTGCCGCCGGGTGCGCGTTGAGATTGATAACCCCAACAACCCCGATGGCGCGGTGCGCATCGGGCGGGCGTTTATCGCTAATGCCTGGCAGCCGGAATACAACTTCAACTGGAACATCCAGTACGGGCTGGACATTGGCACCGAGTTCGAGACGGCGGACAACGAAGACGAAACCGAATATGCCGACCCCAAGCGGCCGCGCCGCACGGTTTCGCTGGAGCTGGGGCATCTATCGGAGGGAGAGGGGTTCTCGCAAATTCACGCGATGATGCGACGCCAGGGGCTGCATAAAGAGGTGTTTTATACAGAAGACCGCAACGCGGTTGGCCCGCAATCGTTCGCTAAATCGTTCGTGGGCCGCTTTGCCAGCGTTAACCCGCTGGCTAATCCGTATTACGCCAACTACACCAACGCGATTAATTTGCGGGAGATCCTGTAATGCCTGCCCGTCAATACGTGGGCCTGCGTATCTCAAACGATGCCCAGGCTGTACCAACGATTAACGACATGGGCGAAGGCGAGCTGGCGTTTAACCTCGCCAGCGAGCGGATTTATGCCCGCTTCGGTGAGCAGATACGCGACATCACCGACACCTACACCCGTGCCCAGATAGAGCAGCTGCTGGCAGGCAAGGCCGCCGCTCAGCACACGCACACGTGGGACGATATCGACGAAAAGCCCAGCACCTACCCACCGGCGACGCATGGTCACGAATGGCAGGCAATCGGCAGCAAGCCCGCAACCGCCACCCGCTGGCCATCGTTTGCTGAGGTGAGCGACAAACCCGCGACATACCCGGCCAGCGCGCATACCCACGCGCTCAGCGAGATAACCGACGCAGGCACCGCCGCTGGTGCTGACGTTGCGGATTTTGACCCGGCGGGCACGGCGGCAAGCGAGGCGTATTCCGTTCGCCGATACGTCGATAGCCGTCCCGATCCACTGTTGATGCACTTTCTATAGGAGCCGCCATGGCTAGCGTTACATTTCCGGTAGAGCTGGGGGGTGATGGCAACACTTACTCAGACGACGACAACCCCAACACAGGACTGGGCAATGACGGGCACCGCCAGCGCTTTGTGCCGTGTCTAATGAATCTGCCACCAATGATGGGTGTAGTGGTGCAAAACGCCCAGCAGGCACGCGCTCACCGCCTGACTGCAACAAGCGCCGCCGCTCAAGCGGTGAGCGCAAGAGGTACAGCAGAAAAAGCCGCGCAAACCGCTACCCAGGCCGCAACGGCGGCCACCGCATCGGCGCAGGAGGCAGCGGGCACTTACCTAAGCGTTGCCCAGGGGCTGGGCGCAACATCCGCCGACCAGTTTTTCAAAGTGCCGGAAGGTGGCTATCTGCAGCTATACCGCAACAGCAACGGCGCGGCAGAGCCGATATTCAAGCTGGCGTCTCAAGAAGAGCTAGTGAAGTTCAACGCCCGCCCCGATCCGCTGCTTACATCGTTAATTTTTTGAGGAAACAACATGGCCTTACGCACACACGCAAAAGCCCTCACGGGTAGTGATCAAACGATTTTCACAGTACCGCAGGGCACGGAAGCCACCGCGCACAGCATTTTATGCACCGGCAGCGGCAATCTAACGCTCAAGTATTTCAACGCGGCAGCGAACACCACCCACACCGTGTTCAGCAGCAAAGCCGTAGCGGACGAAGTGGCGCTTGAAAAGAGCTTTAATTTAGAAGCGGGCGACCAGTTCATTGCCAGCGGCAGCGGCTTGCAGCTGTTTGTGTCGGTCTACTACGTGGGCAGCAACGCAGGCAGCGCCGTGCTGGCCTACGGCCCAGGGCCGCAAGAACTGATCGCGGGCGACATGAGTGCTGGCTACTTCGGCGAAGTGTCGGCGGGGGAGTTTTATTCCGGTGACCGTTTGGCGTTTGAGCTGGGCGTCACCGAAGGCGTGCTGCAAAACAGCAGCGCGGGCTGGCTGAAATTCGCGCGCCACGGCAAAGTGTTGTTTGTGGCAAAACAGTCGTTTATGCACACCGTGAGCTGGGATCATTTGTATGCACGCGGCATCGTGTACGGCACGAACGACGACGGCAAGAGCCCACGCGGCACGCCCACGAATCAATATACGACGGTAGAGCACGGCGGCAACCGCTTTATCGTGCGGCTACTAACCGGGGCTGGCGCTGATCCGTTCCCCGAATCAGATCCGCTATTTTTTACCGATGACATGCCTCAGATGAATATCGGCGGCGGTTCAGAGTGGAACGAGCTGATGTACCGCGTGCATACCGGTGTGCCGACCGATGACGGCACTGATGGCATGCGACTCGACCGCCACGGCGGCCCCCAGGTGGGAGCGAACTGGGCAGGCTTCAGCAATGCTGAGCTGAATATCAGCGGCAATGGCCGCGCCTGCTGGACGCAAGAGGCGAGTGACGCAAACTCCTCCACTCGCGCTTACCGTGGCTCTGACGACTTGGCGTACTTCGTTCGCACTACCGCGTCGACTGCGAATAGCGGTCTCGGTTGGCGGCCCGCCTTGGAACTAATCCCTAATAACTAATCCGCGAAGCGGGCGGGCTTGACCCGCACGTGTAGCGTAAGGATAAGCACAGTGGAACGTGATAGCCTCATTCTTTATGCGAAAGCAGAAGCGCTATTTTTCCAGGTCTACCCAGCGTTTAAAAACTACCCTAAGTCCGAAAAGTTCGCGCTTTGTGCGCATATTAAGGGCTGCTTTGTAAATCTGTTAGAGCGGCTAGGGTTGGCTAAAATGGTGCCCAGTAAACGCAAGACGGCGCTTCAAGAGGCGGCAGCTTATATGAATAATTTAGTGACGCTTTTTCGACTCAGCAGGAACGAGCGCTATATCAGCGCCGGGTTCTTTTCCCAGATTGATCTAAAAATTACCGAGCTTAAGAAAATTCTGGTAGGATTTATGAAGTCTGCTAGCAGGCCCAGGCAAGCGCCGTAACTCCTCCAATCGCGCTAACCGTGGCAATGACGACTTGGCGAACTTCGATCGCAATACCGCGTCGAATGCGAATAGCAATATCGGTTGGCGGCCCGCCCTGCTGTTTTTCCATCTTGTCGGTTACGGCTTGCAAGAGATGATGTTGGTGTTTAACACACTGCAAGGGGGTGTTTGTCTGCTGCCAGTGATTAAGTTCATTCGGCAGAAAACCGTAAGAGGGCGCTACTCATCGTATTAGCGCCCTCGCTTTTTTTAAGGATGGCAATGTTTAAGCGCATTGTTTCAGAAGCCAATTTTTACGCCGCGTACCGCAAAACCCAAACCGCTAGCCCGAAATTCAAAGCCGCCGCTATACGCTTTGCTGCCAACGAAACAGAAAACCTGGAGAGGCTAAGGCGTGAAGTAGCCTCCGGCCATTACACGCCCGAAGATTACGAAGAGTTCGTGGTGTTTGAGCCTAAAGAGCGCGTGATATATGCCCCCAGGTATCGAGACAAGATTGTTCAGCATGCCATTAACGAAACGCTTCGCGATTTTTACGAGCCCAAGTTTATACACGACAGCTACGCCTGCATAAGAAACAAAGGCAATCATAAAGCGGTAAGGCAAGTTCAGCGGCACATGCGCAGCGCGTCAAGACATTACGCCGACCCCTGGATTATAAAGGCCGACGTTCAAAAGTTCTTTTACAGCATTAATCACGATGTTGTTAAAGGCATTATAAGGAAAAAGATAACTTGCGCTAAAACGCTTGCGCTCTTAGACAAGATTATCGATAGCTCGCCTAATGATATTGGCTTGCCGCTGGGTAATTTAACGTCTCAACTGTTAGCCAATGTGCTAATGAACGAAATTGATCAGCATATAAAGCGACGGCTTGGCGTGCGGCATTACGTGCGCTATGCCGACGATCTCATAATGATCGTTGACGGCAAAGCCCATGCGGGCGATGTGCTGGCGGCTGTCCGCGCCTTTGGGCGCGACGTAATACGCCTGACTTTTCCAGACCGCAAATGCTTTATCCGCCCACTGCGCCCGCAGCAAGGGCTGGAAGCGCTGGGGTATCGCATCACCCCGGCACGCATCACGCTAACCTCTAAAGCTAAATCCCGGATCATTAAGCGCCTAGGCGCGTTTGATCGGCTGCTGCACGCGTTTCGCTTAACGCCCAACGAGGCGCTGCAGTCGCTTAACAGCTGGTACAGCTATGCCCAGCTCGCAGAGTGCGAGCGATTCATTACCACCGCCTGCCAGCGCACCCGCTACATATATTTCACCAACCAACGTTTCCACGTGAGGCCACTATGCTACGCGACGATATGACCCCCAAGCAGTACAAAGTACGCTTTTACGATAACGATGTTGAGCGCACACACTACGCAGACGACCGCCGCTACTTTGAGCAACTAATTGCCCAGCACGGGCATTTGTCTGATTTGCAGATAGAGCCGTTAACGCTAACGCCAGAGCAGCAACAGCGGCTAGACGCGATTAAAGATGCAGGCCTGAGCACCCATGACGCAGCCGTTTACGTGCAGCACGGCACAACTGAAAGCGACGACACCGCGTTTTTCGATGCCGCTAAATTGCTCGACTACCACCGCGCCCAGGTGGAGCCGCAGGTAAAGGCCCAGCGCAAGGCCGCTGAGGCTCTTGGCGTCACCCTCAACGGCGTACATTACGACGGCAGCGCGGACAATCGGCAAGCAATGCAAGAAGCGCTCACCGCCGCCGCTGACGCAGGCATGACCACGTTTGCGAGCTGGAAAGACAGCGCAGGCAAACACCACGCCCAGCACCCGGTATCGGATGTAGAAACCGCGCTACGCCAAATCGGCCAACGCCGCGCCGCGCTGATCGAGCTGGAAGGGCAGCACGTTGACGCGGTAGCGGCGGGGACTGATCCGCTTACGCTGGACTGGTCGACTGAGTGGGATTGAGTGGTTTTTTTGTGCCCGAAGATAGCCCCGGCCAACGCCGGGGCTTTTTTTGGCTTGAAACAAGGCATTAGCTTGCGCGCTAATCATTTCCCATAAAATAACAATGCTTTTTAACCCTTTTGCATAAATATCAATGGGTTATTTATGCTTGCGCTCAGCTGAAAACGTGGTTTTATAGAGAGGAAAAGCACACTACTGCCTTTAATTTTGGCAAATGGCGCAACTCTGTAAACTAACCCATGAGCATATCGCTTAGGCGCATAAACCCGCTTAGCAATTTTCCATTAGCGTCATGCGGTGTAGTATGATGCTGTATGTATACACAGTTTTTAGGTGTGCGCAAACGCGCGCCGGGGAGGCGACACAATGAGCGAGCAGCAGGGAACGACGCAGCGATATAACACTAACGTACTGGTGGGCATTAACCAGCGCGATACGCTGCAAAACATTGATGTGATGATGGAATTTATGCAGGTGACTGGCGAAGAGCCGCACGCGGGCAATCACATGATTCTAGCGATGGTGCGCGATGCGCTGGGGCATGAGCTGCAGCGCGCGGGCAAGCACGGCCCCCACTAGCCCCGCATTCACTCAGGCCCGGAGCGTTTTGAGAAAAATTTTTTTAACACAGTTCGTGTCAAAACGCTTTTGGGATGCTAGGATTGGCAAACAGTGAGTTGATGACCACCGCCGGACGGCGTTGGTTGGAAGGCAAAAAAGACATACAAATTAACTAGATAGACACCCAAAAGAAAAGCCCCAGTTGGCGCTGGGGCTTCTCGGATGTTTTGGGCAGCAAACCTTAAAGGCTGGGGCACAAAACCGACTCCTCAGAGTTTAACTGCTGCACAAGGCGCGGGCAAGTCTCAAGCGAGATTTTGCAAATGGATGCTGCAGCAGAGAACGCGCAGCCCCTCACGTGGGGGCGCGTGCCATACGAACACCACGGCAAGTGGTGGGGCACCGGTAACCGGTGCGGGCATAACCCCGCTAAAGGCGAGTTTGAGCGCTATTGCCAGCCCGTTAAAAAGGGGCGGCTACCCGCCACACTGCAAGCGCTGGTAGACGGTGCCAAAGCCTACTACACCAGCCCCGGCCTATTGCCCACGCTGGCGAATTTGAACGGCAAGGCCAACGCTGACGGCAACCCCCGTTGTAACCGATCTGAGGCCCGCGCCGCTGAGTCGCTGGTGCTTTCTGCGATTATCCAGTTTACCGAGTTCGCCAGCCTGCGCGTGGGCACCCCGCTAGCGGATGGTGGTTTTAAACATCGCAGCTGTGCGGAAATTGCCCGCGTGGCGGGCCTGCTGGCCCCCGGCAGCACCCCCGACGCCCCGGAGCCCAGCCAACGCTTTTGGCGGGCCTTCCGGCGCTTAAAGCTGGCGGGCGCGTTTACTGTGCATTTGCAGCATGAAGTGAAAGCCGACGGCACGAAGCGAGCGCGGCCTGCCGTGAAGCTGCTCAACCCCGATTTTCTGCTGGCGCTGGGGCGTGTGGGCTACCAGAAGTTTAAGGAGTTCCGCGACTGGTGCAGCAACCGCATTAAGAAGGCCCGCCGCAAATACCGCGAACAGTACCCCAAGGCACACGACGCCGCCGAAGCCCGACGCCGCTTGGCGATGGCAGGCAGCGGCCCCAAGGCGATGCAGAAGCAGCGCCGAGGTAAAGCGGATCTGCCGGACGTTAACGACGAGAAAGAGCTGCAGCGGCGCTATAACCGCGAAGCCGCCGCGTATTTTGCCGAGATAGTGACGAATAACCCCGGTGCCAGCTATGCCGAGGTTAACAAGCTGGTACGCATCAAATACCCGCCGTATGAAGAGTGGTTAGACCGGCAGCGACGACACTAGCCCGCTCCAACCCCGCCCAAAACGCCACACAGCGCCCCACGCCGGGCGCTTAGCCCGTGGCTGAGTGCTACCCTTTCCCCGTTTCCCCGCCTGTTTTAGCGCCCCGCTGGCGCAAAATCCCCCCGATCTAAGCCCACCGCCACCCCCGAAAAGCCAAACCCTCGCGGCTGATTCGATTCCCCTTTGAAGATGTAAAATTAAGTGATTTGAAATAAAAGTTAGGTGATATGGCAATAAATTAGCTGTACACCGTTAATATGCTCTTCTTATGTAATTAAATAGGTTCAGCTAACCCCCACTAGCGCGGGGTTTATCCACAATGCCCGCGCAAGCGCGGAAACTCTCTTAAGAGCACAAGGTCAAGGGCTTTAAATGCCTGCGCAAGCGCAGAACCGCTCTACACTGACGCCCAGCCCTACCGGGCTGGTTGTCCCAGGGGTTGCACCCCTGGACCCCGCTAAACCCCAACACCCCGTTTGGCAGTGGCGAGGGGGTGCCGCATAGCTGGGCGGGCTAACGCCCGTTCGCCGCGCTGCTATAATTGCTACTTATAGTTCAGTGGGCGGCTTGCATGTCGCTACCGCGACATAACCCCCAACCCCCAGTACACTAAGCTCATGAGGTTACCGCCACCCCACCCCCGAACGCTCGCCCAGCTGCAGGCCGTCGCTTGCCGCGACTGCCACGGCCACGGCTACACGAACGGGCTATTTCACCGCTTCGCCTGCGCGACGTGTGGCGAGGTGGGCTATGTGCAACACCCTGGCCACCGCCGCTTGGATCGCTTGGCCATTGGCGTGATCGCTCGTGCTCGATCTCGACAGGCAGCGGCGGCCGCCCGGCGCGACAACACCGGCACGCCGGATAATTGGATACTCAAAAACAATTTCCGGGGCGATTAGCGGCTGCTATATTGGGGAATATGTCACGCTAATAGGTGCCCGCCATGCCCCGCCCCCGCAAAATGAACGCCGATGAAGTGGCCACTTGGTTGGCCGTGCTGCTGGATGCCGCGTTTGACCCCGCCCACGATGCCGTAGAACAGCAAGGCAAAGCGCAACTGCTGGCGCTGGCCAGCGACTTCACCCACTACCCCGATGATTACCCGGACACACGCCGGGCTGAATTGCTATTGCGCTGGGTGTCGATCTGGCTACCCGGTGAATGGTGGGAACGGCTGCAAGGCCGGGTAAGAAAGCGGCGTTCACGTGCGTCATCGCTTGGCTAATGATGGTTAGTCGTGCAGGTGGATAAGCGTGATAAATTCCCGGTTATTGTAATAAATTCAAGATTATTGTCATTATCTTGAGTTTTATACATTCAGTGTTGCAGGTTATTTATATACCGTTATCTAAATCCTTCGGATAACAGCCAGGTCATTAACCTGATTGATTGCGACGAAAAAGCCCGGCACATTGGCCGGGCTATTGCTTGCCGCTAAAAGGTCAATCACTGCTGGCGCTTTCCTGCTGCCAGAATTGCTGAAAAATAGTGCCGCCATTTTCCAGGTACTCGTGTATATCACGCTCACATGTCACGACATCAAGCTCTAACACCCGAAAGCAGGCCATTTGCAGCTGACGATCCAGCGCCCTGAGGCGATTCATTTCAAAGGGCCATTCTTCAGCGTTGTACAAACCAAGCAGGAATCGACGCACGTGGTGGCTTTGGTGGCTGTCTCCTTGGGCCGCTTTAATGAGGCGCGTTAGCGCCTCCATTGGGTTGTCTTGGAAGTAATTAATCATACGACCTCCTCATGGATACGCACGATGCGTTCTAGCGCACGGCGGCTGATGGCTGGGCATTGGTATAGGTAGGCGCACAGCAGGTGCAGCGGCAGCGTATGCAGCTGGTTTAACGGTGTGCGTGCAATCGTGGTATATTCTGTTGCTGACATGATAGCTAATCCCCATTGGTATTATGTCGTTGCGTAACGCCCGCCCGGTCTAGCCACCGGGTGGGCGTTTTAGTGTGGCTCACTTTCAGAAGCTCACCAGCTCAAAGCCGTAGCGGGCTTTGAGGTCTTCGTGGTGCTGGTCCCACCACTCCTCATCTTTCCATGATGCCCGGCCTTCGTAGCGGGCGGTAATGTCGTCTAGCATCGCGCCGAAGGCGCTTAGCGCTTCCTGATAGCTTTTGTACGGCGCTTCCTGCAGGGTGAAGCCCACCGTGTCAGTGCCGGTTTCGCAGTTGACCGCGACGGTATAGCCACCCTCGCATGGGCCTATCGAGGTGCTTTCTAGCACGCTCTTATAGTGGTGCGACATAAGTTCAGCAATGGCGCACAGTGCAAGCTCATAGCTAGGTATCAGGCGGTCAAACTGCTGGATCTCATTATTCACGGCTAGCCCTTCCCTTTTTCCCGCTTGTACGCCGCCCAGGCTTCTTTGAGCACGTCCACCATCTGCATGTCATGCTCTACGGCGAAGGCTTTAAATTCACGGCGCATTTCAGGATCAACGCGAAAGTTAAGCGGAACCTTTTCGCCGCTTTCCGGCTTGCTGGTGTTGTTGCCTACTACCGGGCCGGGGGTGGCTGCTGTGGGCGGTGCGCCTTTGCTGCTGGGTTTCATGCTTGGCTTTGCCATGGTGTTAGCTCCTGCGTTTTAGCGTGCTAGCGTTATATAACGCTTAATTAACAAGCGATTCAAAGCGGTTGATGATGTTTTGTATCAGTTCATCCGCTTGGGCCTTCGGGCCTTTGAATGGGGTTTCAACAATCGACAGCCCTTTATCTTGGGCTAATACAAACGCGTCGCGCTCGGGTACTTGGCCATCGAGTACAAAATAGGGCGTGTGGCTGAGGTAGGCGCGGGCATCCTGCAGCTGCGTTTTACTCTTGCCCACTTTGCTCAGCGCGATGGCGATACGCTCAATGGGCACGCCTTCTTGGCCGGTGAGTGTGTTGGCCAGCCTTACGGTGGGTTCAAGGTCGTCAACGCTTAACGCGGTGGGTAGAACGACGAGATCCGCAAGCCGGGCCACTTCGGCGGTGGCTTTGGTGGCGTGGGGCGCACCGTCGAAAATCATTAGGTCGTAGGTGTCGGCCACCTTTAGAGCGCTGGCCACCGTGCCGAACGTCTCTACGGCCACCTCTGGCGTTACGCCGCTTTTGAGGCGGCGCTGTAACCAGGTGAAAGAGGTGGATTGGTTAATGTCGAGATCCGCTATTTTTACATTCCAGCCAGCGGCGGCGTAGGTGGTGCCCAGCGCCCGGCTTAGGGTGCTTTTGCTGACGCCGCCCTTTTGGCTCACGAAGGCAATCTTGTATCCCATTGGTGTTTCCCCTTGGCTAACGTTGCGTTTTTGCGTGCTGGCGTTACAGCGTGAAATAACGCTAGCGCGCAATAACGCTAGTATAGAAAAGCGCCGCTAGGGGTGCAAGTTAAAACGCTATAACGCTAGCGTTATATAACGCTGGGTTGAAGGGGCTTGAAGGCGTAGGAGAGTGGCGCTATTCTGCATGTGTGCCGCCGAGTAGGTGGCTTAGCAAAATTAATGCGCTGCAATGTTTTGCTACTGAAAAAGTAGCTTAGAAATAGCAGCACATGCTGAAAAATGGCTGTCGAGCAGACAGCTCAGAAAATAGTCTGCATAGACGTGATTTGCTACTGAATAAGTAGCAAAAAGCCCGCCAAGTGCGGGCTTTTTCGTGTTTAACGTTCGTCTGCGGGCTTGTATAACGTGGCGTTTTGCTTGGCCTGATTCCACACTCTGGTGCCTTTTTCTGTGGGTAGTCCTTGTCGCTTTACCCATTCGCCGTAGCTTTCCGCGATCTCTGCCACTTGCTGGCGCTCGCTGGCTTTGATGTATGCGCCCTTGGTCAGCATGGTTTTGATACGCAGGCAGAACTCTTTTTGATGCTCGGGCGGCTCGCGCATGATGATCATTTGCTTGGGCGCGGCCACGCGTTTGATTTCGGGCCTTGCGGCCCGTTCGGCTAGCTCTGCGCTGGCCTTTTGAATCAGATCGATTAGCTCGGCATCGTTCATTGTGGAAAGGTTCATACGCTGACCCTCAGCTTTTGAACGCCTAGCTTGTGCAGCAACAGGTGCCACATGGCATAGCTCATGTTTTGCCGAGACTTGGCCCCTTCCTGGGCGGTGTATTTGCGGAAGCTGCTAGCGTTAACGCCTACCATTTCGGCCGCTTTCGCCCCGCTGATGCCGGTGAAGCTACCTACCCCGACAATGTGGCGGATCTCCCAGGGCGTGGGGGCGCGCCATTCGTCCGCGTTGGTGGTTAGTACATCATCGGCCAGCAGATCGGCTATCCAGGCGTAGTCGCTTAGCTGATGCCGGCATTTAAGGGTGGCAAACTCGCCCAGGGTGACGACCTGAGAATACTTGCCGCTTTCATCTTTCAGCCAATAATCAAACCGATCATCCACTAAGCCCGGCGTCATATCCGGTAGCACGCCCGCTGCATAAAACTTGCTGAGCGTTTGGTCGTGGCCATCGGTTAAGCGGATAAGGTTCCGGCTTTCGTGGTCGGCTTTTAGATCGCGGCGCAGCTGAGCCATTGTGTCTTCTACGGCTTCTGTTACATCACGCTGGCTTTTCGCTTCTGTGACAATCTCGGCGCTGTACTGGTGGTTATAGCTCACGCTAAAGCGCTGGCGGTGCGGGCCTACCGCCCCGATGGGGGCGATAGTGAACGGGCCAATGGTGAATTCTTGTTTTAGCATAATGCTTATTCTCCCTTCTCGGTGCGTTGCTCTTGCGTCTCGCAGTAGAAGCGTTGCATTTGCTTGAAGCCTGTATCTGGGTTGCCTTGCGGGAACGTCTGGCCAGCGCCGGTAACAGTGTAGGTACGGGTAACGGTGGCGGCGGGGGTGGCTTTCATGCCGATGCGCTGCTGGCGCTTGTTGGGCTCAAAGGCTTCAACGCTGAACTCTTTGGTAAAGGTGTCACCGATGTTAACGGTGCCTGCTTCTGCTTCAACGAAGCGGGTATTGTTTTGCGCGATGCCAAAGGTAACGGTAATTTTTAAGTCGCTCCATGCTTGTTTAAGGGCTAGCTTGAAGGCCACCATGTAGTTACCAACGGCAGCGGCGATGCTGCGAGCGATGCGGTGGGCGTTGGTGAAAAGGGCTTGCTTGTTCATGGTCGTCTCCTTATAGGTTCAGGGCTGGCGGTGTGCCGTCCTGATGTGTTTAATATAGCTCCAATGGAGCTATATTGCAAGGGACAAGCAAGAGAAAATCCACCTGTTTTTATAACGCTAGCGTTCTAGCGTTTTATAACGCAGGCGTTCAGGCAGCAAAAAGCCCGCACGGTGGCGGGCTTGGGCAGTGCTGGCGCGGGTGGGCTTACTGTTTGGTGAGTAGGCCGTTGTGGATTAGCACTTGCTTGGCGATGGCTTTCCAGTTGGGGCGTTGGCCGATGTGGTGTTGGCCACCGGCGAGCTTGCTGATCCATGCCGTGTACGGCTGGCCTTCGCCTACGACCTCTTTTAAAAACGACTGTTGAAAGTCATACCTAAAATCTTCGTATTGGCGCACCTTGGGGCGTAGGGCTTGCAGGCGTTCCATGACTGCCGGGAAGTCGTCCTGGCTTAAATCTTCGATGCGTTTTAGGCAGTAGTCGGTTCGCACGCCGTTGTAAAACCAGCCGGTGGCGCTTTGGCGCATGCCGTGGAAATTGCGAAACACGGCGTTAGCCGCGTTGGTGAGCTGTTCGCGCTGGCGGTGGTCGATGGGCGTGGGGATGGGCTCGGCGGCGGTGGGCTGCATCGCCCCTTTTACGCGGAAATAGCTTTTGACGAGCTGGCGCTGCACTTGCCAAGCGAGGTCGTCGGTAAACGATTTGACCAGCATGAGGTAGCCGGTTTCGGTGAAGAGCGTTAGGCGTGTAGTAGCCGCCGGAAACAGGTCAGGATAGGTAGTGACAATTTGTCCCAACCTTTCAGAATCAAGGGCATAGAAGTCTTCACCCTCAATAAAATGCTTTTTGTTGCGCTGAAAAGAGCGCCGTGCTGTTGCTTTAGACTTTGAATGTACGCCGTCGATCATGGCAAAAGTGACAACAGGCTGCTGCTGATACTCGATATAGGGAAGGGTAACGCCAGAAACTGAAATGGTGGGTGTTTTCATGTTGCGATTCTCCAAGTCTGTTGGAGTTCGCCTACCGCTGCTAAACGATGGAGGCGAACCGTACGCGGGTTAGCAGACCGGGGACATTGGAAACCCGGCGCGCCGAAGCGCCCCACGCACGGCCCGCCATAGTGCATCACGCGGGCACAAAAATAGCGCCTACACGATGATTGGGGGCGCTTGTGCGCCAATGTCCGTTGAGCTGCTAAACCCGGTCGCTGATTTTGCAGCGACTTCGGGCAGAGTAGCGCTAGGGCGGGTGGGGGTCAATGGTGCATTACGTTGGCGTAAGGGTGTTTTGAAGCGAGTCCGAATTTCGGACTCGCTTTTATTATCAATGGGTTGCATCGATAGTTTGTTTGGACGCAATACGTCCAATCTAATTAAATCAGTAACATAGCCTATTGATGCGTTTGTCCGGATTTCGGACAATCTCTTAATATCAATAAGATGCGTCTGTTTTTCGGTAGCACGAATTTCGTGCCACCTTTTAAAATCAATGGCTTGGGTTGGTGCTGCTAGGTGGCAACGTTTTTCGTCGTCGCTTTTGTGCGTCCGATTTTCGGACGTGCAGAATGTGGCGCTCATTGGCTGGCCTCGCTGGCGCTGTCCTGCGTGAATTTACCCCATCCCAGCGGTAGGCCGTTGGGCTGGCAGAGGTGTTCTGGCAGTTCGTCCCGCAGGCAGTCGGGCGGGCTGGCGGTGTCAGGGTTGACGCCCGAGCATACCCCGCTGCGGGCAATAAACCCGCTTTGGCACATGCGGCATTCGCCTTGAAACTCTTTGCAGGGGATGCGTTGGGCGTTTTTGGCGCGGTTGTCGATGATCATGGCTGCTCGTCCTGGTCGATGGGGTCGCCGTTCTGGTCGAGCTGTTCTATTTCGCACTTGCACTGCCACCCGGCGTAGGCGACGGCGGCAACGGCTAGGCCGATGAGTAGTATTAGCGGGGTGGGCATGGGGTTGTGTCTCCTGCGTTATAGCGTTCTAGCGTTTTTTAACGCTGGCGTTTTCGTTGGGCTGGCGGGTGAGCCAGTGGCCGCACCGGGGGCAAATGGCGTTAGCGCCTAGCATCCAGCCGGGGGTATTGCCCTGGTCGCATTTGGGGTTGTAGCAGCGGTAGTTCATGGGGTGGGCTGCCCGTAGGGGTTGGCAATGTGTCCTTGTTCCATGAGCAGCCCTTGTAGTCGTGTGGCGCGGTTGTAGCCGATTTTTAGAGCCCGCTGCAGAGTGTTGACGGTGGGTTTGCCGTTTGCGGTTCGTTTTACCAGCGCGATGGCTTCTTTCAGTAGCGGGTCGGTTTCTTCGAAGCTGCCGATCTGTTCGCCGGGGTGGCTGTCGTCGGGGCGGGTGCCGGTTTCGCTGCGCTGGGTTTCACCGCCCAGCATGTGAATGAGGCTGTCCAGCGTGTCGCTTAGGGCGTGGGCCATGAGGAAAAAGTCGCTTTCCAGCCGGGCGATGGCGTCGTCGACATCGTCGGCGTGGTCGGCTTGCTCGATCAGCTGGTCGCTAAAGCGCAGGCTTTTGAGCTGTAGGGTGTCGGTGAGTACGCCGCTGACGCGGTCATCGATGGTGATGGCGAGGTTGGTGGCTTGCCGCCCGCTTTCGAGTAGCTGCTGTATTTCGTCGCTGTCGAGATCCACTTGCGTGGCGGCTATTTTGCCGTCGTCGCCTTTGGCTTTGAGCGTGGCTTTGTCGCCTAGCTGCAGGTTGGCGGGTCGGCTTTGGGCGTCGCTTACCCAGGTGGTCATGGCGCGGATGGGTAGCGTTTGGGTGCTGAGCGGGGTGGCTTTGAGGCTGCCGAGGGTTGCGCGTAGCAGGTCTAACAGCTCTTCGCAGCGGGCGCGGCTGCCGCTGTTGATGATGATGCGGTTTTTTTCTACGTCCCACCATGCGTCGATTTTGATGCTATCGATAAAGGCGCGGGGTAGCAGCTCCTCGGTGATCTGTTCTTTGAAGGCGGTTTTTTCTTTGCGCGTGACCTTGCGGCCTTCGTTGGCTTCGACCTCCGCTGCCTTTTCCTCTACCGCTGCTTTCACCACTTTGGGTGGCAGCATGCGTTGCTGTTTGAGCATGCTGAGCAGGCGGTGGCCTTGGCTTTCGTGCAGATAGGCGTTGCTGGCGCGGCCTGCTGGGGGTGTCCAGCCGTGGCGCTTGGCATCGGTATTGCCTAACGGCTTGGCGGCTTCTGCTTGCAGCGTTTCATGCAGCGTTATGCTGTCGATCGCTGGGGCGTTGTGGAGCTGGTAAATGGTGATGTTGGTAAACCACATGGCGGGGCTTCCTGTGTTGGTTTTGGTGGCGTTATAGCGTGCTAGCGTTATTTAACGCTGCCTGCTGGAGGCGCTGCTGGCGGCGTTCGCGCTTTTGCTGGGCGCGGGCTTTGCCGCCGATGCGGGCCGCGTGGCTGGTGGGCATGGGCGGGGTGTTGAGTGCTTTATCTAGCGGCCAGTTGCGGCTAATGCGGTGATACACCAGCTGGGGGCTTAGCCCTGCTGCAAGGGCGCGTTCGCGTAGGGTGTTTTGCAGCTTGGCTTTGCGCGCTTGCAGTAGGGCTAGGGCGTCGTCGTCGCTTAGCTGGCTTTCGGGGTGTTCGCGGCGGTAGCGGCTTAGGGCGCATTCATCTAGCCCGGCGGCTAGGCTTTTTTGGCGCTTGCTGGTGGCGATGGGCTTTATGCCGCCTTTTTTGAGTGGCTTGGTGGCGGCTTTTTTCGCGTCCATGGTTTTCAGGCGATAGAGAAACGTTCTGCGCTGAATGCCGTTTTGTTCGGCAATGCGCTGCCAGTGGCTTAGTGGTAGGTCGGTCGCCATAATTTTCATGCCATCACCCCGTAAGCGGTTAACCGGCGTTCTTCGTGGTCGCCGTAGTGTGGGTTTTCAAAACAGAATTCCGAGCGGATGCGGTGCGGGAAGTGGTAGCCGTCGCAGTAGCATGTGTACTTTCGCCAGCCCCGGTTATCGGCCCATTTGTCTACTGCCAGCGTGTTGAATTGGCCGCAGTGTTTGCAGCGGATGCGGCGCTGGTAGTCGTCCGGGTGTTTCGCTTTCACTTGCCGCCCGCGACAGACGCGGCAGCGGCAGTGCCTGCGGCGCGGGCCTGTGAGGATGTGCGGTTTCATGTGCGGCGACCCCCTGCGCTACTGCCCCGCTGAGTACGCATTAGGCGGGCGCTGGCGGTTTGCGTGGGGCGGCGGGGTAGGCGCTGGGCGATGGCATCTTGTTGGGCTCCATTGCCGAGTGTGGCGACGATCAGTAGCACGGTGAGGCAGCGAGGCAGCAGCACGCCCAGCACGAACGCGCGGGTGATGATGTGCGCTTTGCTGAACGCGCCGAGCTTGGCCCGCAGGCTGCTTTCTAGCTGCTGCTGTTGGGCGCGGCTGGTGCCGTTGATGGCGGCAATGGCGCTGGGGGCGTTGCCGTTGGCGAGGGCGAGCAGGTGGGCTAGCTCTTGCTCGCTGAGGGCTTGGCCGGGCTGGGTTAGGGCGTCGTCGTCGCGCCATGGGGTGGTGTTAGTCATAGTGGCCACCCGTGGCGAGTTCGGCTAGCGCGGCCTTGATCTCTTCTAAATCGCGGCGGTGGCGGTTAATGAGAGCAAAAAGGTTGTCGAGTTCTTCCGCTGGGTACTCGCCTTCATCTAGCGCGCATTGGGCCATTTTTTCGAGGCCGCAGGCGATAGCCACGCTTTCGCGCAAGGCTTGGTGTAGCGCTTGGGGCGTGCAGGCGATGGGGGGCGAGGCGGTAACGGTGGCTAGCGCTTGCGTGGTCATTAGTGAAACCCTCTTGATTACACAGTCTGTGTAAGAGTGACACTAATTGTGTTATTCGGCAAGCTAAAAAAACGGCACTTTGTGGGTGCCGTTCTAGGAGTGGGGTGTTTTTCCGCTGGGCGGGGGTTAGCGTTCGTGCTCGATGATGGCGACGCGTCCGATGATGTTGAGCTGTTGTAGCTGCTCGGTGGTGAGGGTTTCATCCGGGTATTGGTGGCTGTTTTCGGCGCTCATGGTGTAGCTGCCGTTGATTTCCGGGCGTATCCAGCGCAGCCAGATACGATCACCCACGAGGATGGCGAACAGGTCGCGCACGGCATCGGGCTTGCGGCTCATGTCGATCAGGGCTAAATCGCCCTTGCTAATGACCCCTTCCATGGCGTCATCTTCGGCTTTGACGGTGATAATACTGCTGGGCTTTAGCCCTTTTTCGGCTAGGTAGTCGTCGCGGTAGGCGGCTACATCGGTGGCGTTTTGCACGGTGATCGAGCCGCCACGGGTTTTAACCGTGGTGCGGTCTAGCACGACGTAGCTGCTGTCGATCATGCGGTTTGTCCAGCCGACAAAATAGCCGGGGTTGCAGCCGGTTACGTTGCCAATGTCTTCTAATTCCTGATAGCCGGGCATGCGTATGCCGAGTTCCCAGTTCGTATAGCGGGAACGCACGTAGCCGAGGGCTTCCACTGCATCGCGGATCGACCACCCCAGGTGCTTGCGCACTTCTACAAGGCGCTGCGCGATGAGTTCTTTTTTGTCCTGCCTGTCGCTTTGCTGTGACATTTTCCGCTTCCCGTTATCTATCCCGCCGTTGATGCCGTCCGTGTGCGCCTTCGGTGATTAATTTTCGGGTAAATATTACCTCTTAGGCAATAGTAATACACAAAGCGTGTAAGTGTGGAATAAAAAAACCTTTGTACGTGGGCAATCTTCGCGCTAGGCTTAACACACTTCGTGTTAAATGGTGCGCTAAAGTGTTGCTAAATGATTGGATTGATCAAGTGGGCGGGCCGGACTGTGCGGGCGCGCTGCTCAGCGAGAAGCCTCGTACGGTGATGAGCTGGTATCGCTTTGATCGTGCCCCGAGTTTACGCACCGCTGGGCGCATCGTGCGGTTGACCGCTGGCGCGGTGGATTATAACGGCATCTATGGCCCTTGGGCGGCGGTGCTGGCTGAGCGCGACGGGGTGGCGGCGTGAGCGCGTTCGTTCATCCTGCCGGGTTGGCGCACAGTGAGGGCGTGGCCACCGTGGCGGCTGAGTATGGGTTGATTGGCTATGCCCGTTATTTGCTTGTGCTGGAAACCCTAGCCGCCGCTACCGGGCCGGTACAAAAAACCTACGTGGCGTGGGGCGATTTGATGCAGGCCGACGACGATAGCGCCCGTGAGTTTATGGCGTTCTATCAGGAGCAGGGGCTGCTGATCGTTGAGGACGACGGCGAAGCGCTGACGGTGCATTGCCCGACGCTTGAACGCGCAGACCCTGCCCAGGCACCCACCGATGACACCCTTTATCACCGCGCCGAGCAGTGGGCGGCGTGGTTTATCAATGATCTGGCTTACCCGCCCCACGTGGCGAACCACCCCGATAACCTGCGCTATTTCGCCCGCTGGTGCGTTTCCCGCGTGACCGTGGGGGATATGAGCGCGGCAGTCGAGGCGGCGTTACGTCAGGGCGATGCAGCCAAGGTGACCGTGTTGCACGACATTTTGCAGGCGCATCGCGCCCAACGACTCAGAGAGGCCGTCGAATGCTATTGATTGGAATTGCTGGCGCTAACGCGACGGCACGCGAGCGCGTGGCGCGGGCAATGCGTGATGCGCAGATTTGTACCGTGTCGGTCTACACCGATGCGCCCGCGCAGCGCTTTGGCTCTCATGCCGAAGTGGCCCGCCGCATGCAGCGCCTTGAGGGGATGATTAGCGCGACCCCGGCCAAGGGCGCGGAGTGCTTGGTGGTGGCCCACGTGGTGCATCGGGTAGAGGCTGACCGCATCCGTAAGCTGGGCGGGCACGTGGTGCATGTGGAAGGCGTGCCCAGCGACGAGGTGCCCATTGTGCGCGGGGATCTGCTGGCGACGGCCACCAAGGATGGCCACCGCCATTTTATCGATGGTGAGGCGGCGCTGTCTGAGCTGTGGGCTAAGCGGGGTGTTGCGTGAGCCGTTACGCAAAAGGCGCGGCGATGCTGTGCAATAACCCGCTATTTCGTGACTATCTCACGGCTACCACTGGGCGCGCAGTGCCGGATGCCGCCACGGCGGCGGCAGAGGTGCGGCTGGCGTGTGGGGTGCTTAGCCGCCGTGAGCTAGACGGGAATCTCGACGCTGGGCGCGCCTATTTGGCACTAGTGAGTGATTTTAACCGCTGGGTGGGGAGGCAGCATGCAACGGCATAACATGCGCCGCCGTGCGCCCAATGCGGCTAAGTACAACAACAAGAAAGTGACCATTCACGGCCATACGTTCGACTCGAAAAAAGAGGCGAATTACTACCTCTACCTGCTGAGCGAGCAGCAAGCCGACCGCGTGACGATGTTCCTAATGCAAGTGCCTATCGCCCTACCGGGTGGGGTGAAATACATCGTTGATTTTGTGGTGTTCCGCGCTGATGGCTCGGTGGAGTGGATCGACGTGAAGGGCATGCGTACCGATATGTACAGGCTCAAAAAGCGGCAGGTCGAGGAGCTGTACCCGCTGACGATTGTGGAGGCGTAGCGGTGGGGCGTCGGGCGGCAAATGATCTGGATGATCTGTTAGAGCGCTGGGCGCGCTGGTGCCTGCACGGTGGCGGTGCTGCGCTGGGCACGTCGCTGCTGGGCGTGTTGATCGATAACGGCGGGGTAGTGAGCCGTTCGACCGTGGGCGGGTCGGTCCCTATGGGCGCGGAGTCGTACCCGCTCGAAGAGCGCATCGAGTATGCGGTGGTATCGCTGGCGCGTGAGGATCTGTTGACCGCCGACGTGCTGCGCCTGGAGTACAACGCGGGCGTGGCGCGGGTGGTGAGCCGCCGCAAGCTCCGTGGCTATGACCACCGCAATATAGGGCAGCTGCAGAAGGCCCACGCGTTAGAAATGGGGGTGAGAACGTACAAGCGGCGGTTGGCTAAGGCCCGTTTGCATGTTGAGCAGGTGCTAGGGCTGTGACTTCCAAAGCGGTTAACCGTGTATTCCGCGTGACCGTTTTGGAAGGCAGGAAGCCTAAGACGTTTTCTATGGTGGTGCCTGCCAGCACTACCAAGAAGGCAGCAAGAATAAGCGTTATCGCCCGCTTTGGGGCGCATCGAGTGGTGAGCGTGAAATAACGCTAGCACGCTATAACGCAGCAAATGGCAATGAGCGTTGGCGCGCTATTCAAAACCGACAGTAGGAGGGCATGCAATGCCTAATCTCGATAAGCCCCGGTTAGTGACCGGGCATGCCGTGAGCCGCAACGGGCGCGGTGACATGGGCCAAGCGGTTATCGCTCACGGGCCGTACTCCCCAGGTGGTGCCCAAAACCATTACCTCATTGGCGTGGGCGCTGAGTGTGAGCTTATGAGCGGTGGCGCTCAGGTGCTGGGGTGTATCAGTTTTCAAGACGGTAACTCGCAAGAGGTTGGGCCTAATGGGGTGAGCATAGAAGCGTTGCTGGCGGTGTGTGCTGACCGCCTTGAGCGTTTTCAAGATGGGCCGCATGCGAACCTCTATAACGCTGAGGCGCTGCTAGGGATTGAGCGGGCGCTAGAGGCGCTGAAAGATCGCACGCGGGAGCGTGACGCAGGAGGCCGCTAGTATGGATGAAAACGACGGCCTTTAAGTTAATAATTCAAAACGCTATAACGCTAGCGTGATATAACGCAATAACGCAACGGCTCAGCCCGGCGCATTGACCCCCGAGCGGGGGCGTTGCTGTCTTGGAGTTTGAGCCAATGCCTAAAACCCTCGCTGTTACCCTGTCTGATGCTGCGATTAAGCGGCACCTGCCTGACCCTGATATTTTCCAGTTACGCGACCCGCGCTACCCGGTGCGGGTGCGCTTTCATGCTTCCCGTGAGCGTGCCAGCTGGTACGTGGTGCGCTATGCGGGTGGGCGTGGCCATTGGCATCGGGTGGGCAATTACCCGGAGCTGACCACCCGCGCATTGCTGGCGCGGTTGCCTGAGCTGGAGGCCAAGCTGGCGCTTGATCCGGCGGGGCCGGTGGGTGTCGATGCGTGGGAAACCGTGGCTGACCTGCTGTGTTGGTATCGTGACCGTTCGGCTTCCCATGGCCGTTTATCCGCTACTCGAAAATCATCGATCAAAACCGCCGTTAATCGGCACCTATTGCCCCTGTTCGGTGCCCAGCCGCTGGCGGGCATTACGCCTGCGTCTATCGATAGCGGGTTGGTATGGCCGCTGCAAGAGCATTATTCCGTTGCGTACGTTCGCCTGATTTTCGGGGTGATCAAAGCCGCGTTTAAGCAGGCCCGAAAGCTGAACCTGTTGGATGCTGACCCCTTCGCAGGCGTGAATGTGGGTGATTTCATCGACGCGAAAACCCCAGCTAAGGCGGGGGCGCTGACCGCTGCTGATGTGCCCGAGGTGATACGCGCCTTGCGTTCGTGCGAGCCGCCGGGGTGTTTCCTGCTGTTGTTAATGCTGCTGTTTGGCACCCGCATAGGGGAGACACGTTTAGCGAAGTGGCCTCAGTTCGATCTGGAAGCGCGCACCTGGACGATCCCCACCGACAACACAAAATCAAAGCGACAACACCGCCTGCCGTTAACGCCCATGGCCGTGACGCTGCTAACCCGTTACCGCGCTTATCAGCAAGCCAATGGTTACCGGGGCGTGTATCTGTTCCCAGGTGCATCGAAGGGTAAGCCGCTATCCCGTTCAGCCGTGTTTGATCTAGTGGTGAGTGCCAGCGGTGCGCGGTGGCATTCCCATGACCTGCGTAAGCTGGCCCGTACAACGTGGGCTGATTTGGGGGTGGAGTATCTGGCCGGTGAGCTGCTGTTGAACCATGCGCTATCGAAGCTCGACCGTACCTACATTCACACGTATGCAGAGCGTCAGATTCTCGAAGCGTTGGAGCGCTGGCATGCCTGGCTATGTGAGCGCGGTTTTAACGTGTTTCTGACCGAGACAGAACCAAGATTGTCGTTTTATCACAACAGCGACCAGCCCCAGTGGTGGCAAGGGGTGGCGGGGTAATGAGCAAACCTATCTGTTAAGAGTATCCAGCACCTGCCGCGATGGTGGTTGGCATGCTGGTGTGTAACACTCTTGAGGGGCATTTAACACTCAACGTGTTGCATCCGGTGGCACTTTGATCTATCGTTTATGGCATGTGGGGTATTTCCGTTCCCTTAGCCCCGCAGCAAGCCCTTTAATGTTCTCTGCTTAGACATGCCGCCCCTCACCGGGCGGTTTTTTTATGGTGCGCCAGGCATGGCGCGCAGCGCCAATTAGGCGCTATCCGGTCCGCCGTGGTGGTTGGCCGGATGACTTGGGGGTGAAAGTCCCCTACGGACCCTGATAGCGGGAACCGTTAGCTGAACAGCAAGGGTGTTCGTCGTGAGGCGGAATCTGA
>Ga0209434_1000104_pt1 | contig 43847 bp, 50 predicted proteins | sample ETNvirnome_2_300_FD_184068 | JGI IMG/M metagenome (GOLD analysis project Ga0209434, IMG submission 184068) | Marine viral communities from the Pacific Ocean - ETNP_2_300 (SPAdes) (version 2) | ecosystem: Environmental > Aquatic > Marine > Oceanic | place: Pacific Ocean | collected 2013-06-22 | reverse complement strand
TGACGAGACCGAGGACAAGTTCACCGGCATCGTGGACAAGATCCTCGGCGCTCCGCAGGAGTTGATCCAGCAGTTCACTTCCGGTGGGTCGATGGCTGAAGCAATGGGGATTGGCAATATCAGCGACATGCTTTCTGCGACGAACAATACCACGAGAGCCAACATGCTCAAGGCTGGCAATGGGGAGATCACCGTCCGAGTGCTCTATACAGGTGACATGCCAGAAGTGACGCGCAGGATCGAGTCGTCGGTTCAGAAGCTCGGGAATCAATTTGCTCGGGACATCGCTGGCATCCAGGAAGGTCGATAGTGGCTACATTCGACCTGTCGGTTACGGCAGACAAGCCGCAACGAGTCATCCAGCGTCCGTGGTTGACGTACCTCCAGGCGCTCGGCAGGAACCCTCGCGGGCTGGTGACTGACGGGTTCATGTTCGACGACCTGGCTCGCGTTGTCATGCTCCAACCGCAACTGGATCGTGACGCCATAGCATACGGCAAGGATGCGTTCCACCTGCTCCCGGAGGCCGATGGGTTTATCGAGGGCGAGGACCCATTTGGCGGAGGCGGAACGTTCATTGGATGGGCCGGGAACGACACGTATCCGGCAGAGACGCCGTGGCAGGCGTACTGGAGTCCGTCGTATCAGATGGCGGAGAACCAGGGGATGAACTTCAACCTCTTTTGGTTCCCTCCGACCCCGGCGTTGTTCAGTCCTGACATCCAGTTCTTCCCGCGTGTTGACTGGTCTAAGTCGGCGTCCATCAATGGGCTCACGTACTACTTCTCGCCGCTGTCGTTTCACATCGATGTTGTGAATGGGTTGACGGTCTACGAGTATGAGTACGACGACTACGATGCGTTTGAGCAAGATCCATCAGCGATGATGGTGCGGACGATGCAGTTGCCGCTTGAGCTTCCCGCGTCTGGTTTCGGACAGTTCTGGTTCACGATGTCGATACTGCCGATAGGATCGATCAACACTGGGGCTGCAGCGGGCACATACTACTACGACGACTTCGTGATCCGCAGCCCCTATCTCAAGAACGGGGGCGCGGTTTACAGCAGTAGGATTGGTCGGAAGAGTATCAGGCTCATGCCTCAAGGCTCCCCCGGCGTGAGGAGCTTGGGCGGCGGGCTGTCTGTGTTGAACTTCCTCCCGTACACGTTCGATCTTGCCGGGGGTAGCCTCGATACAGATCCGGTGGCTAAGAATGAGTCGGACGCTACGTTCCCGACTGTGACCAACGACAAGTGGACGCCGGACGGCACCGCGATCTCGTCCATCATCAAGGAGAAGGACACCAATCGCATCCTGACGGCCGGGGACGAGTTCAGGGAATTCTACGCGACTCTCAACTTTCAGACATCTGACGGTATCCGCAGCCCTGTGCTGTATACCTGTCGCATCGATGCTGACGGGGAAGCGGACGACAAGACTCCGAACGCGGTCGACATCACCAATGATGTTATCATCAACGAGACGCTCAGCGCCGATCTCATAGGTTACAAGGCGTCGATTACGCTGTTCAACCCAGACGGCGCGTACAACGAGTTGGCGTACCGTCCGATGAACAGGATTGATCTGGATGTGTTTGGGGTGGATCGAGCCGTGCTCTACACGCTGGACCCATTGTTTGAGTGGTGGCAAACGCCGACGAAGGAGGCGCTGACCATCGCATGGGAGTGCGGGGACGCGTGGGTCCGGTTGCAGCAGAAGATCATTGGGGCGCATCCGGCCTATGATGGGATGACGCTGAAGGCCGCTATCGAGATGTACTTGACGAGGGAGGGCTTCGACCCGGCTAAGATCACGGTCGATGCGTCGGCGGCGAACATCATCCTCCCGAAGAATCGGACCAGCAAGGATTACCAGTTCCAGCCGAAGAGCGGGTCGAAGGGCGACACACTCCTCGCGGACCTGCATGAGAAGTTCGTGTCGAACTGGCGCATGGGCTTCAATGGGGATGAAGACTTCATCCTTGAGCCACCGGATGTCACGGACATCTCGCGTGTTTTTTACACGAGTAGGGCTCAGGCGGCGGCGGCGTTGGCTGACGATCAGGCAGCATACGCGGCCGGGGATCTCGACGATGATCCGGTCGCGGCCGACTATGCGTACTTCATGTCAGACATCAATGTCGAGTTCCTTCATAAGGACTTCCGCAACGAGATATGGGTTGTGGGGTTTAACGATGCGACCCATAAACCGATCGTGGATGGGTGGATAGACGTAGACAGCCAGATCAACGAGGATTACGTCTCTTATGTTGGCGAGGGACGCGTCGTGATCGCAATCACCAGATTGAACCACATCAACTACGTCAGGTGGTATGTGGAGCAGTTGCGCAAGATCTTCGGCACATTGCGCAGGCACATCTCATTCAAGACCAAGCATGATCCAGCGCTCAGGCCGGGTAGCTTCATCAAGTTCCACGGGGTTGCTGCGCCGTTCCTCGTTGTCTCGTCGTCTACCCCAATCGGGCCTGGGAGTGTCAGTCACTCGTCTGACAATGAGATCTACAATTGCGTGATAGAGGCGGTTCAATACCCGGAATGACATCCCCCAGGAATCTATACAACCTGCTGAGGAATACACGTGAGGCGGGTACGTCTGACGGTCTCGGCGTCAGGGTTATCCGCGACAGGATGAGCACGAACGATCAGTTGAACGTTGTCATGGAGGCCCTCGAAGGTCCGGTGGAGTCCAGCGTCAGCTACGAGCGCAGGACGCACTCCTACGAGGAGCCCGGTGTTCCGGGGGTCGAGAACGGGAACACTATCGGCTTGTGGCATTGCAATGACGCGTCCGGGTTGATCGCCGATGATGCGGGTGCTGAGGAAAATGACCTCACGCTAGTCGGTCCTACGTGGATCGTGTCGTCGAAGTTTGACGGCGGTCTCTCGTTCAACGGATCGTCGACCTACGGATACGCGACGGTCGATGTCCCGACTCCGGTGGGCTCGTTTCTGTACTTCTCCGCATGGGCTAAGCCGACGAGCGGTCCTGTGTTCAACTGGGACGGCGTGATGGAGATCTACATCAGTGGCGGGAACCTGGTGGCCGAGGTGGAAGGGTCGACGTATACGGGTCCACCGGTATCGGTCGGCACGTGGCAGCACTTTCACTGCCAGTTCGACAATGGCGTTGTGCTCGTCGGCGTCGATGACGTGGTGTATAGATTCGCCCATGGGGACGCCACTATAGCTGTGAGCGCTTACGCGATCGAGATCGGTAGGCGTAGTGCTGTCTACTACTCGGGCGAGCTTGACGAGGTTCTGCTGACGGTCGACATCAAGTCCCAGGAAGACTGGGGTCCGAGGACGTACCAAGCCCACCCAGGCTCCGTGCTCTATTGCTCGTTTGACAAGGGGTACGGGACGACTGAGCATCATGCGGATTTCCTCGGGCCGGACGTTTCGCTCGTGGGGTGCGATTGGGCAAGCGGGTACTTGAAGAACGCGATCAGTCTCGACGGTTCCGCTTACGCAACGTTCACGCCTGCGGCGAAGGCGCTCGACAAGCTCTCGATCGAGATTGTGTTTAAGCTGGACGCCATCGCGCAGACTACGTTTGTGGATCAGGCGAGCGGCATCAATCTGGAATTCACCGGGACCCATCTTCGGGCCGCGCTGGACGGCGTGTCGAATCCGAGTTCAGATATAGGTCCGCTAAGTCTGTCCATCGACACGTGGTACATGTTGACGATGGTGTGGGACGGTGCGGAAAAGCAGGCGTGGCTAAATGGCCAGAAGGTGGGGTCCGTGGCGGCGACCGGCACGGCTAACATCCCGGCGAGCGTGGTCTACGTTGGCCGGACGGTGGGCGGGGTAAATGACATGGTTGGCGATCTCGATTTCCTGCACATCGTCAACGTGAGCCTTAGGCCTCTGACTCGGACGATCCAGAGGTTCAACGCGGGTCTCGACGGCTTCGCTTTGAGTGACGAGTGGATATTGATGTAGGCTATTTTCCCGTTTCTGGGCGCCTCAAAGGTATAGTACTTATAGGAGACTATCACGATGAACCCACCGAAGCGCGCGAGTTCCAAGAAGTCAGACAGCGGACGGCCGATCGCCAAGCTGCCTAAGGTAGCGCTGATGTGGTTGGTCGATGCGGATGCGCTCGGCAAGCACCTGACCCTGGACGAGGTCACCGAAGATGATGAAGTGGGCGGGATCGTGGACGGGCTCGAAGGAGGACCTCATCCGGTTGTCGATGCTTCTGTCCAGATCGCGTTGAACAACAACTGTGCCATCGTGAGGGGTAAGGCCAACACGGCATGCTCCCTATTGATGGCGGGTCTGGCGTCATCGTCTGTTGATGATGGCGTTTTGTTTGTGGATGGATCGCAGTACGCGCCCATCGCTATGTTCCACGATCGGGTGTATGAGGCGACGATGGGCAACGTGGCCGGAGTGCTCAAGGGCTACGACATCGTCATCGGGCATCTGTTCGAGGCTGGCAGACTTACCGGCCCGAAGTCCGGCATAGGGCAGTTCGTACTGCATCTTCAAAACGATATGCATGTCGGAGGGCACAGCGGGGATGAGATGAAGGCGTGGAGGGTTGCGAAGAAACGGGATGAGGGCTGATAGTGGCCACGAAAACCAACGTGCTGGACGGCGGAGCGGTGATTTCTGGAACGCTGCGCGTCCAAAACCAGACCGTTCACCCTGTGCTGGTTTCCGCTCCGACCACGCTTGTCGGTTTTACTGCTGGCGGCATGTCGGTCTACATCCAAGACATTAGTACAAGCGGGTGGTCGGGTTCAGCCCCAGGACCAAGCCCTCCGATGGGCACGTTGTTGACGTTTGCTGTGTGGATAGAGTCAGCCGACCTCGTGGATCACGGGCACGAGTTCGTCTACATCTCCGGCGCGGGCGACGACGACATCGAACGGGACTTCACGTACAGCATCGACGGTCGACGCATCTGGCGCACGGAGTCAGCCAGCCCCGGCTCTGGCCGGGTCAACTCCCCCGTGTATGCTACCGAAGTCACCGAGACGGACGCGTGGCAAGACGAACCTCCGGTAAGCTGGACAATTACGCTTGGATCTCTCACGTGGTCGGGGGCTGCCGGAACCCCGCCTCCTCCTCCTGAGGGGGCGGCCAATTCCGGTTTGAGTTTGCACATAGATCAGCACAAAGGGAATGCCGGTGTTGTATACGCGCAGATCAAGAACCTCAAGTGGGATGACGCGGATGTCAATCTCTCCCGCTATCACTACCCGGCTCCAAAGCCTGCGACGGGCATCTACCTGGACGGCAAAGTCGGCGGGTTCGACGTTGAGTGCGTAACCAACTCGTCGCTTGCTCGAAGCGTGGGTTACGGACTCCCATTCATCGTAGACTTCTCCGACTTCTCGGTGCGTCAAAGGTCCGGGGTGTTGATTGGCGACGCAAGAATCGACGGCGGATTCACGGCCTCTGCGCATGTGCCAAGCAGTCTCACGTGGAGTACCGATCCATGATCTCGATAACCAAGGAGTGGTTGGATGATCATTACTTGCGGCAGGGTTTGACGCAGCAGCAGTGCGGCGATATAGCGGGTTTGGTGGATGTATCCAATGGCTAATCCAGGAGATGTTGTGTACCCTCAGGTTCAAGAATTGCGGGATCTGGGCGTGTGGACCCAGGTAGCGGGCCTTGTCACGGGGCTCGACTATCGAGATCCCGATGATTCATACGACCTCTTGTCGGGTGCATCTCGGTCATTCTCGATCACTCAGACGTCAGCGCGTGAACTGGGCTTGCGGGATGACGACTTGACCATCGAGCTTCAGGTGCCGCCTATCTACTCGCCGTCATGTTATGCGGACACGGATTGGCCGGGCGTGTCGATCGCGCGCAGGAACAACGTGGGGATTTACGGTCCGGCCGACGCGTTGGCTCACGACGACTGGATCGGGTCGGGCGGCGTACCTACGGCGGATGCGTCCGGCAATTTTGTTGTCACGGGCGCAGGAGCGTTGACGTTGACGATCCCGTCAGACTATGAGGGGCGGTTGGACAAGGTGGCGCTTGAGACGGCACCGGAAGGTCCGCCTCTGATCTACACGACGCGGAAGGCAAATCACTACTACCCTGCCGAGCCATTCAACGAGGGGGCCTATTGCTGGCTTGGGTGGGAGCAAGTCGACATACCCATTACTGCTCCGGGTACGGACACGTTGACGCTTACGTTGGTATGGCGCGAGTACGGTTCGATTGCCGACAACCATCTGAGTGACTCGACCCGGACCACGACGTTTAGCTACTCTCACGCGGAGCGGACGGCCACGTTCAGCGTTCCTGTCGTGGCGGGCGCGCAGACGGTCTCTGTCATGCTGCTCTCTCCAGATCCGTATCCATTGTATGAGCGCGTGGTTAGCATGGCGCTGTCGGGGTTCGACAATGGGGCATGGATGATCGGCGAGCCGCTGCTTGTTCAGTCGTCTGTTACAGCGCAGACCGTGCTGAAGACGTTCGAGGGGTATGAGTATCATGAAGGTGGAGCGTCCGCGCATTTGGATGCAGCTTACGAAGGCTTGTACGGGTCGGTGGAGGCCAACGCGGGCAGCAACAACATCTCCGAGAAGACAGCGCAGTTCTTCGATAGGGTGACTGGAGCGGGCTCTGGGCTGGATCTCACAACAGCGTACACTCTGGACTCCTATGCGAGTATTTTGCAGCGCGTGTCCGAGGTCTTCACTGCGAGTCGTTACGACGTGGGTTACTATGTGGCAGTGCGCGATGGCGAGACGCCGCCCAACGTGTTATCACCCTGCTGGGGTTTCGACATCTGCTACCCCAACGCCGACGCGCCGGACGGCAATCCGTTGGAGCAGGCTATCACGACAACGGCCAACTGCGCGATACGCTGCGGAACCTGGAACATGGTGCCCGGCGTCAAGTACCGCATGTTGCCCGACAAGATCGTGGAGGGGCGCGCGCACGGCAACCTGCTGAGTGGAGCGTCCCTCTCGCGCAACCAGGCAGGATTCTCGAAGCTATGGCGCAAGAGCCCAGTCGCGGGGTCGGTATGGGAAGAGGTAGAGTCCTTGAATTCGGATGCGTTTGGGCATTGGACTTCAGCGAGTCTTCCCGAGTTCTACGATTATCAAGGGGCAGTTGGCAGGCGTTGGCGCTACGGTATCGGCCCCACGATAGACTCGGTCGAGCGCATCGGGTCGGCTGGATACTCGTATACGCGCGAGTACATCACCGAAGTGTCTGCGGCGGTTGGTGTTGACACGTGCTGCTTTCATCAGATCCCAGGCTTCGTGTATGTCTTCTACTCAGACGACGGAGCGAAGCACATCTACAACGCGCCACCAGACAACTGGTTTGAGACTGGTGTTTCTCAAGCGCACTATGCCCTCCCTAAGTCGGACACGACGTCCGACGACAGTAGCTTCTCGGGCTACACCGACACTAACGGACGAGTCTTATTCTATCTGGTTCGAGACGGGGCGATGGTTAGGCTGAGATCTACGGACTGGGGAAGGAACTTCACCGAGATGGCTACAGTAATTGATGCGGACGAGGCGTTCGTGTTTCCGTCGCCCGACAAATCGACTCAGCACGTGATTTACGTTGAATCGGGGGTGTTGAGATTTGCGTCCAGCCATGACCACTTTCTGTCGTTCTACAGGCCTGTGGTTGTAGAGGCGAGCGTCGAGTTGAATAAGCCATGCGGGTACTTCAACGGTAAAGACATCTTCGTCTACTTGGTAGACGCCGGGACGCTGCGCTGCTGGAAGAGTGAAGACAGGGGAGCCACCTGGAATGAGGTTTGACATAGCGAAGGGTGAAGACGTTCACGTGCTCGACGATCATGGCGAGACGCATTTCGCGCATTCGACACATCGAGGTGGCAGGGGCAGCGGGTTGGTTGTGTCTCTATGTAACAGAGGCTGGCTGAGGGGCGAGGTGTTTGAGGGGGTCATCTCGCGCAGGGTGTCAGCGCTCAACTGGAGGAACAAGCCAAAGAGCATGGTCAGTTGTTGGCACTGCAAGGACGCGCTTGAGCGCAAGGTCTCCATAGACTCCGGTGATCGCGCCCCGATCCCGGCGACCGATGGGGCGGCCGAGCTTGTTCGGCACAGGTTCTACGGCACGATCCCGTTCATACATCCGATGCACGACTCAGATGGTCGCACGGTCTACAACGCCGACTGCCGCGCTGTCATGAGGCAGATGCAGACTGAGTCTGTCGATCTGTTCGTGACGTCGCCTCCGTACCAAGTAGGCATGGACTACGAGAAGGGCGTGAAGTTCGGGGAGTGGGTGGATCTTCTCAGGGATGCCGCATCCGCCATGTGGTTCACGTGTAAGCCTGGTGGGTATGCGGTGGTGAACTTCGGTCCGAGTACTGCGCACAAGGTGACCACTGAGACCGTGTTGGCAGATGCGTTCAGCGATGCCGGATGGGAGCTACAGGCTCGGCGCGTGTGGAAGAAGGTGTTCAACAGGGTTGGGACCGCTGCGTACAGCCGGAGTGGGCCATGGCCAGCAGGGGAGCATGAGAACGTGTGGGCGTGGTTTAAGCCTGGCGCGAAGAAGAAGTGCTACGACTACGATGTCTCCGTCAGGTCTGTGTGGGAGGTCCCGTCAGTTCAGCGCACCGAGAGGACGCACAAGGCGTCGTTCCCTCCTGGCCTTCCTCTTCTTGTGATGAGGGCCTACTCCGACCGAGGAAGCGTTGTGTGTGATCCGTTCATGGGGACTGGCGCCACTATCCAGGCGGCCCAGGAGTACGGGAATCAGTGCATCGGTATCGAGTTGGACAAGGGGTACTGCGAGACCGCGATCGAGTGGGCCGGTGAGTCGGCCGCCGATCCGGCGAGCAGACAGCTTACCATCTATGATTTCATAGGAGAGATGCTTGATGATGCGGACGCCACCGAAAAAAACTGCGACGCACAGGGCGAAGAGGCAGATGAGACGTCAGAACAAGGACTCGCAGAAGGGCCAGGGTGTGCAAGCGAAGTCGGCCAGGTCGAGGGCCACGCGGCGAGTTAGGGAGTTGGCGGAAGGCCCTTGACCAGGTTCCATGGGAAGCTGTCTCAAGGCGACGTGGTGGAGATTGTCGCTGCGTGTCGCGCCGGGGAGTTACAGAGGGTTGTTGCTGGTAGGTACGGGGTGACGCAAGCTGCAGTGTCGTATGTGGTGAATAGCGTAGGCAAGTCGGAGGCTGCGTGATGGCAACGAACTACCAGCGAGGGCGTAGTGCGGAGTACACCGTGATGCGGATGCTGGAGGATGAAGGCTGGTTCCCGTTTCGTATGGCAGGGTCGAAATCGCCAGCGGACATCATCGCTACGAGCGAGACCGGTGGTTTCAGGCTGGTGCAGGTCAAGAGTGGGAAGACCAGCTACGGCCCGAAGGCGCGAGCGGCAGCGTTCGTCGAACTCAACACTGTTGGCGCACCGGCCCACACGAAGCGAGAGCTTTGGCATCTTCGCAGGCGAGGACCTGGCAAGCCAGGCGAGTGGACTGTGTACACCGAGGACGAGTAATCGATCGACGGAGGGGTCATGCTGAGCAACCCGTACATGTTCTACGAGTCGTATTGCACGATGCAGCAGCCGGTGTATGATATGAGCGCGTGGTGGAGAAGGCTTCTCATGTGGCATACCAAGGTGCTGAGGAAAGCCACGATGACCCAACGCCCTGGCCTGGATCGCAAGCATGGCCTCATGGTGGCCCAGAAACTCGACGAGTTTGCTCGGTGGAGGGCGCCTGTCAAGAGGTGGGTGACGAAGCGGATGGCGGCTGACAGCATAGTGTTCAACATCACCATCGACTAAGGAGACGGGGATCATGTCACCTCTGGATTATCACAAGGACATCGACGCAGCGGCCGACTTTGACCTAGACAACGAAGAGTCGACGCAGACGAAAATGAACGCCAACTTTGATCTCATGGAGACCAACGACCAAGGGGTCGAGGATAGATTGGAGGATACGTTCTATGACCTCATGTCATCCGGCATCATCGCTGACATGGAGGCAAGTGTCCCTGGCAGCGGCCTATCTCTCACAGTGCCAGCCGGTCAGGCCCTTATCGGTTATGCCATCGATTACGCGGGGGCCTCGGTCGCATGTCTGGCCAATGCAGGACCAGGGTACATCTACTTCTGTCAGGATTCGACTTGGCATGTCGATCTCGATGCAACCCCTCCCGATGACAAGTCCTATTTCCTCTATGCCACCTACACTTCAGACGGCTCTGACATCCTCACTCTCACGATTAATGCGCGCGTCCTTCGACCGATCCTTACAACGCTCACTGATACGGTAGAGGACATCTCCGTATCCGGTGACGATGCGACGTACTTCGTCGATCACAGCGCGCTTGGCACGTTCGTGATTCCAGGCAAGCTGAAGCTCAACATCCACGACAACACGTACTGGTACGTGGAGCATCTCTACAAGGGCTTCCTGGATGACGCCAGCGATTCAGAGAACGCAGGGGCGCCGGAAGAGGACACGCCGACCGGATTCTGGATCAGAGTGACGAGAAGGTCTGGGTACTACTATGCGGATCACCCCATCGTGGATCTCACATGGGAGAGACAAGGGATCGCTTACGGATAGGAGAGATGCCATGGCGAAGCGAGGTCGTCGAGGCAGCATAATCACCAAGACCCCAGGCTCCAGGCCGGTGATGAACGCGTCTAAGCGCGAGCAGCACTACGGGTCGTACAAGTTCATGCCTGGGGAGTCAAAGAGTGTACCGAACGATGTGGCCGATAGCCTGTTGGCCCTTCCGGCGTTTGTGGACCCGACCGGCGTGGGCGAGAAGGCTGGTGGCGAGTTCATCACGGAGTTTCTGCGCGCGTTCTGGTCTGACGCTCCGATGCCTCCAGGCATCGAAGCGATGGACAGGGCGTCGTTCAGGAATAGGACTGACGAGTTTGACCCGGTCCCCCATGCCGAAGAGCCGTTCAGCGTTCTATTTCGCATGAGCGACCTGCGCGAGTTGCACGGCGGCGCGCGGGTGATCGGCCGTCTATGTCACCACCTGGCAATGCGCGGGCATGACGTGAAGATCTTCCCATCCAACTCGTCGATCGGTAGTGACGATCTGCAGAGCATCCCAATAGACGTCGTGTCTGGGTATGTCGAGACGGACTTCGTCGTCGGGACGTTTTGGCCGACGATCTACGAGGTCGCTCGGATGGAGACGGATGCTGTGAAGATCGGGCTTGTCCAGGGCGACGAGCCAGCTTGGCCGACGTGGAGTCCGGAAGAGGCCAACAGGGCTGCCAGCGCATTCGGCATGCCGCAGGTGAACTACATCCCGATATGCGAAGAGCTTGCGGAGAAGTGCCGGGCGTACTACGGGATGCAGGTTCTCGGCTCGCTTCCTGGAAACGGGGTTGACCCGCTGGATTTCTCTCCTCGGTGCGGTAACATCGACAAGCGGAACTCGGTCTTCTTCATCCATCGGAGTGTCTGGTGGAAGGGGACTGACGTGGTGATGCAGATCATCGACGCGCTCAAGCGGCGCGATCCGACCCTGCGGGTTGTCGGGTGTGGTTTCTCTCCGTTCGAGCATCCTGAAGACATCGCAATGAAGCAGGCTCTAGTAGACGATTACGAGGTGCTCCCGTCCGTGGCCCGGATGGCTGAGTTGTACAGCAACTCCGACTTCTACCTGTGCGCCAGCTTGTTCGAGGGGTCTCCACTGCCGCCGCTTGAGGCAATGGCGTGTGGGTGCATTCCTGTTATCCCGTCCATAGGGACTAGGGATTACGCAGAGGATGGGCGCAACGCGGTGATATTCAGCCCTTCCAACTGTCAGGGAGTGTTGCCGACGCTGGTTGCTGACAGGATGATCGCGATGCTACATAACGAGTCTGAGTTGGTCGAGATGAAGCGAAGGTGCTTGGGGACGGCAGCGGACAGGCCGTGGCACGTCACTGCGAGCGCGTTTGAGTTACTACTTCTGGGACTGAGGGAACCTCATTGAACATTCTCCTCGCCAAACCTGCGTTCGCTCGATTGCTGCAGTCCGATGTCTACCTGACGTACCCTCTCGGGTTGATGGGCGTGGCGTCGACGTTGAAGCGCGCCGGTCACGAAGTGCAGATCTGGCATGATGACGTGAGCAATCCAGAGCCGATGCCGACAGGAGGATCTCACCTTCTGGGGCAGGCGTCGATGTCGGATTCGGAGCAGCCGGTGCGAGCGTTTGCTGAAGCGCTTGACGCGGTGCAACCGGACGTGGTCGGCGTAGGATACGGAACCGTTGACTCAACCCAGGCGCGGCTGATGGGATTGGAGTGCAGGCGCAGGGGTATAAGATCTGTTGCTGGCGGCATCCATCCATCTTTGATGCCTGATGATGAGCGCATGGTTTTCGACGCGGTGGTGATCGGCGAGGGGGATCATCCAGATGCAGTCCATGTGTTTGATGACAGCAACTGCCCTGGTGGGCAGTTCCGCATCGAGGACGGAGCAGACATTCCGATTGCCGACAGGGATTGCGTGATCGGGGGTGGCCGGTACTCGTCGTTTCTCCGGGGCATGGTCCAGACTCAGCGCGGGTGTCCGTACCACTGCGCGTTTTGCTCGGCGCCTGATGTGTTCGGGCGGAAGGTCCGCATGCGAGATCCGGGGATGGTGCGTGAAGAAGTAGAATCTCTCGGAGCGACGGATGGTCGGATCATCGACGACTCGTTTGGTGTGGTCAAGGCGCACGGACTCGCAGTCTGTGCCGAATTGGAGAAGGTGGACTACAACTGGGTTTGCGACATGGCGCTCAAGGACGTTGACGAAGAGATGCTCGACGCGTTACATCGTGCGGGGTGTAAGCAGATCAACATCGGCGTTGAGAGCGCCACCGACCGCTGGCGGGAGTTGTCCGGCAAGCAGGTGACACCGAAGAAAGTCAAGGCTGTAATGGATGCTGCTCTGGCTCGCGATGTAGGCGTTGTGCTCTACTTCATGATCGGGTGGCCGGGGGAAACGTCTGATGAGTTGTTTGCTACAATCAGGATCGCGAAGCTGATGAAAGATCTGGGGGCAAAGCCGCACATCAGTATCGCGACTCCCTATCCTGGAACGGCGCTCTGGGACATGTGCGACATGGACGAGCCGGACGGCTGGGGGTCGTTCATGCACCAGTCAGCAGACATGGGGCTTGCGGACGTGTCCGAAGATGAATGGGGAAACGCTGTAGCGGAGGCCAACACCATCAATGGATAGGATGCTAAAAAATATCTGTCGTCAATGGAGGGTCTGATGGGGAAGTGCCGAGTTTTTTGGAAGTTGTACGGTAATGATCCATTGGAGGCGACGCACCGGAGGAGAGGGTTGTTCGTCATCGATGGTCTGAGGTCTATGGGGTGGGATGTGAGTACGGACAACGCGGCCGATGCTGATATTGTTGTTCTCCAGAGATCGACGAGTCCGGCAGAAGTTGATGCACATCGATTGGCGGGGAAGACTACGATATTTGACGTCAATGATTGCCATACAATCCCTGGGCCTTTCTATAATCCGTCCGAAGCTGAGATCATTCGCGAGTCGGACTTCGTCGTGACCAACAGCCGGTGGATGCGGAAGCGGTATGCGAGGATCAATCCGAACACGACTATGATCCATGAGGCGCTTGAGGATGACTTCTTCGACGGGGCGCGTGTCGAGCCGGAGATCGACGATGACAGACTGTGGTTCAGTTGGCATGGGTCGAACGACAATCTCCAGTACGTGGAGCCGGTGCTGGATGCGTTCAGGGTCTTCGGGGACAGGGTCGGGATCGTGTTTGTGATGGCGCCCACGGACGCCAGCGGGAGATGTAACAGCCAGAGGATTGTCGACTATGGCGTACCGTCGACGCATGTAACGTGGGACGCCGATACCTGGATCGATGTCATATCGAAGGTCAACGCGGGCATCGCTCCGCTGCCTGACACCGAGTTCTGTAGGTGTAAGGGTCACCACAAGGCCGTGGGCTACATGGCGCTTGGGATGTCCTGCATCGCCAGCGATTTGCCTCAGTACAGGGAGGTTATCACCCATGGGCTGAACGGGTTCATCGCCCGCACAACTGACGACTGGGTCAAGTGTATCGAGATGCTGTTCGACACGAAGATCCGTGCCAGTGTCGGGAAGAGGGCCGCGAAGTCTGTTGGCGCATTTAAGCGGGAATGCGTCGGGGCATGCTGGGACAAGTTCCTGACCATGATCGTCGATGGGGGATTCGATTGAGCCACGAGCAAGAGATTGTCAAGTGGATCGAGCAGCTAAGCGTGTGTGACGCGGACGGTCTGCTAGACTTGTCGTCAGACGAGTTGTGCGATCGCGTGGCCAAGTCGTTCATGGCATCTGTCGCTGCGGAGCAGACCGCGATCCTGATCGCCATGCTGGTTTTGTCGAGGGGCGATTCTCCGATCCGCATCATGGCGACGGACAGAAGGAAGAAGGAGTTCAAGGTCGAGATCTCGTCGGGGATTTCCAGGACGCTGTCCGTGGCGAAGAAGTACCTCAAGCTGCTCAAGGTCGGAGGCTACCGGCCGTTCATACACAGGGACGTCGTGTCCGAGATCTGCAAGTTCATAGATCCGAAGAAGTGGTTCCCGAAGAAGCCCCCACGGGCTGCCCAGATCTCCAGCGCGATCCTCGCGTCGGGCCTGTCCCCGAGGGATGTGGAACAGGTCCTTGACCAGATGGCGGTGATGTTGAGAGCGAAGCCTGATAAGGTGTCGCTGCGGTGGTCCATGATGGCCGAAGCGAACGAGTCTGTCGCGGCGATGCTGGCTGGCATGGGCGACATCAAGCGAAGGCTGACAGAGGAGGTCTCGTCCGATGAAGACGATCAGTGAAGTGCTGGGTCGCATGGGCGTGGAAAACGAATACGTCGAGGTTCCAGGCGCTAGATGCTCTATTCTGGTCAGTGGTCTGCCTGGCGATGCCATGATGACGGTCACGAGTGATGATCGAGGGTGCACGTCGGCTGTGGTCCACGATCCGTCCATGGTGCCTCCGTCTCCCCCGGACGATATGTTCTGGGTGGATCTGTTGAGATTGTGTGATGTCGCGGGCGTGGTGCCAGTGGCCGAAGTTGACAACGGATCTCTGATTATCGGATACTGCAAGGGGTTAAGTTCGCTCACTCCCGCCAGCATCGCTGGCTGCTTCGATCACATGCACCAGGTCGTGACAAGCGTCAGGGCCGGTATCGGAAGTCGTTCTGGAGGATGATATCATGGCGATGGATTTGTACGAGGGGGATCTGGTTGGTACCGACTACGCCGAGTTCGACGATCGGCTTGTCTGCCTGTTTTCTTCCGGTAAGAGTGACATCGCTATCGCCGATGAGCTTGAGAGCGAAGGGTACGACGACGTGTCCTGCGGAGACATCAAACAGCGCAGAATCGAACTCAACGATCGTGTCATCGCGTACATCTCCGAGAACCCGGATGAGATCTTTGCCACGATCCCCAGAGTCCACAAGCCGTTCCGGGTGAGAGAGCTATCCGAAGCGGCGTCGGTCATGGTCGACGGCATCCAAGCATGTTCCGCAAACGGGAAATGGAACCACGCGGCCAAGCTCGCCGAGACGCTTCTGAAGATCAACAAGCAGATCGCTGAGGACACGTCCAGCTTCGGGGTGGTGGAGGAATCGTCGAACCAGTACGTTCAGCTTATACAGAATGCGCCCCCTGAGATGCGAGATGAGATCAAGGCTCAGATGAGAGAGCATTTGGAGTTGATGCGCAAAGCGGCGGGGGCGTGATCGATGGTTCAGGCACCTGGTGCTGGCGCGAATATCGCCGATGACTTCGCGGACATGGAGGCCGCGCTCAAAGAGGCGGACATCCAGGACGCGAGGGACGATTTCGCCGCGTTCCTTGAGTACGTCATGATTAATGAGGAGGGCGAGGAGTGGAAGTGCGCGCAGCATCAGCATGAGTGGGGGGACATCCTGGAGAGCGAAGAGGAGATGATCGTCCTCATCGGCCCCAGGCAGTCGGCGAAAAGCACCACGATTGCTGGCTGGATCATGTACCGGATTGGGAAGGACCCGAACACGACGATCAAGTACGTGTGTGGCGCTGACGATCTGGCTGTAGACAAGCTGAGGTTCATCAAGGACAACATCCAGAATAACAAGCGGTACCACGAAGTCTTTCCGCATGTGAAGCCAGCGGCGGGGCAGGAGTGGACCAAGCACAAGATCTTCGTTGAGCGAGATGCGTCTCATGGTCTTCAGGACGCCACGATCGAGGCGGTCGGTGTTACGTCGTCTGGTACTGGTGGGCGCGCTCACATCCTGGTGTTCGATGACATCATCGATGCTCGAAGCGCGATTATGCAGCCTTCTCTCATCCCTAAGATCAAGGGACTGGTCGAAGAAGACTGGATGAACCTGCTCTACCCGCAAGGCAAGGCTGTCTTCATTGGCACGTTCTGGAGTTTCGACCCCCCGGACATCTACGTCGAGTACAGCAACAGGAAGGACTACTACGTCTGGAAAAAACCAGCCTGCGACATCGACTCGGCCGGGAGGTTGTGTGGTCCTGTGTTGTGGGAGGATCGCTGGCCGCTGAAGCAGCTTGAGAAGAAGCGCAGGCAGGTTGGAGACAGATTCGGGCAGCAGTATCTTCTCAAGGGTGGTAACGTCAGGTTCACCGTGTTCAACATGACGTATGTGAACCAGTGCATGAATGACCTGTACGAGTTGGGCGATGTTCCGGAGTTCGGCTTTGATGGCATGGTCAAGGTAATCGGGGTTGATCCGGCCAGGTCTATGAAGAGGACGGGATCTCACTCCGTCGTGTTTGTGGCCATGATTGGTGAAGGCCAGCGGATGCCGGTGGAGATCCTCAGAGGGAAGTGGGACCCGGAGGAGCTTGCGGAGATTGTCATTCAGCAGTATCTGGCCCACGCGCCGAAAGTGATATTGGTCGAGAACAACTCGTATCAGGTGGCTCTCATGAGCCTGGTCAGGGTGCTGGGATCTCATCAGGGCATCGAGGGGATTCCTCTGAAGGGTCACTTCACCGGCTCGCAGAAGTGGAGCCCGGATGCCGGGCTCCCTAGGCTGAATGCAGAGATGTCTCAGGCGAAGTGGATCGTACCCATGAAGGGCGATCACGATCGGGACAACGTCGGGCATCGGGACATCTGTCCTATCTGCGCATGGGTGGACGAGATGCACAAGTACGGTAGGGCTGTCACGTCGTCCGACATCATCATGGCTTGGTGGCTGGCCAGTACGGCGGCTGATGTACACACGCTCATTGGCGATCTGCCGGTGGGCGGTGCCAGGCGAAGGCAGATGGTCAGCTATGGCTAACCCTGGAATGCTCAGTAGGGTGTGGAGCGCGATCAAGGGCGACATCTCTCCCAACGATGGCGGCGGGTCTCAGGGGGTGAGATCTAATCGGGTAAGACCGTTCCAGAGTCCTTGGACGCGGTTCTACGCGCGGAAGAACGTGTGGGATGACATCGAGGCGATGGACGATGACGAGGCCATCATAGCTCGCGGGATGGACCACATCGCCAGGACCGCCGTTCAATTTGACGAGGGAGATGAGACCGGGTTCCGGGTGGAGGGTCCGAAGCCCGAACTTGATCTTATCAACCCTCTCGTGCATAACGCTGGTCTGCAGCGCAACGCGTGGGACTGGGTCAGGCACATGTTCAAGCACGGCGACATGCCAGTTGAGCTTGTTGTCTCCGGCGATGAGGATGACGTGCGGATCGTCAACGTGAAGCCGTTTCCATACGCGTATCAGATCAGCATCAACAAGGATGACAAGGGCAACGTGATGCAGGGAGATCCGAAGGTTGCCATGGCCAGCGATGCAGCGGGTTTCTCAGCGTGGGATCAGGTGAACGACTATGGGAATCTGGTAGCGGCCTGGTGGCCCTATCAGATTGCCAGGTTCTCGTTCGGTCGCAAGCAGGCGAGGGATTACTCGACTCCCATGCTGTCGTGTGCGATCAGCGCATCGAAGAGGCTGCGCGCGGAAGAGGATGGGCTGGCGATCGCTCGGATGACCAGGGCGTTCCCTCAGCGGAAGCATCACATCCCGGTCCCGATCGGACTCAATGCACAGGACGTCGCGGACAAGATCGAGGAGTACCGCGACAACATGTCGGCCGACACGGTTGTCACGTACAGTGAGACGGACTCGAACTTCAAGATGACGCGCCGTGAGGCGCCAGCCACGGCCGATACGGACGTCTACCTTGCCAGGCATTACACGACTGACGGGTCTCGGGTGGTGGATGGCGATGTCGACAACGTCCCGGCAGACAACCCATACCTTGAGAACCTGGAGGACGTCTACCTCACGCTGCGGCGCCTGATTTGCGCCCTCGGTGTTCCGAGCGCGTACCTCAATCTCAGGGTCGGGCAGAAGGCGTTCGTCGACAAGACGTCAGACGAGGAGCGGGAGTCCTACCTGTATCTCTGCCGCCATGTGCAGATCGCCTATGTCACCACCCTCAGATGGATCTTCGACCTGCAGCTTCTGTTGAACGGCCGCAATCCGATGACGTCTAAGTACCGAATCATCCAGCCCCGCATCAGCCCTTCTGAGGCGATGTCCGCCGTGAAGATTGATGTGCTGCGTGGCACGGTGGCGAAGACGTGGGCCGAGCTTGGTATTCCGAACGACGTGATCGCGAAGAGCGCGCTGAAGTTGAGTAGCAAGGACGCCGAGACGTGGCTTGCTGCCGGTGGCGCCGAAGGGCTCCCTGAGGAGGGGGTCCAGTTGTGGTCACAGCATGCGAAGGAGCACTTTCTATGCGGAGGAAGCAACGGCGCGCAATCTCAGGTCGTCCTTACATCACGAATGATGCCTTAGCGGCGGCGCATGCGCTAGCCCATCAAGCCAAGGACGGGGCCGTCCACAGTTTGGTTGTGGGTTTGATGGGCGATGTGGGCATAGCGCATGTCAAGGTAGACGAGATGGACCACGACCACGTCGTGACGCCTGGGGAGTATTGTCGCGTTGGCCCTTTGAGGAGTCACGGCAACTACAAGTTCCCGGTCATGGCACAGCCCCTCATCTCGGGCAGGTCTTACCAGGTGCACAAGCATGATGGTTCGCTATCTGTGTTCGATCACAACGGGAACAGGCTAGAGATCAGTCGTGTGCCATCTGACGTGGTCAGCATGATGCACGGCATTTACGCAGAGGATGGCATAGTGTCGTCCGTCTTCATGTGCATCTATGATGATGTGAAGCTGTGGGTTCACGATCTGCTGTTCCATGATGGTATGCAGGCTCACGCGTTTCCATTCAGGGAGCGTTGCCGTATCACCGATGGTCTGCAGTTCCCTGACGGTGTTCAGGTGCCTGATTATCAGGTTGTGAGGACCCCGGATAATCTGGATGACCTGTCTGATGGCAAGTGGGTGCTGAGGTGGATAGATGAGAGCATCAACATCGGGAATCCGTACTGGTTTGTCTACGAAGCTGCATCTGGATGAGGTGAGTAAGATGCCTCCGAAATCAGTGCCAACGACTACGGCTGTTCTCGATCCGAAGCCTGTGAAGCCGATCAACACAGGTTCCCCTGTAGAGAAACCCAGGCCATCTGGCGTGAAGAATGTCACAAAGGGTACTTGACCGAAATATCCCTGTCGTGGTAGAGTTCGCCAAACGCCACTACGTGGGAGAGCGGCATGTACACTGTTGAACAGCTAGTCGCCGAGCTAAGAGATGCCACGACGTTCGACCAGTGCGTGGACATTCTCGACAAGGCCGATAGTATCGTCGATGAGGGCGACAGCGGTGGTGTCGAGGCTCTGGTGGATTCCATCAGGGTGAAGCTGAACGACACGAAGGCGAGTGACGGGCGCGAGCAGATACTTGACGCGTTCGATTGCTCGTTCGAGATCCTCGAAGAGAATGAGGAGACCGGAGAGCTTCGGGTCAAGGCTGTGGTCGCTCAGGTCGACAAGGTCAACAAGAACAAGCGCTTGTACCCCCGGAGTGAGATGCTCAAGGCGATCAAGCTCGCTGAGAGTACGCTGATCCCCAAGAATGGCCTGGTTGGGCTCGTTGATCATCCCGGCTTCTTTGAAGGCCCGTCCGTCAAGGACATTGGCTTTGTACATGAGGAGCTTGGGTTGCAGGGAAATGACCTGCACGTTGAATGTCGCACTGTGCCTACCGCAGCAGGTAAGGATGCAGCAGCGATTCTCAAGGCCGGAGTAGGCCTCGAATGGTCGATCCGTGGCTATGGCCGCATGAAGCCTGTTCACAAGAAGGGTAAAGATGACGATGAGTATCCAGAGGTCCTGCACTACGTAGTGACGGACTACGTCTTCGATACCATCGACGCAGTGCTTCGCGGCGCAGCAAAGACGAAAACGTATGGCGTGTCGAATGATAACGCGGAAAAACCGGGAGAGGACAATTCAGTCATGGCTAAGACTGCTGAGCAGGTCGCCAAAGAGAAGCGGATCGCCGATGAGGCTGTTTCCGCTGAGCAGAAGCGCGTCGCTGACGAGAAGACCGTTGCTGACGAGAAGACCGCCGCCGATGCGAAGGCCGCAGAAGAGAAGCAGATCGCTGATGAAAAGGCCGCTGCTGAGAAGGCTGCTGTCGACGAAGCCGCTGCCAAGGTTGCCGCCGATGCTGTCGCTAAGGCCGTTGCCGAGGCCGCTGGCCCCGGTGACGTAGGCGTCGACGTTGATGACATCGTCAGGCAGGTGGTTGAGAAGGTCGCGCCCGCCGTGGCCGATGCCGCAGCAGGTGCAGCCACCAGTGCCACGACCGCCACGATCACACTCGAACGCTTCGAGCGGTCCAAGCAGGAGCGTCTCGCAGGCGTGGAAGTCAGCGACGAGATGAAGATCCCGATGCAGAACGCTCTTGCCCTGGCCGATGATGACGCTGCCGTCGAAGCCGTGTTCGTCGATTTCGCTCCGTTCCTTGAGAGCGCGATGACCCAGTCGATCCCGAGCGGCATCGGGATTTCGACGACGCACACCAGAGCCAAGTCCCATGCCGACAAGTGGCTCGTCGGCGATAGTGGCGAGATGACCGATCGCCCGGATACTATCGAAGGCGTGTATCGCGCGCTTGTCGACAGCTACCCATCCAACGGGCGCAGCCTGTGGGATGACCCGAAGAACGTCTTCGATGTCGCGATGGAGAATATGCTGGCGCATGACGAGCGCCCGTTCCACTTCGCCACCAAGCGTGGCATCATGGACGCCGCCACGCAGACGTCGGTCCTGGCGCCGCAGCTTCCCGCGCTTCTGCCGATGGTTCGCCAGTTGTGGCCGAAGCTCATCCCGTTCGAGATTGCGTCGGTCCAGCCGCTGAAGGCGCCGACCGGACGGATTTACTTCATGGACTTCAAGACGGCTGCGGACGCTGACCTCTCGGACAGCACTGTGTTCGACAGCACGTTTGCCGACCACACCGAAGCAGCCACGAAGGCACAGATCACGCTCGACCTGCGCAATCAGGACATCACGGTTACCAACAAGGCGATCTACTACCACGTCACGACCTATCTTCGCCAGGACATGAAGGCCCTGCACGGGCTGGATGTCGACGCGGAGTTGATTCAGGCCGCGACTGACGAGATCGCCCGAGAGATCAATCTCGGCTTCCTGGAGATGATCCGCGCCGCCCAGACTGGCGGAACAGTCTCCTACGGCACCGAGATCCCGGCTGGCTCGAACTACAACGGCCAGGAGTGGAACAACCGGATGGGCGCGTTCATCAGCAAGGCCCGCTCGCTCGTCTCGCAGAAGGTCTACGAGCGTCCGGACTGGATCGTCGGTGGCCCGACTGCTGTTGAGGTTATGCTCGGCATGAACAGCGGTGGCATCGTGGTTGGGGATCAGGTCAAGTTTGGCACCGGCCTGACGAAGATCGGGACCCACGGTGGGACGACTACGGTCTATGAGGCCGAGTGGTTCCACGCGACGACGCTCCTGATGGGATACAAGCCGCCGACCTGGTCGAAGACTGGCGCGGTGTACGCCCCATACGTGCCGCTGTATGTCAGCCCTGAAGAGTTCACCGCATCCGACAACACGGCGAAGCGCTCCGTGTCGAGCCGGTCGGCGATGGACGTTGTCAGGCCGAACGCGTACAGCGAAGTGGTCGTTGCCACGGGTACCGCTGGTGTAGAACCGTGGTGATCTTTGTTGTAACTATGTGAACGAAGTAGGGCGGGGCTCATCGAGAGCCCCGCCCTATCACTCTCCTCACCATGTTGGGATGCTTATCAGTGCGCCTGGCGATCGACGGGGCGCTCTCTCCGCCAGTGTATGCGTCGACGGCCGCAGAGATCTCGTCTTCGGTGAACTGAACTCGCTGTGTCATGTTACGCGCCTCGTCGCGAGAGTATCGGTGGAAGTCCTTGAAACGCATCCCATACAGTCCTGTAGTCAAAATGGGTTTGCTGAGGTCGATCGACTGGGTTATGTCGATCCATGGTTCCCACGATAAACCATCTCCATCTTAGCTGCGCGGTGCCGTAGTGTGCCGCGCACAGCTTCCATTGCGATGTGTTGTATCCAAGCTGGCCAAACTTTGATAGCGTAGATCGGAATAGCGCTCCTCCTCCCACGCCTTTGAGGTTGGGAACATTCTCCATTACGAAGTAGGATGGCATGATAGATGCAACCACGCGTGTGAATTCGCGTATCAGTGTCCCACGGTCATCGAGTTCTGCCTTTTGCTTCCCGGCTTGACTGAATGCTTGGCACGGTGGGCCTCCTATCACTATCGGTATCGATGAGTGCCCTGTCTTTGATTTCACGTAGTCCATTGGCGATGTCATGTCCCTGATATTTGTGGGACTCACGTTCATTCCGGAATTGAGCGTGAGCGTATCGCAGCAGTCTGGGTTCGATTCGATGTGCATGATCGGCTTGAACTTATACTCGTAGCCTGGGGCGACAGTTCCTCGGAAGCCAAAGTCCAATATTCCCGCTCCGCTGAATAAGCTCAAGTACGGAATCTCGTCATCACATCCAACCATGTGATCCTTAAGTGTTCCGTGCTTGATCGCGTGTTCGAGTATCGTTCGCCCTACTGCGGATGCGAGACGCGATGGAACTGCGTTCCCGACCTGCTCTCTGATGCTTGTGTCGGTTCCGGCCATCAGGTATCCATCGGGTATGTCTTGGAGCCTGGCCGCTTCCAGTGGCGTGATGTAGCGGTTCTCCCATGGATGCACGAACTTGTTGTAGATGTACGCGGTCACGGTGAGCGACGGCTTGCTTGGGTCCATCTTGATTATCCTGAGGCTCGGGCCTCCTCGTCTACTGCCATCACTCATGTCGCGCTTGAAGCTGTCGTGTTGAAGTTCGGCCGGTAGATCCTGCATCTTTTGCCCGATCTTGATAGCGTCGATGCGGGCCTGTACATCTTGGTTGATTCGCGTCGGTGCCTGATGGAGCATGTGTATTGATCGTCCTGTGTGCTTTTCCACCTTATCACCTCTGTTGCTACTGTGATCTATAAGATCCGGTAGAGTCAACGCCTCTCCATCGCCCGCTTAACCGCATTGGCCGTGTTTTGGCGCTTGACCCCGGTCTTCTCCGTGATCTCTCTGTACGTGTATCCCTGACCCCGGAGTCGGACCGCTTCGTCGATGGCGACTTTCGGGTTGGCCCGCTTCGATTCGATCGCCAGCGCCGCTGCATGGTCGATGCTCGGCCCGATCCGATGGACGACCTTTTCATGGGGCTTGAACGGCCGTATGAACGTCGATGCGACGATCCGGGCAACGGGGACGGTGTCCCGCCTGCCGCCGCGCCGGAGGGTCACGTAGCCCCGTCCAGCGCGGCGAGTCACGTTGACGGGCTTCCGGCCCTTGCGTACCCGTCCGAGACTGCTGACTTGGTATAGCGGGTACTTCTCAGGGGTGCGCCATTCCTCAGTCATCGTCTGGGGACCTCATCAGCTTGAGCAACATCCATGGTCCGAACACGACGACGAGGACTATGTCGGCTATACAGGAGTGGGCTTGGGCGATGTTGTTCCACAGCGCGTTCATGGGTAGATCTCCTCTGCGTGGACGAACTGCCTGGCGGTGTATTCGGCTGATGGGACTGCCACCGAGAATGGCATGTCGTCCAGAATCTCCATGGCCAATCTCGCGATGAACACGTTCCCGGCGCCCACGGTGCTGGCGATCTCGTCTACGTGTGCGCTTTCGCTTGTGGTCGTTCGTACTGTTCCGCTAGGCTCCATCCACGCAGCCCCGGCTGCTCCTTGTGTTATCACAGCCCGCCCTCCGGAGTGGGCTTCCAATGTCGCCAGTTGCTGCGGTACGCCCTCGTGTCCGAGGACGTTCGATGCCCGAGCGCATTTCAACGCGGACCGCTCATTGCAGACCATCGTCACGTGCTCGCCCTGTGGATAGTGGTCCATGTTCTCAGGCCGGGGGTCGATGAAGATCGGGCATGTTACGTGCGATAGGTCGAAGCTCTTGTGCGCGACGAACCCCTCGCTCATGTCGACAACGATGATGGCGTCAGCGCTGGACATGTATGATAGGTACACTCTTGCATCGTAGTTGACCTTGTCCTTGTTGTTGTCAAAGCGCATGACCTGGTGGCCATTGTTGATCGTGTAGAGCTTGGCGCTGGTTGAGCCGCTTGCATAGAATGCATTGATGATGCCCTCGTCGAGACATAGCTCCGATACCTCTCTCCCGAACATGTCGGCGCCTCCGTTCTCTCTGCGCAGCCCGATGCACCCGAACAGGTGGACTTCATTCACACCCATCTTCTTGAGCGCGCTTGCGACGAAGCCAGCCCCTCCCAGCCTGGTGGTCAGCTTCCCGTCCATCCACTGGGACATGGGCTCGCCAGGGGCAACGCCCTTCAGGTTCCCATCCATCAGTATATCGAGCATGACGTCTCCTACGACTGCGATCATAGTGGGATTCCTCCGGGTTTATGTGGCTTTGCCGAATAGGCAGATGTCAGGTTGTCGGCCGGTTTCGTCATGACCATCTCTTCGCCGTAGTTCAAGAATTCGCTTCCGTCTCGGAACGTTGCGCTGGCGCTTATCATGTGCCTTGTGGGCTTTTTCACTCCGGGAGGCGTCGGATACTGGATTGACTCCATCCAGACGTCGTCCAGGATTACTACGACGCATGCCCCGTCGTCATGGAGCTTTTGGGCGTTGGCGGCGAGATCGACTAATCCATGCAGGATCAACGTTTGCTTTCCAGCGAACTCGTGCTTTCTACGATACGCCCTCAGTCTGTCGGTCGACTTGATCCTGGATCGTCGCCTGCGGAACTGGACGGACATCTGTAGGGACATCATATCTCCATCACCTCGCAGTATCGCTCCACCATGCAGTCAGATGGGTGTCTTTGCAGGTTGTCTAACGGGTGGTCAGCTTCGAGCGACTCGATCTTCTCTCTAGCATCGATCAGGTTTCCGTGCTCGAAGAAGCGGACGGATCTGAACTCATTGAACACGTCCGGGAAGTCCGACGTCGGTGTCATGGCCACGCTGGTCAGCGACTTGAGCGCCTCGATCGGCGCCAGCGGGAAGCCTTCAGATCGAGATGGGAGCACGTACACGTTCATGGCGCTGTACCAGTCGCCAGGCATAGCTACTTCGTTCGGGAAGATTCTCACGCGGGGTGTCATCGACACAGGGACGGCGATCGGGCCTTTGCCGACGATCAGCACCCACCAGTCATTGTCTCGCGCGATCTTCAGTAGAAACTCAGGGTCCTTGTTCCCGTCGAGCCGCCCCATGTACCCAATCACGAACGCGTCGGCCGGGATGTGCATGAACTGCCTGACGTTGATACCGATGCTTGCGGGGCGCGGCACGTTGTTGTGGATCACGACCGGGTGCGCCCACTTGAATCTGTCAGCGATCTTATGGGACACGCAGATCAGTTTCCATATCTTCCCGGTCAGGCTTCTCAGTTGGGACTCGGGCTTGTTCTCCGTGTGGATGACAAAGACGACTTTGCAGGCACCGGACTGCAGGCGAGACGAGTGCGCCCATATCTCAGGCAGTCGTTCATCGTTGTCGACCATCAGGTAGTCATGTTGTTGAGTGTCGATGTGGCGCCCCATATCGCCAGGGTAGGTTGGGTCATCGTATCGGTAGCAGAGATCGTCGACGACGCGGTCGCGGAGCAGGAAGTGGAACATGCAGCCTCTGTGCCCGATGCGCGTGAATACGATCTCCACGTCGTGGCCCTTCTCGCGCATCCCGTCCGAGAAGACTTGGGCATGCCGCTGGCCGCCACCGGCTATGGACATGGGGGATAGGTACAGGATCTTCACGGTCGGCCTCCGTCTGCTCCCAGGTCTATGTGTCCGCTGCCATGGTCGGCGATGTCGGGCCGGTTGTGGAAGCGCTTGGATTTCGCCATGGCACGAGCAAGGGCCTTGAACCATGGGGAGTCGTCGATCGACAGCAGCGTGTTTGCGATTTTCGGCAGGTCCATCCAGTGCGGCACCTTGATCCCATGCTTGCGCCAGGTTGCGAGTTCATCGTTGGCCTGGACCAGCGCCGCCTCTGCGTTTCTGGCGCGCTCCTCGCAGTCGAGGTGCTTTAGTCGTTCCTGCTCGATCGTCCGAGCCATATCTATGTCGGGATAGCTACCCATCGGTTACCTCCACCACCAACTCGTAGTCGTCTAGTATGTCTATGGCATCATCCAGGGTCTCTGCGAACTGGGTGTTTCTCGCGTTGTGCCGGATCGAGTGATCCCAGACTGCTTTCACCTTGTGCTGAGCAGTGGGGATCAGCACCGTGTCAAGTCCGAATAGCCACCTGGCCAGCATCACGTGCAGTCTATCGGTTATGACGACCTGCGGGAAGCAACAAATCGTCAGGTACGTCAAGTGAGAGCAGCAGCTTATCGCGTTTTTCGAGTCCATCGGGGGGCATGCCGACATGAACGCGGGATCATACACTATGTTGTTCATGCCCGACACCGTGAATGGTGGCCAGTAGGACGACTCGCAATCGTCGCGCATGAATACACCCACGGTGTCGGCGCATGGTTGGTGTAGCATGGCTTTGATCGCGACCTTGTCGTCCTCCATCCGCTGGTCAAACAGGACGACTGGGTCATGGCTGAGATGCACTTCGATGTCGCATCCCACCCAGCATGTTGCCTTTGTCCATTGCGTGAAACTGATCGGGTCTCGCGCAAACACCACGATGCGTCTGCTCATCCGGCGCACTTCACCGATGAAGCTGCGGAGAAACTGATGGTCTCTCCATAGACAGGCGCGGGGGAAGAAGACGAGTGACTCTGGTCCGGGCTTGATCTCTTGCATGACCCATAGGTCGTCGTAGATGCCGAACAGGCCGCCTCCTCCGTAGGCTATGTAGTCGGACCGCTCTCCAGGTACGGCGATGGTTCTTCCAGCGTTGTGCAACAGGCGCCTCTCGGCGAATCTGATTAGCTGGTCCCCGCCGTTTCCTCCCAGCGGGATCATCGATGCGTTACCATGTGTGGCGATGTACTCCAGGAATGGGTCTGTCATTCTACGTCGTGCTCCTTGCCTTGTACCGGCACGTCGATAAGCGGGAGTTGCTTTGGCTGCTCGATAACTGATGTCGGTATGTAGTAGATCGGCGGCTTCCCATAGCAGATGCACTCGCCGAGTTTGACCAGGCGCCGGACGATGGCTCTGACCTTTGCTGGCTCTGACTGCACGGCCGACTTGGTTACGCCTTTGTGCGCTGTGGTGATGCCCGGCAGCGTCATGCGTTTGGTGCCCATCACATCAACGACCAGTTGCTGTCCATCGCTCAGCTTCCGTTGTTTCGGTATCATGTCTTATGGCCTCCGTTCAGCGAGTGCCCTCTCGCGAACCGTCAATGCTACCACCCTCTCGGAGGTCTCAGAACAACAAATGTTGATGGCTTCTTCCCGTAGTCGTAGGCGATGCGCGCGATCCACAGCGGGTCTATCCACTCTTGGTAGCTGAACGGTTCCCCGCTCTTGTGGACTGGGGCTGGGACGGCAATGTCGAACCAGTATTCAGACCCTGATGGGAACACATCCTCTACATGCTGAACTCCGAATCCTTCTACCCATATCCATGCTCCGAGCCATCGCTTGCGGTATCGCTGTCCGCAAGATGCAACGCCGGGTCTGACGAGGGTCCCTGTTGCGGTTCCTGTCCATCGAGTCCATGGCCCGACTCCTTGCCATCCGGCCTCCTTTGGATGGTACAGACTGACGGAGCAGTCTCGCTCTGGCCAGCCATTTTCGAGTCCTTCGTTCAACAGTCGTTTCTTCCATGGCTCGACGTTCGGGTCACCGATGGCAGATCTCGCATGCTCTACGAAGCTAGACTCTGCGCCATCGGGTTCTTCCAGTAGTCTGATCTCTTTGTCGACCATCGGCGCTTCCGGCGTGTCCGTCTTGTTGTTGCCCATCAGCAGCGCCAGCGCAACGACCACCCATATCAGAAGTTGAGATTGCTTGTTGCGCCGGTCGATTTTCCTGATCGCGTTGAGCGTGATATTGTGCGACGAGTCCTGCTTGGGGTCGGTCGAGTGCTTGATGGCTTCAATGATGTGATCGTCTCGGTTCACGATGGGCCTCCTTGGACCAGCTTGATGAACTCGGCCATCCGCAGCATCACGACTCGCCAGTCGTAGTAGCTCTGACATTGGAACCCATGGTTACCTGCCTCGCACGGGTAGTCCCCGTCTCTCAGTCCGCATGGAGCGCACGGAACAACTGGTTCGACGGCCATGATGTCACTGCATGCGTTGGCTGTCTCCTGTGGTCTGGAGTGCGTGTAGAAGACGAGCACCGGCTTGCCGAGGGCCGCCGCCATCCAGGCGACTCCGGTATCGACGGTGATGACGCCAGTGGATACGCTTACCAACTCCCACAACTCGCCGATCGTTAGCGGACCTGTCGAGTACCGAAGCGCCCCTGTGCTCCCCCGGTGGGAGTTGTGAGGAACGAAGACGAATCTGTTTCTGTCGATCTCCGGCGCTCGTTCGAGGATCTGAGTGACTGTACTAGCCAGTAGGGATCTAGCACCTGCCCCAGCAGAGTAGGGGGCGAACAGAATCGGATCTTCCAGCCAGCAGGCGTCTGTGTTCGGAATGTCGATTGGGAAACGGATGTCGTGGTGCTCGATGCCGATCTGCTCGGCAATGTGGTTTACCCGGTCGGTGTGGACCAGGGACGGGCTGGTTGTTCCGACGACGAACTTGGGGTCGTTGCACTTGCCTACGTTGATGAACGGGACCCACGACAGCCATTCGTGGTGGTCTGGGTGCGCGTCGACATAGATGCGGACGTCCGGGTGGTACATGTGGAACCCGTGGCAGGCGGCCACGAGGAAGATCAGATCCCCGAGCCCAGCGAACCTCGACACCTGCAGCTTGTCTCCCGGCTCCCAGTTGATGGATGGCTTCTCCACTTTGAACTCCGGTCTCCGGAGCATCGCCATGCCTACGTCGGTCGGCACCGTGATGGATGTTCCGGGCTGGATTGTCGTGTCGCCGATCGTCTGCACGATGCTTGACTGGTTGACGAGACTCACGTTGCCTTCGGACGCGATGGGCATCGACAATGTGCTGCCTTTCCCCTTCCCGATGCAGAAGAGCTTGTCTCTCTTCATGGGATGCGGTCCCACGTGCTGTTCTCATTGGCCTGCTTCAGCATCATCAGCCAGTCGTAGTTCCTGTGGATCGGGTGGCCGATCCCGAGATTTCCCGGCGTGTGGTTCGCCACGATCTCCCCGATGCACTGGGCGATGCCTGTGTCGCAGTGTAGTCCGATGCCTGCTGCCTTCTTTCCACTCAGTGCGTAGCTGCGGCCGTCCGGACTGTTGCCCCGGTCGATCAGCACGTCCATGTTGATGTCGTGGTTGGTCCCGAGCACGTGGTTGATCCACATGATGAGTTCGAGGATGCGGTAGTTCTTGTGGACGATGTTGTAGATCGGCATCCCTTTGGCCTCGCCAGCCGACATGTCCATGATGTGTATGTAGCACTTGACCACGTCACTGACGTGGACGAGAGGACGCCAGCACTCCCCTCCGCCGTGGACCACGACGCGTTCGCCCTTGAGCGCCTGGGCGACTACTGCGTTCACCACAAGGTCGTAGCGCATGCGGGGCGACCAGCCGAACACGGTGGCTTGTCGCAGGACCGGGAAGAAGCCTCCGTGAGCGTCGTGCATCCTCGCGACGGTCTGCTCGGCTGCCACCTTCGACTCGGCGTAGACTGACACCGGGTTGAGCGGCGTGTCCTCATCGCATAGGTCCCACTCGCGGAATCCGTAGACAGATGCCGTGCTTGCGAGCAGCATCGGGACGCCTGTGGTCGCACAGGCGTGGGCGACGCGCCCGGTCCCGTTGTTGTTGATTCGGAACGTGTCGTTCCTCGATAGCTCTGCGGTCGGGTCGTTCGATACGGCTGCCAGGTGGAAGCACCAGTCGTAGTCACCGATGCCGGTGAGGTCTGTGTCCAGGACGTCTTCTCTCAGGATGGTGGCGCCGCTGATTGCTGCCAGCGACTCCGGGGTCGAGTACAGGCATTTGTCCAGGACCGTCACCTGGTGCCCTGCCAGCAGTAGTTGCTGTGTGAGTACGCTGCCGATATAGCCTGCTCCGCCAGTGACTAGTATGTTCATCGAGCCTCTATCCTTTGTGGAATTCCTCGCCGCCGCCAGGGAATGCGTAGTCCATGGCTTCTTCGAGTCTCTCTCGGTCGTCGTCTATGACCGCGCCGATGATCTTGCTCGCGGCTTGCTTGGTTAGCCTCTGTGCTTCTGTCTTGGTGCAGATGTCGTTGCGGACCAGGAAGTTGACCTGCTTGATCGTTACGTCGCTCGTGAGAGCCTCGGAGTGCAGGCGGGGGAGCCTGCTGTTTGGGTTAGTGGTCTACAGAATGGACGACAGGCCGATCTTTACTGCCTTGGTGATCGCGACGATGTCGCCGTCGTCGGTTTCGATGACGAACACGAGTCCAGCGGACACGCCGCCGTCGACGAGGCTCCCGAGGTCGTAGCCGATGTTTGGGCGCACGTCGATGTCGGCTTCGTCTACGTCGGCACCGTTGATCCTGACTTCGACTTCCTCCGGCTCAAGGATGAGGTTGCGCTCGGCCTCGACCGTTACAAGCTCCTCGCCGACCAGGTACGCCAGTTCGAGGCGCAGCCGACCATGCGGGTGCTCAAGCGTCGGACCGAGGATGTCGATGTCGGTATTCTCGATCTGGACTTTCTTCCCACCGACCTTGATCTTCCGGATCTCGTGCAGGTCGCTGGTTGCGTCTTTCAGTAGGTCTAGCATCTTCTTCAGAAATGACAGTCCCATCGACTTCAGTTTGCTCAAGGGTGTTCTCCTGTTTGCTGGCTTCCCCCGCCATAGCGGTCATGCTCCGACTTCGGCTCCCGGTCGTCTGGCTCGGTGTTTCTCTACGAGTGCGGCATAAGTTGGCGATGTTGCGTTACCGGCGAACGACTGGAGCGCACATCTGGCAGACTCCTCTAGGGCCTCCCTGTCGAATCCCTTGCCTAATGTAACCCTGGAGTGTGGCTTGGTATCGTCCCGTTGGTCTGGTGACTCTTCTGCGGGTGTGACGAGTGCCTGGTCTGTTTCTGGTTCATCGTCCAACCTGGATAGTTCGATGACTTTCTCCGCGAACATTGCATTCGACTGCGACGACACTCTGAGTTGCCTCTCCAGTTCGGAGATCTGTCCCTTCAGGTTGGCGTTCTCGCCATTGGTCCTGGCATTCTCGTTCCTGATCGCCTCGTAGCTGTCCCCGTCAGTCCAGATCGCGGACCACACGCGGCAAACCCATCCCCATGTTCTGGCGCCATCGTTGATCGGCTGGTCTGTGCTGGTGTTCATGAGTTTTGGATCTCCCACGTGTAGTGCTTCTCGAATGCGTCGCACGGGATGCGGATCTCATCGGGGTCTTCCCGATCGAAGACCTCGGTTGGCGCGTTGAGCAGCTTGCTCATCTCCTGTCCAATGCCCATCTGGCCGTGCGCGACGAACGGCGGGATGGTGAGTAGCTTCGGGCGGTCGCCAGACAGGATGACGGTTTGAGTCTCCATGAACGTCTGACCCCAGTCGAACTCTCCGACCATCTCGGCCCATAGCCGATCTGCCTGTGTTCGGTTTTCGTTGACGCCTCCGGCGTCTCCGGCTTTACAGTGGTGCTCTCTCACATTGTCAAGCATCCTGTCGTGAAACGGCTCGTCCCACACCCATGTGTCGTGGTCCCGCATCGCGCACCAGGTTCTGGTATCGGTGAAAATCGGGCCGCGCAAATCGATCATCCCGATCTTCGCGGTGCCATGCACGATGCAGAAGCGGTCGGTCTGTTTGGTGTGCATGTGCCACGCCTTGGCAACGCCGGGGCGCGCGGTCGCGATGTAGATGTGGGGCATGACAGGCGGGTCGCAGGACGGCGCCATCGTGGACTTGTACTCCCTGATAATGTCATCGACTTCGGTCTTGGTGGCTCCGAACGGCTCTGGTATGTTTATCGGGTTCGAGTGGATCGGTCGTTGTGTGAGGATCTCGAACAGGTATCCCCGGTCATCTTCCATCACGTTCAGATCTTGCACTGTCACTCCGTGGATCATAGACTCGTGCCTCCCTTGTGTGTTTCGGCGAGTTTTGCACCACGCTCAGAGAAGAACGCGCGCAGACTGGATGTGAGATTCGGTAGCCCGTAGCCCATCTCGTTGAGCTTGCTGTCGTCGAGGGCTGAGAACATCGGTCGATCTTCAAGCGATGGGGACTGGATGGGCTTTACCCTGTCCGCTGTCGCTGGCATCCCGGCTTCGTGGAAGAGCATCGTGGCGAACTCGTACCAGGAAATTGGCGGGGACATGTTCACCATGTTCACGACGCCCTGGAGCGGGATGTCATTGACGATCATATACAGGATCGACATTGCGAGGTCATGCGCGCTGGTCGGGGTCATGAAGATGTTCTCCACGACGTCGATCGATCCGTATCCAGATGCCAGGTTCATCATCGTGGTAACGAAGTTCCGCCCGCCCTTTCTGACGCTGCCGAATTCGCTCCACAGGCTTGCGGTGCGGACAACCATCCCGGCATCTCTGTCCAGGACCGTCTCTTCGCCGATCAACTTTGTCTTCCCATACGTGTTCAAAGGGTTGCAGATGTCTGTCTCCGTGTACGGCTGATCGTCGTTCACGCCATCGAACACGTAGTCGGTCGAGATCTGGATTATCGGAACCCCGCTCGGCGCGTGTTCCGCTAAGTGGCGCGGCCCTACGGCGTTGACCTCAAGTGCTGCGGCCGGATCGTCGTCGCATTGCTTGAGATCGTGGATCGCGGCCGTGTTGATGATGACGTCTGGGTTGATGGAGCCGATGCCCATGCGGACCTTGTCTTCATCCGTGATGTCGAACGACTTGCTCGACACAGGCACGACGATCATTGCGTCATTGATCTCCGGCTTGCTCCGCCATTGCTCAACCAGGCATCGAGATAGCTGCCCTGTCCGTCCTACGATTATCACTATCTTACGCTTCATGATGATGCCTCCGGTATGAGTTCGAGCCACTTGATGACTTCGTCAAGCTGATCGTCCGTCAAGTCGGTTACGCTGACCTCCCCCATGTTCACCATGATGTAGGAGTGGATGATGTCACCCTTCAAAGAGCGTCCGAAGATCTCGGTGACCAGCGCCCACATTCTGATTTGCTCATGGTGTCGGTCATTCGTCGGCATCGTTGACCACCGGGTTGCAGGCGCTGCACTGACTCGCAAATCCGTACTCCAGTTTCGGCGTTTTCTTCGCCATCAATCGTCCTCCGGTACTTTCTTGCAGTGTTCGCATCCTTCTACTAACCGGCCGGACCTGATGTGGGAGCAATGTGCCAACTTGCTCAGGGCGACAGGGTTGAAGTCTACGTCGGCTCCGTGGAAGTGCCCACCTCTTACCGCATCCGCGATCCGCTTGACGACTTCCCATAGGTGGAAGAGTTCGTCGACAGTCAGATTGTGCTCCGCGAACGGGTTGTACCCGGCCATCCACAAGAGCTTGCTCTTGGTGTCCCTGAGTGCCACAGCGATTGGGTCGAAGAACTTGTCCTCCTTTGCCCACGCCTGGCGGTGTAGGAACCTCCACATCCCTGATTTCGATATACCGAACGCGTTGTACATGTCGATCGGCAGATCCCATCGGCGGCCTTCTCCTACAAGTCTGCCGAGGTACTGCCTGAGCGTGGAGCGGTGATCGTTACTCATCGGTGGCTGTGTCCTCTCGTTCTATGGGTGTCCCATAGTCTTTGATAATCGCGGCGCGCAGGTCGTCGATGGTGTGGAGTGGTTCGTTGCAGATGTGCGTGTAGTTGCAGTCCCTGCATGTCGCCTCGTCTACCGGTGGGAGCATCCTCGTCTCCCAGCAGACGTTCAGCATGTCCGCAATGGGCTCGTAGGGCACGGGCTCCGTGTCGATAATGGCTGGCTCGCCGCTTGCGGCCTCTATGAGTAGCGTGATGACATCGATCTCTTCGCCGAACTCGGCCGCTGCCGTCTTCCCGTAGAAGTCAATCTGCGCGCCCCAGTAAGGCTTGGACTTGCCGGATTTCAGGTTCTTGAAGTAGAACTGCTGAGCGGTTTTGATCTCCACTAGGACCTTCGGGTCGGCGCTCACAAGTATCGCGTCCGAGTGCCCGCCGACGTGTCGGTCCTTGTCCTCGATGTAGTGTTCGAGCATCACGTCTCCGAACTCTTTCACCATCCATGACTGAACCACTTCGTGGGCTCCGGTTCTGATGGCGAACTTGCGAGCGAGTGATGTGTCGATCGGGTAGGCCATGCCGGTCGCGGCCATCAGTTGTTGTCGCATGCAGTAGCCGAGACCGCTGGCTCTCCATAGCGACTTAGGCCAGCTTTGATCCTCGTGAGGGTGTAGACTCAGGAGCCTGTCCCTGATTGTCATTCGTGTCTCCTATACGTAGATCGACGATCCGTTCGATATTACGTGTGTGATAACGATTGGGCCGATCCTTTAGCGGAGCAGACGCGCATCGTTTTCTGCCCGCATCAGCCCGGTTATGTCTTTCGCAAGACCCCTGTCGTTCGCTAACGCGCCGATGATTAGTAGCGCGGTCTCGGCTTCGTCCTGTGTCAGTCTGCGCAGGTAGCTGGCGAGCGTACTGAACGGTGTGCCGCCGATCGACACGTCGTGCGCGATCAGGAGCGTGGCGCTAACCTTCGGAGTCAGTTCCATCTTCGGCCTCCAGTAGGTCGAGCATGATGCCGTCCTCTACGACCCAGTAGGTCCTTCCATCGCTGAGTTGGATTGCGAGCAGCGGAACCTTGCCGTGTGCCATGGCATCATTTCGAGCCTTGTTCATCGTCTCAGCTTTAATGCTGTAGCTCCCTGCCGCTGTCGCCTTACACTCGATAATGTACTCGCCGAATGCGATGTCGCCCTTGCGCAGCTTTGCGCCGGATGCCGGTTGCTCACGAGTCCTGATCTCCGGGAATCGCCTCCGAAGCCTTCGTTGCACGGCCTTCTCGAACTCTCTGCCTAGCCGCTGTGACTTGCTCTTCATAGGTGTCGATGCACTCCTTGATTCCATCTGCAGCTTCCAGCACGTGTGCCAACTGGGCAATGCCATGGTATCGCTTGTCCTTGTACGTGTAGTAGGATCCTGCCTGAGTGATGACTCCGGCCATGCGGCCAAGTACGATCGCCTGGTTTACGTCCGAAAACGTGCCTCGCTTGTAGATGTCGTCTTCGATGAACAGGCAGAACGATCCCTGCGACCCCTCGGGCTTTCCTCCGCACTGGTTCTTCTGGATGCGCCATCCGATCTCGTGGTGCGTCCTGTCCTTGTGGACGGACGACTTGCCACCGGCTTTCAGCTTGAGATCTGTCTCGTCCGTCCCTTGACGGTTGAGTCTGAGCATGAGCTTTGGGATGTACTCCTGCGCGCGCCCGCCGCTCTTCACAAATCCGGCTTGAGGAGATCCGGGAGACTGGTACAGATGCTGCGTGAACACAATGAGTGGGTACGGCTCGCCATCGTACTGCGCCAGGTATCCGGCGATGGAGCACATGAACGTGTTGATCGGCACGGCTCGGCCGCCCCGACTGCGCCCCTCCTCGAACCCCTTGTCCTCTTCTGACGCCGGACGCATCCCAGCGATGCTGTCGATGGCGATGAACGAGAACTGAGTGGATCTGATGAGTTCCCTGGCAATGTCGAGCACGGTTTCAAGGCTGCCTTCCGAGAAGATCACCGTGTCGTCAGGGAGTCCGCATTGACTCGCCCAGTCGGACTGCACCTCGATGGGTCCCTCGGTGTTGATGATGGCGGCAGGCTTGTCGATAACGGCACGGGCCTGACCGGCCAGGTGGAACAGTAGGGTTGTCTTCCCGCAGCCCTTGTGACCTTCGAGCATCACCGGGGTCCCGGTAGGCCACCCGCCACCTATGGCTTTGTCAAGCGAGTAGATGGTGGATGGAATTCTAACTACGACCGGAAGGTCGGACGCCACCGTAGCGGCGCGGCGCCCGACCCTCTTGTTGATGTCTTTGACGAGCTTCTTCGCTGCGCTCTTACTCAATGTCCGTGTCCTTCGCCCAGTTGATGAACTGACTGAAGTGCTTCGCTTCCCATGTCGACGGATCGTGCGGGATGCTCACGCCATCTGTTTTCCCGAACGCATCGATCAGTACAGGGAGTCGAGCCCATGCGCTCTCGGGCGGCTCCTCGGATGGAGCGATGGTGTACTTCACGCGGAGGGCCATTGCCAGCAGTCGCCGGTTGTTGTCATCCACGCTACTCAGGTCGAGTTCCGGGGCATCTCCGGTGTTGTCGATCTCCGGCTCCGGCTGCTCTTTTGGCTCCAGGGTCTCGTCTGGCTGCTCGTCGTCATCCGGTGCCGGGCTGGGCGGGCGCTTCTTCGCGGGCGGCTGCTTCTTCTTCTTCTTCTTCGGTGGAGCCTTCTTCGCGGGCGGATTTGACTGAGGCCTCTCGCTGCTCGACGCATCACCCTTGGATTTCTCGCCGTCCGACTTGTCGCGCTTGAGGGCATCAGCCAATTCTTCTGCGGATGCTGTCCCCTGGCAGGGGAGTATGCCAACACCGAACGCGCCGATCACGCGGCCTCTCGCCGATGTTATCGAGTTCTCAATCGGGTTGGTTTGGTCCGCGCCCTTCGCGCCGCCGTCATACCCGCCGAGGACGGCGGTTGCCTGGTCGGATCGTCTGCCCCACAGAGTGCTGTAGATCTGTATCTCGGCAACGAAGAACTTGGCGTCGGCATCGCTGCCGCCTGCTGTGATGCTCTCGTCATACGTTTCGCCATGCAGCACATGAGCGTCGGTCATGATGCGGATGCGTCCATCGACGCCGACGTACAGGTTCCAAGTCGGCTTGTTGCCCTTCGTGTTCTTGATCGAATGGACGTACTGCGCGTACTGGTCCATGAAGACCGGCTCGTCCAGGTTGCCGCTCCCCGGCCATGCGGGAACGCCAACAAGTGCGGCTGTGATCTGCGTGATCGTCGGTTCCTTCTCGAACGTGATCTTGGGCATACGCTACGCCTCCTTCGGGAATTCGGAACGCGGCTTGCGGTGCTCGTCAATCTCTGCGTCTGTGATCTTCCCATCTTTGACGGCGTCTGCCACCTTGGCTGCGATGGGGGTCTCCTTCGTCTTGATCGCCGACCGGAGCCCCTTGGCCTTCAGTATGGGCACCAGCGAGTCGTTGAACCCGTTGCTCTTCGACCCTAGCGATACGCCGCCGAACGGACCTTTCCTCAACGCAGGCGTGAGGATCAGCTTCAGGTCTTCTTGGCGATCTTCCAGCGTTTTGATGAGTGATTTGTTGGCTAACCACTCGGCTGCTGCGTCTTCGGTCGTGATGTCATTGACGGTCCTGTCTGTGGCACTGCTCATAGGTTGCGTCCTCCTGTATAGATACTATACCTTTGGGAGACCTGTTTCGGGAATTGATTTACGAAATAGTCCGACTTTCCAGCCGCAGGGACTGCAGGCCGAATCCCCATATCGCTCTCCCGACAGGGCCGTGTCGGTTCTTCAGCACGTCCGCGATGATCCTCCTCTCCCCAAGATTCACGTCATCGTCCTGGTCCGGACGATAGAGACCTACGATGAGGTCGGCGACTTCCTCGCCGACACCGGAGCCTCGCCCGGCATCGAGGGTCAATGGCTGGTGTCCTGATCCGGCTTTTCGGGATACCTGGTGGGCGATCACCATCAGCACGTTGAACTCCTTGGCCATCTCCTGCAGGTCGTAGAACGCCTTGCTGACTCGCGGATACTCGTCCATGTTCTCCTCGTCCTTGATGAGTCCGAGGTAGTCGATCCACACGACCCTCATCGGGACGGCGCTGGTGAGTGCCATGTCTGATAGCGTGGAGCGCATCTGCTCTGTGGTGACGCGGTTGTCGATGATGCGGGTGTACTCGTAGTACGTCCCCATCAGGCTTCTGTAGAAGTCATACTTCTCGGGGTCGGTGTCGATGATATGGTCCAGGTCATCTTGGCTGAGGGGCGCCCCGAGGTCCCACGATGTCATGATGAGGAGCCTGTTGATGATCTCGCTGGCTGGCTGCTCAAGGCTGAAGTACACCTGCCCGAAGTTCCCGGCTGTCCTTCGTAGCATGTTGAGTAGCCCCATCGTCTTCCCGACGCCTGGCCTGGCCCATACCTCCACGATGTGCCTTGACCTGAGTCTCTTCGTGTAGCCGTGTAGCCCTGGCCAGTCGATGACGAAGCATTGCTGCTTTGCGAGGGTGATGTCCTCGTGCAGCAGATCCATCGCTTCTTCGACCGTCAGAGGAGTGATGCCGGTGCTTCCGCTCACGTTGATGAGGGCCTGGCGCACGATGTCCACAGGCTTGCCCCACCGCTCGGCGAGCTTCTTGATGATGTCGTCTCGGACGAGGATGTCGGGGATCGTAGACACGTAGCTTCTGGCGCGGGCGTACTGATCTTCCGTCTCGCCATGCACCACCAGGTCGAGTAGGGCGCCCTCGGGCGCCACAGGCGACTGGAGGGCCACGCGGAGGTCCTCTGGGTCCGATGCGTTGGCGTCGTCGCCTGGAGGGATCACGACGCTCACCCCGACGTCGGGGGCACCGTCCCGGATGCGCTCCACGTTCTTCCGAAGCAGCCGGAAATCGTTCTCCTTTGCGGCATCGGCGACCAGCACCACGTTCTTGCACAGGGTTCGGATTGTGGCGATCTGTTGCTCAGTGATAGCGCTCCCGTTCACCCCTACGACGGGGCCGACGTCTAACTGCTGGATGGAGATTACGTCGAACGGGCCTTCGGCTATGTACGCCGTGCAGTCCCTGAAGAGCGATCTGGAGTTGTAGAGATGCGCGCCTTTCTTGTACCACATCGTGTTTCTGTGGTGGTACTTCATGTCCCCCCTTGGGCTGATGTACCTCGTGAAGTAGCCCAATGGCACACCGGACCTGTCGATCGCGGGCAGGACGATGCAATTCCTGTCCGGGTCATACCCGAGCCGGAATTCGATGATGGACTCGTGGGTGATGCCGCGCCGGGTCAAGTACTTGAGGCCCTTGCCGTGATCGTCGGACCACATTTCCAACTCGAAGGCCTCGATCTCCGCGAGCATCTTCCGGCGCTTCTCGTTGGCCTCGGCGACCTGGGACACGAAGTCGTCACTGAGTGGCACGTTCGCCAAGTCGGCCGCTTTCTCGATCGCGGCCATGAAGTCGCAGCTTTCCTTGCGCCGGTACCACTCGAAGATGTCCCCGTATGCGTGGCACGAGAAACAGTAGTAGTGGTCCTGGTAGATCGCGAACGCAGGGCTCTCCGTGTTATCGTGGAACGGGCACAGTCCTGTCGTGCAGTCGCCGATGGTCTTCGTCTTCTTTGGATCGCTCAGCGTCTGGGGTATGATCTCCCGAAGGTCGATTCGGCTCTTGATGGTTTCTAAAGTTGCTCTTTCTTGCACTGACCCGCTCCCTCGCTATGCGGCGTCGGGTTGTTTCGTCCAGCTTGCTGGCGTCTTCGTATGTGATCTCGTCGGCAGATAGATGTAGCTTGTATCTGCGCTTCAACGCGATCACCTCAGTCATCGTGCTGGCCTTCGCGCCATCCCACGACGTGGTGATGTGGCCATCGAGCACTGCGATGATGAATGCTCTCTCAAGGTCATCCCATGATGGCATTTGCTTCGCTCTGCCGATAGACGGGTACCCTCCCCTACCTCCGGATTTGGCATCCAGTAGCTGGTGGATGTATCTCTCTCCGATAACCTTTCTGGTGAAGTCTTTGCGGGTGTTCAGTATCCACAGCGCGTTGATCCGTCTGGCGATTGTTATGTCGGTCGCTTCCGGCAGAAATCTGTGCGCCCTGACAGCGCTGACGAACTCGTCGTTCCTGGTTTCGCTGGAGATCTCTTCGAGCCAAAACAGTCCCATGTTCTCGTTGATGTGTGGGGCATCCCAGTCCGGGCAGTAGAAGCCGAAGTGAGGCGTGACTATGTCGAGCGCCCTGATGGATCTCAGCTTGTTGAGATAGATCTCCTCTCCCCGGCTTGTCTTCATGTGGCCCTTCCGCTTGACGTGTCCCATGGCCGATTTCATGAACCGGGCTGCGATCTCCACGTGCTCCGGGCTGCACTTGGGCATCTCGCCAACCGTGGCCCAGTCAGGGATCTGGATGTAGCCCATCGGGATCTCGGTCTTCATTCTCCAGTGGTCCGGGATGAGAGGCCTGTCCTTGTCGTCGACGATCTTGCTGATGGCGTCCCATACGTCGGAGTACGCATCTGCGATGCGGGCCTCGTCATCCGATGGGTCGTTGTGGTAGATGCCGTCTAGGTCGAACTGGTAGCTATCACGCACGGAAGTGATCCTCCAACCTGCCCGACTTCTCTCTGAGCCTGCGCCGGGGGCAGTCCAACCGGAGCATCCGCTCCGATGGGTATAGGCAGTGGCATGCGTCTCCGCAGGACGTGTTGGATGATGGCTCCCACCCACATAGGCGCATCCCATTGAGCCATTGACCCATGACAGGGCAGTCCAGGCTGAAGCGTGGTGTAGCGTTCAAGGTCATTCGGTGCTGGTCCTCTTCGGACTTTGGGTTCAACACCGCAGCACTGTCTCGCCAGCGGTCTTGCATTCTCTGACCGGCACATCGCACAACTCGCGTTTCCCTCCGAGAGTCCAGGGGATGGCGTTCATGAGGGGGCTTTTCCCTGTCCCGTTGCGACCGGTCACCGGGATCAGCCCTGCTTCTGTATCCAGGGTCAGGTCTATGTGTTTGATGCCCTGTACATTGACTGCTTTGATGCCTGAGATCATGAGCCCTTCACTGCCCACAGGTTCCGTCATGCTGGTTCGCTCCTTTTGCATCTGCTGATTATGTCCGACGCGTGGGGACCTGGGAATGGCCCCATGAACATCAGGTGTGTTCCGGCGCTCTCTAGTGCTTTCAGGTCTTCATCTGGCATGAGGCCAATGCGGTCCCATCCCTTAACCCAGATTCGTGGCTTGTATTTCCCGATGTATGCAGCCATGCTGTCCTGGACGGAGACGTGCCTGCTAAAGACCCTCAATGCGCTGACCTTCTCGCTTATCCCCAGGATGCTTTCCCTGTTCTGAGCTTTCATTGACTGGTCGCTGTCTACGACTATCTCGAATTGCACTTCCATCATCTGCGCAAGATCTGATGCGGCTCGGATCAGCATCAGGTGAGCCGGGGTTATGACGCTGAAGCATCCGGAGACTATGACTGGCCCGCTATCTCCCATCTGATTCACCCTCCATGATTACGGGTTGCCCGAGCTTCTTGTAGGTCCTTATGCGGGCTTTGCTCTGCTTCTCGAAGTTGCCTCCGTCCAGGTCCACGAAGTCCTCCATGATGCCGTCGCCTCCGCTCTTCGACTTGCGGAGCAGCCTGCCGAGACGTTGCTGGGTTCGGCCCTCAGCCTTGCCTGCGGCGGCCAGCACGAGCACGTCGATGGAAGGAACGTCAAAGCCAAGGTCGACGGTTGGGGTCCCGACTGCGAGATTCTCGTCGCCGAGGAATCGCAGCTTCTTTGCCTGGATCTCAGCGGCGCTGTCGCCGCCAATGAAGTACACGAAGTGGGGTAGGTACTCTCGCAATTCATCCGCATGCTCTCCCCATGCAACGATGACCAGGACCTTCTTCCCGTCCGCGAGATGGTTGAGCACCTTCCACGCGATCAGGTTGTTCCTGTCGTCGTTGAGGACAATCCCTGTTCGGTACTTCTCTGGCCCACTCCTGCCTACCGGCTCACATTTTACCGGAGACATCCTGACCTTACACTTGCTGAGCCAGCCGGTATCCTGTAGCTGCTTGGTCGTGATCTCCGCGAGCTTCGGGCCGGTGGTCGCCTGGAGCTTGAGATCCTCCAGGTCTGTCTCCCTGAACGCTGTTGCCGTTTGTCCGAAGCGGTAGTACGCGTTGACGCTCATTACGTACTTGTACCAGATGCGCGCGGAGATCTTATGGTGCTCGTCGATGATCAGGCAGTCGATGCGCCGCGCGAGTTCCTTGCCGACGTCTGACTTGACCCACGAGTCAGAGAAGATCGCTACCGTCACCTGCCGGAGATCGACTTTCCCTTTCGCGATTGTGCCCAGCGGTTTGTCGGTGTACTTGGCCCATCGCTCCGTGAACTCGTTGAAGATTGCCGTTGTCGGAACGATGATGAGGGTGTTGACTCCGAGCCGCGCGGCGATCGATAAGGCGACCTCTGTTTTCCCGCCACCTGTCGCGATCTCGATGATGCCACGGTGTGGAGTTTCCTCGAATGGGTCCAGCGCTGACATGACGGCTTCTTCCTGGTAGGGTCTCAACGTGATGCCAATGTCGAACGGGGTCCCGGCTGGGATCTCCCTGTTGTCAATGATCTCGACGTCCTCCAGCATTGGCACAACCAGGTGCAGGATGCCGGTTGGGAAGTCTACTCCCTTGAAGATGCTCTCTTCCCATCTCCAGTGGCACTTGCTGCAGCTTTTGTAGTGGTCGGCTGCGCTCTCGCGGACCTTCTGGAAGTCCTTGTTGCGCTTGGCCCGCCTGGCGAATCCGTCAGCCATCTTGCACTCGTAGTACAGCTTGTACACGTCGTGGTCCTCAGGGATGACGCGGGTTTCGTCTTCCAGTAGTGGCGCTTGCTCAATGTCATCCCACGGATGCTTGCAGTTGGCGGCTTCGATCAACTCCAGCGCGTCCAGGGTGGCGAGTAGGTCTTTCTCTTCTCCGTTGAATGTCTCGTGTTCAATCACGTCTGACAGGAACCCCATGCGGATCTTCGCGATCTTTCTGGCGGGCACGTCGGCGTGGCTCTTGATGACGTGTGCCGCGAACGCATACCCCTGGCTCTGGATGGGGTGCGTGAACGCATCGGATATGCGCTTCAGCAGCGGCGCCGGAGGATCTATCAGGCGCGAGTGGCAGTTGCCGACCTCAATCCGCATGTGTATTCTCCTTGTTGAGTCCAGCCATGGTTCAGTCTCCGCTCATGAGGATGTCGCCCATCTTCTTGGCCTTGGCTGGCAGCTTGTTCCCGTCTCTGTTCATTGTCATCAGCGTTGCGTTGGCCTGCGCGGCCAACAGCCCTATCCGAGATAGCTTGCGCCTCTTCGGTTGGCCTCCGGCCTGCATCGGCCGCCAGTAGAATAGAGGGCACTCCTGCTTCCCGCAGTCCGCGATGGTCTCCGTGTTGCACTTGCGACAGTGCTCGGCGATGATGCGTTTTGATGCTCTTTTCTGAGGACACCCAGCGTGTGCGACTACGGCTCGCGCCGTTTCGCTGGGTGGCTCGTTGTACGTGCTTGCCTTCGAGACCGGTCTGTCCCTGAACGGGTGAGCTGGGTAGAGTGCGCACGACATGTTCAGGCAGTCGT
>Ga0209434_1000103_pt1 | contig 44123 bp, 55 predicted proteins | sample ETNvirnome_2_300_FD_184068 | JGI IMG/M metagenome (GOLD analysis project Ga0209434, IMG submission 184068) | Marine viral communities from the Pacific Ocean - ETNP_2_300 (SPAdes) (version 2) | ecosystem: Environmental > Aquatic > Marine > Oceanic | place: Pacific Ocean | collected 2013-06-22 | reverse complement strand
CCGGCAACAATAATTTCAGGCCGTTTATTCTGAAGTACTTGTAAAAGCTCTTCTCGCGAGTATTTTCTTCCCGTTTCATTGTACGAGACTTTCATATTATTGTCTAGACACAGACGTTCCAACAATTCTCGGGGATCGCTATTTTTTGACCCATACGGAGATGTCGTAACAACAATGTTTGACAATTTATTTGTCATCAATGATCCTGTTGTGAACTACTTCTACAAATCTCTCTCCAATATTTTCTATATTAAGCATAATAGTATTCCTTGGCTATAATTTCTGCAATCATGAAGTCGAACTCAGAATCTATATCGATTGCTTCCATATCACTCACAAAATAATGGTAAGGTGCGGAACCGATTCGACAAGAATTCTTCTTCAAGGCAGATGCTGTAATTCCATAAAGAGCCGTCGATTCACTGAATACTTTCTTTGCATCCTGACTTCTAGGAAGTACTGCCGGATCATAATTTATCGGCTTGTTTTCAAACCAATACCATCCACATTCTTCATACGCAGTGAAGATAGAATCAAACTCTGTTGTCGTCTTTAAAATATCCACACATTCCCTGATCGTTTCCAGCGCGGTAAATGGAGATGTGACAAATGCCTGAAAGTAATAATCGAAATTTGGATATTTTTCATGCCAATAATTTAAAAGATCATTTCCATTGGCAGAATCAGAGGCCAACTCTGGCTCACGTTCAATCACAGTTACTGGAAAAGCAGAACAATAATGTGCCACCGCAGAACTGTCGGTGTCAACAAATATTTCGTCAAATATATCGCTAGCTACCACGGTATCAATCATCCACTCAAAAAGGCGTTTGTCGTTTAGAGAGCGCAAATTTTTACCCACCACTCTTTTACTTTTAGCCTTAACTGGAATGAAGCATGCTGCTTTTTTTTTATTAATCATTTTCTACAATATCGGCCTCAGTTACTTCTTCAAAAATATTCAGTGCCACCGGATTAATACAACAAATTTTTACGTCAGGATAGTTTTCTTCTATCCATCCTTTTACTATTTTCCAATATCGCAAAACATATTGTCCCTCATCTTTTTCTTGGACTTCTGTTCGAAATGTACCAAATGAATAATCACAGTCGTGACCGACTAGATAAATTGTTTTCATTCCGGCATAAAGCATAAATTGTAATGCTTCAAAAGAAATTGAGGAGACATCGATTATGTTTCCAACCGAAATGTCTTTCTTAAAAAGACACACGCCAGAATTACCACCTGCATCACAAAGATAATACGCGGAATGTTTCATCCCAAGAGGCATTCGACCTCGAGGTCCCCATGTTTGGTATCGAATAAATTTTGCAAGTCTGGGTTTATACTCGTTATAATCATTAAAGCAATTTATAAATTTGTTATAGTTTCGGGGAAAGGTATCACCCATAAACCAATAATCTAAATCTAAATCAAGATAAATTTGCTCATTTAATCCCACTTTAATAATGTTTTTAGTTGTACGAAAATTAGTGATAGTAGGCCCAGAGCCGAACAAGATCGCAGATTTCCCAAAGTGTCTATCTTTATATTGACCAAATGGATTTTTTATCTGTTCAAACATTACGAATTCTCATTATTACCTGTTGTAGACTTTCCTATGTAGACTGGAATTCCTTTTGGCTTTCCTCCAACAAGATCATAATTTCTAAAACTTTGGAGCTCATCAAACGTAGAAACCCACAGATTTAATGCAATTTCAAAATGATTTTCGGATGTTCCATGTTCTGGAGCTGGTAGCGGATCTTCCCATGCTGTCGATGGTCTCCCGGCCTTTTCGAGATCACCACGATAATCAATAACAAAACAAGCATTTGTAGAAATATTCTCAAATATACTGGTATAATAATAATCCGGTGTCTCAGACAACGCATGCGTATCAATCACCAAATCCCAATTATTCTCAAACACCTTTTCATATTCGCTGGATGGAACATATTGAACATCTGGAAAGTTGGCAAGAGTTTTTTTGATGATCGGCATATTTCTTTCGATATCCAAAATCGTATAGTCGACATTGTCTGTAATTTCAAGAATTTTTTGGGCCAAAAAACCAGTACCCGCGCCGATTTCTAAAATTTTGCCAGAAAAAGCAGGAAAAAATGCCTCAAAAAGTCTTACATACTCCAGATCGCCGCCATGGGGAAGATGGGACGCGGTTGCGGTCATTACATTAAAATGTTCCCATGTTGAGGTGACGTGGTGATTAGTGTTTTTGTCGTCTTTTGTCATCTATAAATCCTATTACTTTAGGGTTCGTTTTACATTCATGTAGGGATCTTGAAAATCTACGACTCTTAATGCTTTTATAACTTCGTTAATTCCCTCGTTTAGTGTCACCTTAGTTTCAAATCCGAGTTTGCGTATTTTTTCATAGCTTACAATATAGTTTCGCTTATCTGCATCCTGTCCAATTTCCTCGAAGTGTATGAAGGCCCCTGTTTTTTGAGAAATCATATCACACACTTCTTCCTTACTATGATTCATTGAACTGTCACCAACGTTAAAGACTCCATTCTTCATAACGTCAAGATTTCTAATTCCAAAAATAAAAGATTCTGCAATATCAGAAACGTGAATAAACGTCCTCATAAAATGTTTTTCGTAAACAACCAAGTAGCCATCGCGAAGACACTTGTTTGTAAAATCATTAATAAGCAAATCGAGCCTCAATCGAGGCGAAACACCAAAGGCAGTTGCAAATCTATATGCTATGACATTTCCTCTCGCCAGCAGCATTTGCTCAGCATCGGTCTTTGTTGTCCCATAAAGACTTAGTGGATTTAGCGGTGTTTCTTCGGTGCAGATTTCGCTAACTTTGCCGTAATTACTTCCGGTAGATCCATACAAGATAATCTGTGAGGAATTAGTAACTTCTATTAAATTTTGAGTTCCGCCTACGTTCACATCCATCGCTAATTCAGGATTATTTTTGCATGCAGGAAAACCAACAATAGCCGCCAAATGAATAATAAGATCCTGGTCAGCAACTGCTTCTTTTAAATCTTTTTTTATGGTTATGTCGCCTTTAACAAAGTTAAAGTTTTTATTTCGAAAAAAGGGCAAAAGCTGATTTCCGCCGTACATTAAATTATCGAAAACTGTAACTTCATATCCTTCTTCTAGAAGTCTTGGCAAGAGCGAAGTGCCTATGTAACCTGCTCCACCGGTAACCAGTATTTTTCTTACTACCATATTTTTATTCTCCCAAACAAGATGTCTTTAAACATTAACCAATCAGCAATTTTAGCTTTTGCGGGATCGCGGAATGCTGCTGGTGAATTCTTTTCAAAGATATAATGCCCACTCCAGGCAAAAGGATATATGATGAAAGGAGCAAATATCAGCAAAATCAAACTATTATAACAAACAACAAAACTCACGTATACCAACGTTACGAGTTGTCCTGTAAAGTGAAGTAATCTACACTTAGGATGCTGGTGTAAACTCAGGTAGTATTCATAATATTCTGGTAGTTTCACGATTTCTTTGTTGCGCTATAAAATTCTTCAAATCTGTCATCGTTTCGGCCCGAGAATAAATATAGTCTCCATCTTTTCCCCAAAAATGAGCATGCTCTGTTTTCATATTTTCCATAACTGTAGTCCCCTCAGTACGACTAACATTTTCAATATCAAAAAGATCGAAAACATCGCAAAATGGTGTGGGTTCTGGGCTAATATTCATTACCGTTATATTATTTCTTAATACAACCTGTATATCCTGCCAAATATTGTCAAGACAATAATATTGAAATTGACTATCAAGACTTGGGAGGTATTCGTAATTTTGGTTAATCAGATCATAGATTGCATTCTTCTTTAATCCCTCCCCAAAAAGAGCTGGTAACCTCACCACCGTTGTACACTCATATTTGCTTCTTAAATGAGTCTCAAGATACAATCGATTTCGGCCGTATGCATCATCGACAGAATCCGAACAAACTGCAATCGTTGATATCAAGACCAGTTTTTTAAACTTGGCTTTATCTATGTTTTGTATGAGCCGGGTGATTTCACGAAAATCATCGTCTGGAAACTTATTTGCCTTCCACTTAACACCTCTAGCACCGGCGCAGATAAGCAAATCAAACGACCTTCCCTTTATTTCTTCAATGTTTTGCGAATTATAGCAAAAATCAAAATTTTCTTGTCGATTTATATTAGAACCGACAAATCCTGTATGTCCTATCAAGCATTTCATTAGATTTAATAATTTTTGACAGCATCTATGATTCTTTCCACATGATCGTCTGTTAAGTCGTTGTGCAAAGGAAGTAAAATAACGTTTTCATCAGCTTTTTGGGTGTTCGGCAAATCACACAACCCTCCAAATATTTCATAAATGTCATTTCTTCTATTGTTGACGTTGACCTGAATTCCTCTTTTCCACATATACTCCGCAAAAAGAGCTCTCTCTTTTACAAAAACTGGAAATATCTGGTAATTTGGTTTCCAATAATCCTTATAAGCAATAAGCCTGACGTTTTCTAAGTTAGATAATTCTCTTCGATAACGGCCACCGATTTCTCTTCGGCGCTTGAGTGGTACGTCGATGTAATCAATTGCGACACAACCAAGGGTGGCGGTAATGTCATTCATATTTGATTTGAAACCAAGCCCATCAGGATGAGCAGGGAGAGGATTTAACTTATCTGTCTTTTTCGCCTCACGGTTAATACCGTACCATGTTTGTTTCTTAAGCTTTTCATATATCTCGGGATTAGTAGTTGTTACAACTCCACCATCTCCGGACGTTACAATTTTTACGCACTGAAACGAAAATGTGGCCACATCTCCCGTTGAGCCAATTGGATTACCCTTATATTCTGACGTCATAGCGTGGGCACTATCTTCTATAATGGGAAGATTGTTTCTATTGGCCACGGCTCTTAATTCATCTAGATCAACTGGATTGCCGGCATAATGTACACACATAATTGCCTTGGTTTTGTCAGTTATTTTTTGCTCTACACTTTGTGGGTCTATATTTAGCGTTTCATATTGAATGTCGGCAAATACGGGTACCGCGCCGACTTCCAGAATTGCAGTATTCGTAGCTATAAAAGTAAATGGAGTACTCACAACTTCATCACCTGGACCAACGCCCAGTGCACGAAGGGCAATTTTTAATGCAGCAGTACCACTCATACACGCAATTGCATAAGGAGCATTGAATCTATCGCAAACTTTTTGTCTGAATTCTTTTTCCTTTTTTCCAGTGTTAATCCACGTAGATTCCAGTGTTTTTGTCACCTCATCACCAGCGTTAGGGGGAATACAAACACCCCAACACCGAATTTCGTCTCCAATTTCAAAATCTTGTTTTGCCATTACAAAACTTCCTTATAATATTCGACTGTTCTGTCAATTCCTTTTTGATGATCGAAAAATTCATAATCTTTAAAAACTTGCACAAAATTTTTGTTTCCCAAAATCTTCACCGCTGCTCCATCCTGATAGGCGGTATTAAATGTCAAGTTACCTCGATATCCAATTGAGCTCGCGATGCATCCTGCAGTTTCTGCAATTGCAAAACCTTTTCCTTGTGCAATATTCACTGGATCAATAATACTTTCTCCCAATTCTAATGAATCTAGCATGATATTGCAAACATCTTCGATATAAATCCATTCCCGAACCGGTTTACCAGTTCCCCAAATTTCAAATTCAGCATCATTATTTTGCACTGACCCGAGCATTCGAATTATCATTCCGTTGAGAGCATGTACCTTGTTTGGATCGGTGCTATCTCCTGGTCCATAAATTCCTGGAAACATTAAATTAACACTCTGAAGATTGTGTTGCATATAATAACACCTCGAAATATAATACAGAACTCGCTTGAAGTTTCCAAACGAAAAAACAGAGGGATGGACTTCACCTTTTAACCAGTTTTCTTCTTCCTGGATACTTGAACCATCTACATAACAGCAATTGGAAAACGGGTTAACTATTATCGTTTTTGGCAGAAATTCATGTATTGCATTATACATGTTTAAAGCCATAAGAGTATTGTCGGAAATTACACTTGCAGCATTTTTTGTAACATAGTGGACACTCCCAACATTTGCAGCACAATTAAAAACGGCGTCTACATGACCAAGTGCCTGCATGCATGTGCTAACTTCGTTGTATTGTCTTAAATCACATTCTTGGCGTGATAAACCAACAACATCATGATTTAGATTTCTCAAATGCTTTACTAAATTCTGTCCCACGAACCCCGTGTGACCCAAAACCAAATACCTCATGAACTCTCTCCTTTATACCTTCCGGGTTACGAACTTTGTTCCAAATATATTGTATGTCTTTCTTATCAAAAAAACAACTTGATGGTTGATTGGTTAGCGTATGGCCATCGCGATCGATTGTCATCACGCCCTTTGTGTATAGCTCTAAATACGAATAAACATGCGGTTCGTTAGGATAATCGTAATTCAGGTTGACAATTACAGCATCGTCGAATTTTGCATCGTTTTCAACCTCAAACTGCCAGGATGTCTGTCCAGGTTTCAGGTATCTTAAAAAATATTCTTTTGTCCATATTGCAGGATGCAAAGATAATCGATAATCTGCATCCTGATTAAAGACAAGCAAGTCGTCAGCAAACTTGGTCGAGTTATTGAGATCTATTCCACCACCTATCATTGCCTTATCAACTTTTTTAAGCAAAAATTGTTCTTCAATAATTTTGACTGAGTCAGTGTCGACCTCGTTTAAAAGAATGTGATCATCAAAAATAAGCGTAAAATACTCTTCAGGGACAGTATTAAAAAACGGAATTAATGCATCGGTCCAAGTTGCACCATAATCTGCCTGATTTCCCAAACATGCAACGTTCGTATTTGCTGGCAAATCATCGAGCTTTAAAACATCCTCATAACCAACAATAGTCACATCTAAATTTGGCCAATTTTTATTTAGAAAATGTATGTTTATTGGACAAATTGTGGCCGTATATTTGTTCGATGTCAAAAGATAAACTTTCATTTTAAGCGTCCTGCTAAATCTGTCTGTTGTAACGCGTATGTTCCCGGCTTTTGAACTACAATCATGGCACACTTATTTGCAAAGTTAATGGCAGAAGGGCAATCCCCTGTTATGACATGAAAAATTGAAAATGCTGCTAAAAACGTGTCGCCGGCACCTGAAACATCAAATATATCAACTTTGTTAGTAGAATAAACATGGTCTAAATGGCGCGCTCCAGCTGAACCTAAAGTCGTTATCAGGTGGCTCGACTCGTGTAGTGTATTGCTACTTAAAAGAGATTCTTTCTCATTGAGCTTGACGAATGAATTTTGGTAACAGCTAATATCTTTCTTTTTCGTGTCAACGTATAACTTAGTTTTGTCGGTTAAAGCAGATATTAGAGATGCAATTTGAGAGACGTTTAAAAAACCCTTATCATAATCCGAGATTATGACGGCATCAAACTTATCGTTGCGAATATCGTCGGAAACTTTAGATGAAGACAGCTCAGCTGGTTTTATATTATCTGGTTCAATATCAAATCTCATCAGGTGCTGGTTGCTTCGCAGATCGACATATCTTCTTTTCTTTATTTCTTCAGCCTGACACAGAAACTCAATATTTTCTGTGAACGCCATTATATTTTCCACGACATTCCCAGCCATGCCGGGCATAAAAGCTATATGTGTCATCTTTAAAACCGGAACTGGCGCTTCTGGAGATAAACGGTTACAATCTCCATAGACGAATTCGTCAATACAAGAATCACCCACAACCAATATTTTCAATGATTTTGCTTGTTGAATGATCTCCAACTCTTTCAAAGAAAATAAGTTGCTTTGCATATTGTCTACCAATTACCTCTTTATTCTTATAATCAGATCCTATCACCATTATATCGGGTGAAAGATTTTTGATCAGATTTATTAGTTCTTTTTCCGATGAAAAAATCAACACAGTATCCACAAACACTAGTGATTCAAGCATTTCCTTACGGATGTTTTCGGAATTATAGGGGCGTGAAGTCCCTTTTAACTCTGCAACTCGAGTATCGGAATCAATTGCTACAATAAGCTCGTCACATTGCTCTTTCGCAAACTGAAATAGTCTTTTATGACCAATGTGCAGAATATCAAAACAACCATTGATAAAACCTGTTTTTTTATGTTGCGACTTCTTTGATTCCATTTTCTAACGATATAAATTTGTGTGGAAAAATTTTATTAATTTTTGAATTTTCACTGCGAGTATATTTCTGATATTTTCCGGTCAAATGTGGAGGAAATGGAGTTTTTATTATTTTTGCGTCAGTCATTTTTTTCACAATATCTGCAACATCCCAAAAAGAACGTGGTGTCCCTGTACCGACATTATAAATGCCAGAAACAAATTCTTGGGCGGAAGACGTTATTGACACGACATCATTTACATGTATAAAATCGCGATAAAAATTTTCACTACCTTCGAAAATTTTGATGGTTTTTTGCAATCGAGCTTGCTTAAAAAATTTATGAACAGGACTAGCCATATCACCCTTATGATCTTCCCCTTTACCGTATACGTTGAAGTATCGAAGACCTATGATTTTTGCAGAAGGATTATCTTTTATTTTCTGCATTGCGTACATATCTAGCGTTGCTTTACTAATCGCGTAGTAGTTTAAGGGAGTGAGTGGTGCGGATTCCTGAAATCCATTCATTCCCAGACCATACACCGACGCGGAAGATGCATAAACAAATGGAATCCCAAAAGCAATACAACACTCCAACAACTGAGAGCTGAACGAGATGTTAGCCTTCGTGAGCTTATGAATATTTGTTTCAGTTGTCGACGAGATCGCACCAAGATGATACACGCATTCAATACTATTTTTTTTATTTTCTAAAAAAGAAACAGCTTTTTCGGGGGAAAGCATTTCATTGGCTGTTGTATCGCAGCAGATGATATCGTTTTTCAGGTGTCGACAAAGATGAGAACCAATAAAACCAGCCGCACCTGTGACCAAAAAACTCACCTAATATATCCCCTATTTTTTATGAAGGTAACCGAATTATGAGCATCCATTCTCATTCCTCCATCATTATTATTTCTTGGTTTGTTGGGATTTTCAGTAAATTGGTACACATAGAGAGGTTCGTCAATAAATTTCACACTCTCATAGGTTCCAGTTTCTTGTCTAATTTTCCACAGAATGGGAAGGACATAAGCCTGATCACATCCCATTGTAAACCACTTATAGTCCCATCGTAAAAAATTTTCAAAAGGAATATTTCGAAATTCGATCGCCCTAAACGTGGACATGGCCGACGTTATCCATGGGTTGGTGTAAGGATTCCAGTTTACTCCAGGAATTTTTTTAGAAATTCCTAATTCATTATTGTGAGAATATTTCCAATTTGTATATGCATACCGAATCGCTGGATCAGAATATGCATCGCTTATTTTTTCCAGTGCATCGTCAGTGGCCAGCCAGTCATCGCCATCTAAAACACAGATAATATCGTCATCATCACACTTCAAAATGTACTCATATAAATTAAGAAGCTTATATTTTCTACCATTTATCCCTTGATTCATCGCCATCGTAAGAGGATATTTTTTACTAATAGCCGAAGATATCTCGTTCATCCACCGGTGGGTATCGTCAGTGCTACAGTCGTCGATATAAAAATGTTCGGCAGGAAGTAGGGTTTGTCTACTTACCGATTCAGCACAATTAACACAGAATCTATGAGAATTATATGAAGCAGAAAAAACTTTAATTTTCGACATTTTGAGCAATAACTTCCGGGAGGGCATGAGGTGGGGAAATATATGGGACTGTGGTATCAAAATTCACTGGAGTGTGAAAAATCCAACCGCCCAGCTCTGCAGCCAATCGTTTTGCCATTTCTCTTATTTCGTCATCGGAAACATCTGTCCAAGGTTTTTGAAAGAACATGTTGTTTTCTGGAGTATCTTCCTGCCTAATATTGTACAGACTCTCCCAGTGTTGCTGCCAATAATTTTTGTAAGTTTTGATTTTTCTTTCAATATCAAACCAGCTAAAATGATGTACACCAGGGAGAGATTCCACCAGTGCATCAAACCATTGGGCATATTTGTTTAGAGACGCGGAATCATTATTTAGCGCGTTCATTCTTAAGCTATGAATTTCTTGAGTATAAAAGCTGGCATGAGGAATTCTTTCGAACGTTTCATTGTTGATGTAATCACATCCGTCGGTACCGGGGCTCGCATAAAGATTTCCATCCTCGTCCTGTTTCCTAAACTCTGAGGGAATTCCATGTGTAATGTGTGATAAGTTTTTGCTTAATCTCCATTTCCATGGATTGACATCTATACGAACCTTTTTCTCGCCACCCCAGTACTCAATTACTGGCAAAGAAACAAGATCTACTTGACTGGGGAAAACTTTCACAAGAGACATAATTTTCTTATAGTCATTTTCGTGAACAACTTCATCGGCGTCCATTTGCCAGCAAAAATCGCCGGTGCACCGAGACCGAGCCTCGGCTTTTTGAAGTCCGTCGTATACCGCAAATCTTGGATGATTCCAATCTCTCTCTACTTGAAAAACCTTTAACCGATCATCTTCCTGGGCAGCTTTCATGCTCTGTAATTCTTCCCAAGTTCCATCGGTAGAACCGCCGTCCACGACAATCACTTCATTACAAAAACCAAGCATAGATTGAATGCATTGAACCCACGGATATTCACTTGAAATGCAATTTTTAGTGGTGGTGTATCCCGAAATTGTTGGTGCCCAATTCATGGTGTGGGCAATAGAATGCCAGAATTTTTCTCTGCTAGCGTAAAGATAAGCCTCAGTGTCAAACGGATCGTCTGTATTAAACCAAATTTCGTCTTTATGCTGAACATTGTCATTTAATTCCAGCTGACAATTAAGTAATTTCGCCTCAATTACAATTCTGGGACACGTGTCTCCGCCGAGTGGAAGATATACCAATCCTTCGGCCTGATTTAACTCTTCAAGAACTCGTTCATAAGGCCAATTATGAATAACCTTAAATTCTTTATTGTTTTCCTCGCACCATTTAATTCCTGCATTGGTTCCCTTAATCCACGAAGTAGAACCAACAACGAGCCATCCTGATTTTTCAATTAATCTTTGTTTTTCTTTTAAAAGCTTCAATGCAACAAAAAACTGCTCACTAAAAACTGATGATAATACCCAATTTTCATGTTCGTCTAAAAATGGAAATCTTTCAAAGTACAGAGACTGTTGTGCTTCGGACATAAACCAGAGAGATTTTGCTCCATAAAAAAAAGCCGACATGAGCTTTCCATATACTTGCTCATGACAGTCACATTCTTTTTGCTCTATCTCTAAATGCTTTTCAATACTTCGATATTTGCAAAATTTATAGTCATACTCTAAAATTGAGTATCTCAAATTAGCTACAATTGAAGGGATTAGTTTGTTGTCTAACAAGGAAAAATTTCCAAATATCCAATATTTTTGACATCCTAATTCAAGGGTTGTCATTGTTACATTTTTAGCGTGAATTTTATGAACGTTGAACGTTGACGATTCAATTAACGCCTCAGATGTTAATTCGGCGCCGCCGATTAAGTCTTCAACAAACATGTCTGCAACAAATACAACGTCACATTCTGCTGGAATTAGATGTTCTGGTTTTTTTGACTGAAATGGACTGTTAAGCACTAAGTATTTCTCCACGTAACGTAATAGAATTCTAGAATAATTCTAATATCAGTTTAATCTAATTTTTCTAATTTATCAGAATCTATTTTAGAATTTTTACTAAGATACAGATATACTGAATCCAGATGACTGAAATACTGATTACTAGATCTATAGGAGCTTCAATTTGATTGTTTAATTTTTTTTACAACTTAAATCAAGTGATCGATCGATATGTTACTGTTGAACGGGCTATGACCGTAACGGCAACCAATCCACCGTCAACACATAATAGTGGCTTATTACAAGACGCAGGAAGGATGACGGTGAAGCTGTGAGTCGTCATATTGTTGCTGAGTACGTATACCGTAGCCTCCCAATGAATTGTTCCAGCGGTTCCAGTCTGTCTAATAGATAAGTCTACCGGCGCATTATCGGCTGCCTGGAGAAGGAGTGTGAAAGAATACAACATTGACCTGTTATTGGCCTGTATGGTGGAATCCACCATTAACTGACCCGCACTACTCAGAGTTACTCCCTTTCCAGCAAAAACTGGACTGAATGCTGGATTCGATGCCGGATAGCTGGCCTGCGCCCAGGCGGCAAAAATTCCGGCCAGGGCGGAAGAGTTATTTGTGGGTTGGGTCGAAATTGCGCAGAACTCTCCTTCATAAATTGCACCGGATACATGCAGATCTCCAGCAACAATGGTTAATCCGCCTGCAGCACCACCCTTGGAATCCACTGTTCCGGAGACATAAACTGTACAATCGGTTCCTAATTCTACATGGCCAGCGGCTGTGGTCTTTTCAGAACCCAAAATTACCTTGTCGGAGATGGCATCGCTTATTATTGCTCCTCCCAGGTTATTTGTTTCAACGCGGAAATCGTAATCCGGAATGCCATCGTCATTGACTATGACACCATCATCACCAATGTCTAAAATGTTGTCAAAAACGCCGTAGCTTGGCTGGGCAGAGAAACTTACAAAATTTCCAGAACCTGCCGATCCATAACTTTGGCGTACCTTAAATGCATCACCGGGATAAACGTTAATGTCATCACCTTCGGCAATGATATGAATATCATCAGAAGCGGAGAGATAAATATCTGCCGTTGTGGCTCGGAGTTGGACCCCTGCGCCGTCACTGTTAGTACCTTGACCAATTATCTCAACACTCTTGACGGCATCGACCATTACCTTATTTGACGCGGACAAGTAGAGATCGCCTCCAGTCTCGTAAATCATTGCATCGACATTTGCCACATCTGTATTGCCAGGTTGATCCCAGACAATTCTGCTTGATGTGTTCGAGTTGAGTGTTATTGCGATCTGGGTCTGCCCAGGATCTGCATCCGGTGCACCATGGACATACAACCCACCAGACATGACCACGTCACCACCAAATAGCGCAACACCTTCTGTCTCGGCATTTCTTGATCCTGGTACACCGTCAACCCATAAGGCCACATCGTTGCCGAGATCGGTGCGATATGAACCAATCTGTAGTGGAGACCCTCCGTGCAGAGAACCTGATATTACGACGTCTCCACCAAAGACAGCTGTTCCACCCCATGTTGCTCCGATAGAACCTGAATTTCCACGTTGTCCGAGAGCACCCGATACATAGAATCCAATATCAATTGCTTTCGCTTCGTCGAATGATTGTGGATCACCCCCCGACAACAACAGTACTTGACTTCCCGTCGCAATTATTAAATTAGGTTTGCTATAACCTGGACTGCCGCCATCGACAATTAGTGTCGCACCAGGAACCGTGCCACTAACATGCAGAATAGCCTGAGGAGCGCTAACGTCAGAACCGACGCCGATTCTCTCAGTTGCTCCATCCATTCTTAGAACATTCTGTGATCCAACTCTAAAAATAACATCATTTCCGACTGCACTTCCCTTGATAAAGAGATTTGCGGAGTTGGCATAAATTTGCCCAACGTTTGAGCCGTCGTTTTCTTCAAACGTAATATAGTTGTTTCCAGTTGCACCCCGGACGAGCCTGAGGTTTTCGTCAGTTCCACCAGGATCCAGGATAACAACCGATCCGGAGTGGACAACATCACCCCCAAAGACTGCGGTTCCTCGCAGCGCCACTCCTCGCAATCCTCGTGATCCAGAAACATAAAAAGCAACGTCCGCTCCAGTGGATTCGTCTGTAGATAGGGCAGCTCCACCTGAAAGAATGAGCATCCTTCCATCAGGTTTAAGATTTAAGTGTGCATTTGCAGCAGCGCTATCAAGAGTTGTTAGCTGTGTAATACCATCGGTTCCAACACTGACGTCAAAATAATCCGTCGTGGACGTATTGAGACATCTGATATGACTTGCGTTTACTTCTCCTTCGACCCATCCTGCAGGAGCAGTGATTGATATACCTCTGGTTGCGCTGTTGACGAAGGTCCCAGCCGAGTTGATCACGTTGATACTGATTCCATCCACGGTCTGGGATACCCCAGAATCGCTTCCTGTTACTTCGATCTCAAGTCCAGCACCTTGAACCATACCGACCATGGTCGGAACAGACTGATCATACTTAATCCATAGGCCCTTATGCTTTTGAAACTGACCCGCGGCGACCACGCCGGTCACATCGTAATCAATTAATATACCAGACGCTCCAACGTGCGAAGAGAGGGAACTATTACTAGTGGTACCTGTATAGATTCTGTCAACATCTAGCGCAGATGTTGGCCCGCTAGCAGATCCTGTCAATCCCAGTGTGAATTCATTAAAATGTAAACCTGAGTTAGACATTAATGTATCAGCATCTGCCCAATAGGCAAGCCTAGTTGCGGCTCCTGCGCCGTCGATGCCGGGATCGGAAGATATTGTCACGGCACCATTAGAAGCAGATGCTATCGTAACGTTGCTTCCTGCTATCAGATACGATGTGTTGTCGGCCAGGCGTGTTAACGAACCTGAGAAACCCAGCGATGCAGTGACAAACCTGTTTGAAACAATATCCCCTGTTGTTCCATGAATTGCAGCTGGGTAGAGTGCTAGATTTGTACCAGTTGCACCTATTCCTATATTTTCAACACCCAGTGAATCAGCTGGTCTTAATACTGTTCCTTCATCAGTCCAGTTTTGACCAGTAAGCGTCCCTTCAACGTTCAAGTTTCCGGAAACATAAACGTCACCACCAAAACATGTTGTTCCACTTAGTATGGTTCCTTGTGTTCCAATACCACCTGAGAAGAATGTCGATATATCTAATCCGTCTCCGCCTGTGTCACCCGTGCCCGATAAGAAGTAGAGCCGATCATCCGCAGCAAGTCTAATTCCTTTCTTGGCCCCTGCTCCGGCATGAACTATAAATTGTGCGGCAGGAGACTTCATTGTATTAACCGCCAAACCACCTTCAATTTTTAATGCAGAACCACCATGCAGATTACCTGATACTACGAAATCGCCGCCAACTGCAACAACTCCTCGAGTGTTGGTTTGATGGGAGTTCTTTGCCCCTGACATCCACATAATGACATCGGAACCTACCGGCGGGAGCGACTGTCCTGAACCACCTGAATTGACGAGAATTAATCCGCTTCCGCTAATGATCATTCTGTCTATTGCAGCAGCTCCACCTCCAGCGGGTGTTGTTCCAAAGACTAGTCTACCCGGGACATTTGTCCCATTTGGAATCCCGTCAACAAAGGCCCGGATAGATGCAGCCTGACTTTGAAAATCGGTGCCTTGATGAGGATGGAACAGGATATTACCAGCTTCGTCATCCGTGGTTGTAGTAGCTCCGGTTCTTGATTTCTCAAATCTTAGCGTTGGACCAACTGCTGTTCCCACAGTCTCAGCAATGTCAATTGTTGCAGTTCCGTCGGAACTTGCAACCTGTAATCTAAATGTTGGATCCAGCGCGCCAAGACCGACGGCAATATCTCCAGCAGCCAGTGTACCACCTCCGTCCTTTAAGACGAATTGATCTTGTCCGTCAAATAGTCCAGGGTGAATTTTGAACTTGTTTGAATCGCTATCGTCGACACCCATAGCCCACTCGGTGGTGGCGGCCGAATCAACGCTAAATTTGATTGCAGGGTTATAGTCGGCAACAGATGGAGTGATGATCCACAAGGCGGTGTGACCCGAACCACTTATGACAACATCATTTCCTCCGGGAAACATATATATTTCCCCGCTCGATGAGAGCTGCAGATTTCCAACGCTGTCAACATGCACCCGCGAATGTTTGTTGCCTAAAGCACCGTTAGTTGGTTCAATATAAAGTGCACCACTAACTTCAACATCACCGCCGAAAACAGATGTTCCTTTTAGAGGACTTCCTTTTCCTGTTCGAGAGCCAGAAACATAGAACGATACGTCACTTCCATTGGCGGTGTCTAGCGACTGTCCGCTGCCACCTGAAAGAATTAGGAGCTTATTCGCCACGCTACTAACTTTAATAGCTGTTCGATCAGCTGATTTTACAATGAAATTGTGAGCAGCGCTGGCATTATTGAATACGACATGTTTTATTATTCCAGAAGCAGTCCCGGCTTCCACAAAGCTCCATCCACCAATGCTCATTGATAGCTGGTTTGACGCAAATGATATTTTTGTATCTGCATCGTCTAAATGAATAATTTCGGCGCCGAGGTTTATTGATTCTTTAACTGTGGCACTCTGTGATACAATGAGCGATCCCGAGACCCACAGGCTTCCGGTGACATTTTCGTCGACCTCTATAACTTGCCTATCGGCATAAAGGGTTCCTGAAACTACGAGATCGCCCCCGATTACTGACACGCCCCCAAAAGAACTGTGACGTTTACCTCGCGCACCCGAAACATAAAATGACACATCCGAATGATTCGCCTCGTTAAACGACTGTCCGCTACCTCCGGATAGAATTAAGACTTTATCCTGACCGGACCAGGTACTGATTGCAGCTTCTTTTCCATCCGTAGAAACCTTGAAGTGTCCGCCGGCGGTTTGTTGTTTATTAAAGTGTGCATCTCCATTGGTAGCACCAAGAAAAATGTCGGCTGCTCCAATGGTATGACCACCAAGAAGCACACCACGATTTGTGAGAGAGGGAAAATAGTTGGCACCATTATCTGTCCAAAGTCCTCCAGAAACTATGCCGCTAACGCTTAAGTTTCCAGAAACATGAAGGTCGCCGCCAAAGAGTGATGTTCCACGCCGGATTGGGTCGTCCTTCGTACCAATTCCACCTGAAACAAAAAATGCGGTATCTTTATAGTTAAACTGATTTGGATGTTGTCCGGTATTTAAACCACCCGACAGGAACAATATCATTGGTTCCGACCCGTCGGTTGGATGATCGGGGTGTACGGTTATAACTTCGCGTGTAGGCTCCCAGCCAAATACAATAAAGGTTTGTGTATCTTCGGCACCACGACTTCGATTAACAATAATGCCCTTTTCAAAAATACTCGCCCAAGAGCCAGAAACCAGAACAGATCCGGAAACTGCGACGTCTCCGCCGAATAATGCAATATGTGGCGTATCACCGTCTCTACGACCAATACCACCGGATACATAGAATGCGACGTCTTGGCCAGTAGCTTCATTAGCAGATAATTTTGCGCCACCCGAGAGAATGAGCACCTGCTGTGTGGGAACATGTGCCATCGATGTGTCGGCCTTTATAGCCAGATGTACGTTACCTGATGTTACAAGGTCTCCGCCAAACACTGACGTTGCCCTGCCGTGAGCCAACAGGTAGGAGGGGGTGATGGACCCAATTCCGCCAGAAACAAAGAAATAGGCATCATCATTACCGATGCCATCGACGAACCTATCACTACTATCGATAGACACCGACGATGTGGTCTTTAATTTATCGTTACCGTCGACCCAGTCAGCGTCTTCACTACTGCCGCCACCACCGCTGCCGAATATAGTCCATGCTCCGCCACTGTTTTTAAATTCCATTATTCCGGCATTAGTCGAACGGAAACCGTAACCTGAGGTACCGTCTGTATCGCCATAATTCAAGTATTGTTCGGAAGGTGCCGCACCAGAGATTCTTGCATTAAGTCCGATCAATAATGGGGAACCACTGGCCCCCCCCATGCCGGCATGGGGGGGGCCACCATGAAGAGTACCAGAAATAACAACGTCACCACCAAAGACCGCGACCCCCGGCTTGGTTCCGCCCTTTGTATTCCTTGCGCCGGATACAAAGAAATTCAGATCCGAATAAAGATGTTCTGCCGGATCGAGTTTGGCTCCTCCAGAAAGAATTAAACACCGTGCATCATTGTGTGCCGGACTTGTCCCAGATGTGATAATAAGTCGATCACGGCTATTACTTCTTAGTGAAACGTTGGTGAGAGGTCCGCCTCCAAACCACGCAGTGTCTGGTTCATTAGTCCCCGGTACCCCATCGGCCACGACGCCGAAATCAGCCACGATCTTGGCGTCCCGCGAACTTACGGCCTGAATTCTGTTTGTAACAACACCACCGGATCCACTCACCCAAATGTAGTTGGCAGAGACAGCTGTCCCACCATCAACTACCTCAAGAACTGGGAATGATCCGCCAGGATGGCATACCTTAACATTTCCGGAGAGGTAGATGTCGTTGGTACCTGCTGTACCTCCAAACTGTCCACCGGCTTTGATGAATACATCTCTCCCGCCCGTCAGGAAAAGGTCCTGTTCGGTTACCAGCGTGAAATTAGAATATCCGCCGCTCTGTGTTGCCCACATTGCCGAGACACCGCCGTCCCATGCGATACGACTCTTATTCGCGCCAGCTGGGAATTCGTGAGCTGCATATGGAAAGTGAAGAGCTACATAATCGTATTCTCCTGCACCTCTAAATCCCTTTACAACCGCGCCGCCCGAAACAAACAATGCTCCCGATACCATCAGGCTGCCAGTTACCGAGTCCTCAACCTCAATAACTTGCTTCTCCGCGTATAGCGTGCCAGAAATAACGACATCACCACCGAAGACAGATGTTCCACGGTAACTGGCATTTCCTCTTCTGTCTTTGGCTCCCGAAACGAAAAGAAACGCATCGGCCATATCGGGCCGACCCGGCACGCCCCCACCTAACGCCTCGACAAATCTACCGTTAGAATCAATCGATACCGAAGATGTTGTGTAAAGTTTTCCACCACCATCAGTCCAATCTACGTCATGCTCAAATTTTGTGCCGGCTCCGTCATAAAGCCCACCGGAAACTACGAGATCACCGCCTACAATAGAGGTACCGCCACGAACAGTCGCTGTCCCGGCTGTCCATGCGGCTTTTGAGCCTATTGAGCCAGATAGAAAAACCTCGGTATCGATACCGACCGCCGCCAACATAATCGATGGAATTGGCGTTACACTACCTTCATAATCAGTTGCCGCACTGGCGCTGTAAATAGTTAATGAAGGAGTATCACGAGTACCCGAGCCGGATCCAATAATTTTGGACACCCTCGCGCGAGCTGCTCTAAAATCTTTAATTGCCATTTATATTCTCACTACGTATATTAAGACGGAATTCTTTGGGAAAAAGCCTGCAAATGTAAATATCCACTAAATCCCGCAGAAAACTGAATACCAACCCATGTCTGTGTTGTGTAAACAATATATGCCGTCATCGTTCCATCATCCGTGGCAGGTTCTAAAAGAGTTGTTACAATTGGAAGGGTATCATGCCTGGTATCAAATCTAATGTCAACATAATCTTGATTGTCGATTTCTATTCTTCTACCTTCTAGAATTTCCATAATATTTGGAAGTGGATCAGGCATTTTTAAAATCCAATAACTTGTAGATAAATTCGTCCCGTAATATTTTCGCTTGTTTTAATCTCAACCTCTAGATTATCTACGGTTCCTATATAGAGATTTACGTTGACGGTACCGGTTCCCTTAGAATCAAATGGCATCGCCGTTACTGAAGGTGCCTCGGTGTATGAACCAGAATAAACATAACTACCGGAATTGTCGTTAATGATGTCAATATAACCCGCCTCGGCTTTTACATAAGGTGCATATTTCGGAGTTTTTCTAATTCCAGGATAGACTTTCCGATATCTATTAAGGTTTTTTCTATTCATTACAGACATTGATCACCACCATTATACATATCTCTTCACAGGATTTCTGACGCTACACTTGCCAAATCCGAGCGTTGTCCCCTGCTTAAATGAACGTGGGCGTGGAGATTACTCTGTCTAAATTTACTTATAACATTACTGAGACCATTCGAACGCTTATTAATGTAAGGCGTATCAATTTGATCGGTGTCACCCAATAATACGATTTTTGAGTTTGTTCCAATACGCGTTACAATTGTTTTAAGTTCATGAATCGTGGTATTTTGAGCCTCATCAACAAGAACTAACGAATCGTTAAATGTTCTGCCTCGAATATATGTAAGTGGAGCCACTTCAATCTTGCCTTTTTCAATCATCATCCCAAAATAAACAGTATCCTTGAATACGACACGCAAATTATCTACAATTGGTGCTAACCAAGGATCCATTTTTTCTTTTATATCTCCTGGCAAATATCCCAAATCTTTTCCAACCGGTTGAATCGAACGAGTTATAACGATGCGTTCATACACTCCATTGTGAATCTGTTCCAATCCTGCCATTAATGCTAAAAATGTTTTTCCTGATCCTGCCAAACCAGTCATTGTAACTAGAGGTATTTCCGGAGTCATCAACGCTTCAATGGCAAATTTTTGTTCTTTATTTTTTGCTTCTAAATGGATAATGCTTGAAACCTTCTTATTGAGCTTTTGGATTTTGACGCCGTCAAACATTCCTATAAATGTTCCGGTCGAAGATTTTCCTACGACAAACTGATTTGGGTTTAGTCCTTCTGTGTCAATTTCTAAATTGCCGTGCGCGTGAAAAAAATCGACATCGTCTCCTGATAACGTAATTTCAGACCATCCAGCTATATCTACCTGATCTGGAGTGATGTCATCTCTTAAATAATCTTCGGCTTTAATTTTAAGTGCATCACATTTTACCCGCAAATTTACGTCTTTAGTAACCACCTTGACGGTTCGTTTCGGAAATGTCTCTTGTAAATATAGCGCGGTGGCAATTATTTTATTATCACCTTTGGACCAATCGAAATCCTCAATGGCATTACTTTTTCTAGAATTAAGTTCAACTCTAACCACCTGGCGCTCCCCCGGGATTTGTATACCATCATTTAAATCACCATGCGCCCGCAGAAAATCTAAAAATCTATTAATATATCGAGCCGATTCTCCAAGCAATCCTGCTTTATCTTTGAACTTATCGAGCTCGTCCAAAACAATTAATGGTATAACGACTTCATTGTCAGAAAATGAATGGATGGATTTCATGTCATACAATAAAACGCTGGTATCTACAACAATTAGCTTTTTCTTATGTGTCTTACTCACTTTTTCCCTCGTGCATTTACAAGTTAGGAGACAGCTTTGAGTGCTGACTACGTAGTTAAAAATACAACATGTTTTATAGAACATAAAAATAGAAATGCAACTTGTCAAAAACAAGAATGCCGCAATTGGATGAACTGTCCTTCTGCATTAAACTGTGCCGTCATTGGTGCAGAACAAGGAAAGTGGATTTTAAAGGATATCGGCAAAATATTCGGAGTTACCAGAATGCGAATATGCCAAATAGAAAAAGAGATCATAAAAAAACTCGACACATTGTGTCGAGAAAAAATATGACTTAATTTATCTTTTATTTACGGTGCTTTTGGATGGTGTCTAAAGATAAAGCACGGATAATAGTCATCGTAGTTGTGTGTTCCAAATTCCAACCAGACATGTCCATCTGCAGTGTCTATTAGTTGATAACCGTGATTGACCTGAGAACCCCATGCAGCCGGATCGTTGTCAGGCCCGTCATACGTTTCAATTTTTACCTGAGCAATTGGTGCTCTAAAGAAAATTCCTTCGGACTCGTCGGAATATTCAATTGTACCCAGGTGTGAACGATAACCATCGTCCGGATCTTCGATAACCTTGAACACAACACCGTCGATTTTGAACTCGTGTACGCCGGCATCGGCTCCATAATAATCTACCGTTGCTCCAACCAACGCCAAGAAATGATTACGCATGAGCGCATCAACACTTTCGGAATGATTCTTGTCGGGATCCGCATTGAACATGGTGCTGCGGCCAGTAAAAAAGTTCATTTAATGACCTCGAGATTGTGTTGATGAAAGACCCGGCGGCCCCCCTCATAAAGAACAGTCCAGTGCGCGTCGGTGGCAATCTTATAGTAATGTTCTGATCCGCCATCGGCAGGCAAATCAAAATGTACCTTCTCAAGAAGAACACCTTGTCCCTTTTGGGTGGGAAGTCGAACCTGGACGAGATCACCGACTTTCATGCAATCACTTCGATTTCTTTTACAGGAAGCCAACCATGCCAAGCTTCTTTACCACCGTTACCATCTGAAGCTCGTTGTGCAACAGATTCAAAGCGAATCCACATTCCACCGGCGAATCGAACTGTGTGTGGTTCGCTAATCACCACAAAGCTTGGACCATTTTCTCGAATTCGATTTTTTGTTCGATTCACTGCCCCTTGAACGTGGCACAATTTTACGGTCTCACCGACTTTCATGCGATACCTCGCTCACGCAGGATATCTGCGGCAGTTGTGTGACCCATCGTATCGAGCAGCCGGATGCCTTCACGCTCTGCAATGGGCTCTTCGACCGATCCGGTGCGGATATGACCAAGTTCATGCGCCTCAATGGCCAGCAGATGGTCGCAGGTAATCCAGTCTTCATTCAGGAGCCTTCCATCGATCACGGCAATAGGAATTTCCATCCCCTCCCCCATAATGGCAAATCCATTGCCTCTAGCGTCCATGAGCTCCACGAGCTCACCGGTATCACCAGGTTCGACAACGACAACCAGTGTTTCGTTATCAAGCGGGCTGACGCGAACGTTCATGTCTATTCCTTCCTTACATGTATATTATACCACATGTAGGAGCAACATTCACATTTTAATTCTTAAATCTCTTTATTCGAGTATTTCTTTTGCGAGAAGCTACAGCCGCTTCAATTTCTTCTGTTGGAAGATCAAGCTCTTCCTTGATCAACCACAAAGACTTTTCAATTTCGTCGGTGATTTCATCTTCATCTTCAACCTCAAAAATCATTGGTTCTTTTTGGACCATAAAAGGTCTCAAATATTTGTGCAAAAAATTATTCATAAGCCTGTACTAGAGTTAGTGGAGGATCATGATATGTATCAATCGAAATTAAAGTTACCATGTGATACTTCATAAAAAACAGGCTTTGGATTTTCTATAAGAAAAAACAGCGTGTGTTGTGTAATGATAATTTCTTCGCTACTCGATAATTCATTCGTAACACAATATTGTTCTCTTAAGTGTCGTATATCATTAGCACCAACCTGAATTCGTTTCTCGTCAACAACTCCAGACTGGCACGAAACAAACAAAAACAAAAAATAAAACATGCCCAAATTTTACCTTGGGCATGTTGATATTAAAGGATGACTATGGTCGAACTTCGGAAAAATCTACATCAATGGGTTCATCTGAATTCGTGGTAGATTCTGCTTCGTTCCCTTCGGCTTGACTTTCGGGTTCTTTCTGTGTGGCCTGATACAATTCTGTTGCACATGTATGAACTATATTTTGCAACGATGAAAAAGCTACATCGATCTCATCTAAGACATCTGCATCTCGCGCTGTCTTCGCCTCGGTCAATGCATTTTCTAAACCAGAAATACTGGCATCAGAAAGCGTTTCTCTATTATCGTTTATCATATTTTCACCCTGATAAATTAAATTGTCAAGTTTGTTTCGAGATTCGATAATAGCTTTTTTCTGCTTATCGGCTTCCGCATAATCTGTCGCGTCATTTACCATTTTCTTAATTTCTTCGTCGGAAAGAGATCCTCCGCTTGTAATTGTAATTGACTGCTCTTTACCTGTCGCTTTGTCCTTCGCCGAAACATTTACAATTCCGTTGGCGTCGATGTCAAATGATACCTCGACTTGAGGAAGTCCACGAGGGGCTGGCGGAAGACCATCCAATCGAAACTGTCCCAGGGTTCTGTTATCACTTGCAAATTCTCTTTCACCTTGTAGCACATTGATATCTACGGCCGTTTGATTGTCTGCGGCTGTAGAAAACACTTCGCTCTTCGAGCAAGGAATCGTTGTATTTCGCGTAATTAACTTAGTACAAACGCCACCCAAAGTTTCAATGCCAAGCGAGAGTGGTGTGACGTCCAATAAGAGAATATCATTTACATCCCCGGAAAAAACTCCGCCCTGTACTGCTGCACCCATTGCAACAACTTCGTCTGGATTGACAGATGAGTTGGCGTCCTTACCAAAGTATTTTTCCACAGCATTACGCACCACAGGAATTCGTGTCGACCCTCCAACCAAAATGACCTCATCAATTTCTGGTGCTTCAAGATCTGCATCTTTAAGTGCGTTCTTTACAGGACCAAGTGTCTTTGTAACAAAATCATCGATCATCTGTTCAAACTTTGCACGAGAAAGAGTCGTAGTTAAATGCTTGGGTCCGGTAGCGTCAGCAGTAAGAAACGGAAGATTAATGTCTGTTTGCTGAGTTGTGGACAATTCAATCTTGGCCTTTTCTGCGGCTTCCTTGACGCGCTGAATCACCATCGTATCTGTCCCCAGATCGATTCCAGTGTCATTCTTGAATTCGCCCAATAACCAATCCATCAAAATCTGGTCGATATCATCTCCACCAAGGTGGGTATCACCATTGGTGCTCAGCACTTCCACGACACCATCTGAAATGTCAAGAATAGAAATATCAAACGTTCCACCTCCCAGATCATATACAGCAACTTTCTGTTCGCCTTTTTTATCTAGGCCATAAGCCAACGCAGCTGCGGTTGGTTCGTTAATAATGCGCTTCACGTCAAGACCTGCAATTTTACCTGCATCCTTAGTGGCTTGTCGCTGTGCATCGTTAAAATATGCAGGCACCGTCACCACGGCCTCCTTTATATCTTGTCCCAGATATCGCTCAGCAGCACGCTTGAGCTTTAACAATACTTGCGCACTTATCTCCGGAGGAGCTAGCTTTTTCTTGTCAATGACAATTCTACACATGCCGTCCTTTGCAGAAACCACTTTATAGGGCATCTTTTTGACTTCATCTTTGATGTCATTGAGTTTCATTCCCATGAAACGCTTTACAGAATAGACAGTCTTTTCAGGATTTGTAATTGCCTGCCTTCTCGCGGAAGCTCCCACAAGCCGATCACCGTCCTTTGTATATGCAACGACAGAGGGTGTTGTTCGAGTACCCTCCTCGTTATTAATGACTCTCGGTTCCGATGCCTCCATAATGGCCACAGCGGAATTAGTCGTTCCTAAATCAATACCAATAACTTTAGACATAATTGTTCCTACCTAATCTCGATCTTTCGAACATTCCGTTCCTGTGCCGTAGGCACCAGCTTAGGAATGGTAAGTGTTAGGACTCCATTGTCGTAAGCACCGGAAATATTCTCTGCATCAAGATTATCTCCAAGCCGAAACGACCGCTGGAATGCCGACCTTTTAATTTCGCGACGCACGTACTGAACATCATTTACATCACGGTGCTGGTTGCTAGCCCCTCGAATAGTGAGCACACGTTCTGTGACTTCCACATCCACGTCATTTCTACCCATTCCCGGAATGGCAGCTTCGATTACCAAGTCCTCTTCTCCATTGATGACGTTCACCTTTGGATAAGAACCCTTGCTAAAGAAATCTTCACCAAGATCATTCGAAAATGTCGGAAACATATTCCCCAACATGTCATCAAAGATACGATCAAACGGCGTCAAGAATTCGTTTCTTGTGAACGCCCTCGGCGCAAGGCCCGCTCTTCTAATAGTTGCACTCATTGTTACCTCCTTTACCTGTTAACAGTATAAAGTGCATGACCAGTCATATTGATCTGATCATGAATAAAAGATATACACCATTTGCAAAATGTACAGGCTTAAAATGCTATCGATTCACCACATCCGCAGGTTCGTTTGGCGGCGGGCACATTAAATACTAATCCTGATTTTAAAAGATCTTCTTCATAGTCTATTTCCATACCATTTAAAAAAAGATACGATTTCACGTCAATACAAATTTTAACGTTTCCAAACTCAAATATTTTATCTTTTTCGCCAGGGGTCTCAATGAATTCATAATTGTACATGAAACCAGAGCATCCCCCACCCTTTAATCCTATTTGAAGATAATGATCTGGAGTTTGACGTTGCATAAGTAAAGACCTAATTTTAACTTTTGCATTTTCAGTAATTGTTATTGCCATCTTGTGCTAACCTAACGATACGGATTTGTACCGGTCGAATGATCTGCGACATCTTCTTCGATAACTTTTTGAATGTCGTCTCTAGTCATTCTCAATCTCCTCCATAAGTTCTATAGAGTTCAATCTCCTCTTCATATTCTTTTTCATAACCAGCTATTGCTTTATCAAGTGGTTTTTTAATTTCTATACACTTCCAGACTTCTTCCAATCGAGAACAGAAATTTTTCCATGCAATTTCATGACATAGCTGGCATAGAATTTTAGTTCCACCCCACTCATTTTTCCCAGCAGCATGGTTACCACAACTTTCACACATATCTTCAGAATTTTGAGTTTTGAAATTCACGGCATTCCTTCCTTTCATTATTTTTAATATATAGTCTTTTGCCAAAACTTACAAGCTTATTATTGCATTCTTGCAATGATATCTAAAACAGGGGGCGAAATCGTACGAACCAATGTTTGAACCTGGGCAATTGGTGGTAATTTCGGTCAATAAACTCAATTATTCCAAAGATGGTTTTGTTACCGGACCCACAGAAAAAAATGGTGGCATGCGTTTTTATGAAACGATTGACATGGTGACATATCCATCATGGAACGATTTTTGTGGCCCATCTACTATTGCGTATGATGGAGACATTGCTACAATTTGCAGGTTGGTTGGCCGCCCAGCAAGAATAAATGTCGATCCAATTTTTTTTTATTATGACATTTATGAAATTCTAATTCACGGCACAATAAGACAAGCGTTTAAACAAAACTTAGTGCCAAATATAAAAAAGGTTGGTATTAACCAACCTCTTTAAATTAAAAATGGTGGACCCGGCGGGAGTCGAACCCGCGTCCGCAATAGCTTCAAAATCAAGTCATTCACAGGTTTGTCTAATTTATTCCCAAATTAGAAAGGTAGCCACAAAATTCCCTCTTCCTATGCGGCCTTGGAAGTCCACCTGATACAAAAGGTATCCACTTATCTCTAAGTGTAGTAAGTTTGTACCAGGAAACCATTTTGATTTTTTTATTTCGCAGGAATCTACCTGTTATTCGATATTGGGTAACAAGGTCATCGAAAACCCCGCGAATTAGGCCGCTAGGCGAGCTGATTCGTAGTGATAATTGTTATTGGCAATTAAGTTTTTGAAACCACATTTTAGGTCTGCTGTTTCGTGTGACCACCTGCACTCTCGTTCTCTCCTACCCCGTCGAAGCCGTTTCGGGCCCATATAGAAATATATTAAGATTTTCGAGATTTTTCAGTATCAAGCGATAAACGAACAAGATCGGCAACTTCATTTTTCAAAAGTCGCAATCCTCGTCGAGCTCTAACTCCGGCAGAAGCATTTCCATTTGCTTGTTTCAAAACGTCAAGCTCCAAACTTTCAACAAGCGTTTTAAGTTCAGTCCATTTTCCAGTCAATTCTTCAGACATATTTTCCTCATGTGGTTATTAAACCCGGTTTTTCGTTTGCGGTGTGTTCATCTAAAACAGGTTTCAAAGATTGAAGAACGCCGTCCATCGCATCTCTATTTTCCAGCTCTAGTGCTAATAAATATATGATTTTCTGTATCTGATATTGAGAAATCCCATAATCTAATACAGTTTTCACAATTTCTCGACTTGCAATCGCCTGTTCAATTCTTTCTTCTTCTTTTATTTTTCCATATACTTTAGGCACGCTTTATCTCCATAGAATGCGTAAATGGTTCCACCTTAAACTGTCGATCGTTAACGACGATCAAAGATTTTCCCGTTACATAACCTTCGGCTTCTTCTTTTGAAAGCAAAACTTTTGCTCCCCAAATTTTGTGCTGAAGTATGAATTCCACATACTGAAATGTCGCAAGGTCAACACTACATGTTTTAAGCAGATTTTCTAAATCAGATGGAAATGAAAGGCATATTTCGTCAATCGTTCTTGTAGACGAAGTATTTTCTTTTGAAGCGAGTATTTCGCTTTTACAAAAATCAACTATTCGATGAACAATACCACAATTATTACATTGTGCAATTGATTCTTGAAACGTGCCATCAATCATTGCTGAAAAAACTGTAAATTCATGAAAGATCGGATCTTTATGTCGTTTAAATTGCGGCAAAATACACCTGCATTTAACGACATGTTTTTGCCCGATCAGTGTCAACTCTTGTACAGCCTCAGCACTTGAGCCAGTGCTTTCTCTCTTACTTTAATCATTGCATTTGAAGCTTGTAGCGACACTTCTTGTTTCACGTCATCCGGTAATTCACTACCAAAAGCAGTCATTATCACGTCTAACATTTCACCTCTATAGAGATCCAACGATCCCATAATAAGTTCTGCGACTGCTGCTTCTGCTGGTCCAGTATTGCTGGATGTCTTCTTTTTAGGCATAACTAATCCCCTTGTGCGTAAATTATTGCACTATTTTTATTTTTGTAAAACCTCAATAGGCATGTCTGTCGGCCACAGAGCTAGCCGCCCAGCTAAGTGGTTTTATTACAACAAAAAAACCAAAAGCTCTAACAAATTTCGTGAGCTGTTTTGCATATTTGCCACTTGCAAACGCAGTACTGGAATTAACGTCAACATGTATTGTAATATCGCTGCCGGGATAACGCTCCTTAATTCGTTCTCCTATATTGCACGAGACTTCTGCTTCACACGACAATCTTTCATGTAGAGAGAGGTCACGACCAATTGGAAGTTTTATTTTTGTCCAATAATAATGTCCTCCCGCGCGAGGTTTGATGAGAGCAATCGTCAAAGCGACAGTTAGGGGAACCTTTGAAGGGTTGGAGTCGGTGCCCACATGAATATCGTGATCTTGAAGTTTTTGTCCAATTAAATCAAGAACATCGTCAAATAAAAAATTTTCATTATTTCCATTATGCCATTTATTTTTGAGAAATTTGTTAGTTAGGTCTCTCGATAACAAGGCACCCTCCAATCGTTTCGATACTTTTTACAAAGTTATTGCCGACGCGTATTGAATTGACTACAATGTCTGCTGGCAAAAACGCAACGCCAAGCTCGTCAAATATGCTGTGTAAACAGTGTTCTTGAGTTGAAATCGCACCGGTTGTACAAAACGAATCAATTAATCCAAGCCCAAACTTAAAACGTGATGATACAAATTCGTATAAACCATTTTTATCACTTTCTATAGGAAGCCATAACGTGGCAGAATTCGTTGATAGTGAATTAATTCTGCTACGCAAAAGAATATCGATATCTGTCTTTTGCATTGAATCGGCACACAAAAGTTTATCAATCTTTTCTTGCAATTTCTTAATTCTAATTTGTACTCTGGCTTGTGCGACTTGTACGGCACTGTACGACGTGTCTTTTAGAGTACATCTAATATTGGAAACTGACACCATGTCATGAGGATCAAATTGGCTCGTGGTAAGTCCGGACGACGACTCGATAACTGTTCCACCGGTGGTAGTCCCAAGATCAACAAAAGTATTTAGATGTGTAATTTCATCTTTTACTAGAAGAGGAATGACGTCGAGCGTACCGCGTTGAAAATTGAAGTTCAACGTCGACAATACATCATCCCCAAATTTTCTTGCTATAATCACGCATGTCGTTTTATTTTCGGTGCAATAATCTAATAGACGATGTATCTCGCTAACACGTTCTATGCATCCATCAATTAAAAACATTTGAGCGCTTGGCCGTTTTAAAGAATGAGTACAAAAGCCAGGATCGATTCCGATGTTAAAATGATGTCCTGCAAAAACTTCGAGCGTGAATCTGGATTTAGATCCAGTATTAATATTGATTGTTCCTCGGGTGCCGATACAATCTAGCACGTCAAAAAAAAGACTTGAATCGCGCTGTAACAATCTATTAATTGTAGGAGTTATTGTTTTTTCATCAGTGTATCTCGAGCATATGGATATTTCGCGCAGATCCATATGTTGTGCACAGTTTGCCAAGAGCAATTTTGCAAATACATAGCACGCAAAAACGCCAGAAGATTCTGTGTTATTTTCCGCCGTAAGAAAACATTGCAGAAAAATTTTTCTAATAATATCGGGCCACTTTTCAACTGTCGCGATGTGGTTGATAAAAAAGGGGCCATCACAAACACCAATGGGTCTGGCCGACGCATCGATCAAGCCGTTTCTTGTACTGTAAGCATCTAGAATTGAGATCGATGCGTTTTTCAATTGAGCTCGAAGATTACTCGGCTCAATTGGTCTAGTGCAAGTCTTTATTCCCCTGCCGATAGTTCGCATACTTTGCTCCCTTAGAAGTTAAAAGATCACTAATAATTTCCGAAACGTTGTTAAAAAGTTCACCATGGGCTTCTTTTGATTGCTTTGCTTCGTGAATTGCAAGTGACCACCTCATAAATGCCGTGACTGTACCAAGTACCATCGCGACAACACCTAAAGTATTGTGCGAACTAATAACAAGCGCTGTTCCACACATTAGTAATGCTTCTGAAAATTTGATCATTTTTTCTCCGATTTCTCTAGCTATCGCGCCAAAGGTTATTGCTCGCATATGTGAGCACCTCTTCAGCCGATTCCGCAGTATAACCATATTCATCAATCATGGTTTGTACCATATCGGAGTATTTCTTTTGCTGTTCGTCATCTCGCGAAATACTTTTAGTAACAATTCTAGCCATATCTCTTACCGACGCAATGAGATAAGTCTCGATTGCTTCTTTAAGCGGCTCATAAGATGTATAATCTACGCTCTGTTGCCGGCGCATGCAGGCAAACATGTATGCCGTAACGTCAGATCTAAAACCATCTCTGGATGAACCGGTGATTCCAATTTGTTCTTCAATCGCGCGCATAAATCTTTCGTCAGGTACTCTTTCTTCTGACGTAATTTTATCCTTGATTTTCTGATGTGTTGTATGTGCCTCAGCATTATCAAGGTAAGAATTAAACAACGTTTGAGCTTGTTCCTCATAAGCCGCTACAAAAGCTTTCGCAATTTCATTTTCAAGCATTTTTAAATATTCATCTCGAACAGTCTTTTGAATTAGTTCTAAGCAGTGTTGCCTGAATTCTTCATCAATTAATTGTTCTTGTACTTGCTTTGTAATTGAGTTGATTACCGAAACTGGCGTTATAAAACTTTTCTTTGAATCTGCTAAAGCATTGTCGATGGCTTTCATGATAAAGCGAGTAGAAATTCCCTTCATACCCTCGAAGCGAAATTCCTCTCTAAGATCTTGAATGTCGATCTTTTTTACCCTACCTTTTTCTATAACTTCTTCGCCATTATAAATTTTCATTTTTGTAAGCAAATCACATTTTTGAGTAAACATTAATCGGCTTAAAACAGAAAACATTGAAGCAACTCTCAACGTATGTGGAGCAATATGTGCCACGAAATCAGATCGACCGAGTTGTTTCTCGTAAATTTTAATTTCTTGATCCAGCTCAAGCACATAAGGAACGTTAATTTTGACAATCCGATCAAGGATAGCTTCGTTGGTATGTTCCGATCTAAATTTATTCCACTCGGACTCATTACAGTGCGCAAGAATGACCCCATCAAAATGAATCATGTCATGCTTGCCTGGACACGGCACTCGTTTTTCCTGTGTTGCCGTAATAATAGTGTGAAGGAATTCGATTTCATTCTTGAATACTTCGACCAATTCTACAATTCCTCGATTGCCAACATTGAATGCCCCGTTCAGCGACAAAATTCTCGGATCGTCTTCAGAATATTTGTCCAATTTTGATATATCTTCAGAACCTATTAATACCGATACGTCTTGTGAATTTGCATCCATTGGTGGAACAGATGCTATTCCTCTTCTTCCACGCTGCGAAAATGTAGACTCAACCACTGGAAGATCTTCGTACACACCCTCAAAATCATCTAACAGAACTTGGCGTATGACTGGACTAATATCACCGTTAATTTTTGTTCCCAATATTTTTTCAAATTTTGGTCGCAATGATCTTGGAATAAGCTGTAAAGGTTCCCCTCGTTGCGGATCGTCTTTTAGGTGATAATAAATCTCTTGTTCCAGCGCCTCTTTGACATGTTCGACTAACGCGGATTTTCCAGCACCAACCGGCCCCATCAAAAGCAAAACTTGTCTTGATTCTTCACCCCTAAGTGCCGCAGATCTTAAAAAACGCATGACTTTAGCAATAACTCTTTCCATACCGAAAAATTCGCTAGCAAAATATGAATAGACGTCCAGACTGTCATTGCCAAAAATCTTGTGTTTTCTTTCTTCATCTTCCAGCTCTACAACGCCATGTTTCACGATAACTTCGTAAAGTCTTTTATGGCTTGACTTGACGAGTTCAGGATGCTTTTCGATCAATTCAAGATAATCGATAAACGTCCCATCAAATTTTTCGTGTGTTTTTGTATTTCGCTGATCTTTAATTAAGCTTAAAAATTTGTGCTTTTTAGAGGTCATTGATTCTCCTTTAAATCTCAAACGGCTCGTCTTCTATTGTCGTAATTAGTTTAATTGACTTCTTCCAAAGAGTTTCAATGTGACCAACGACTTTTTTTGCATACGAAGTTTCTATATCTCTTCCATCGTGTTCGTGATGGAGTATAAGGGTATCATCTTGTTCAATCTCTTCTACATAGATTATTGGTATATTATTCATCCCGCTTTGTTTGATTAGGCCAGATCTAATGTTCTTCCAACCATCTTCATCAGATACCTCCGTTATTAAATAAAACTCCTCTTTGTCAACAAACTTAAATAATCCTAGTTTTTCACATAATTCACGTGTGAGGTACGTACGAATGAATGATTCATCATTACAGATTTCTCGGGCAATGAAACATTCTTCCAAGCCTAAGCGTTCTTCAATATCTTTAAACATCGTAAAACCGACATGATATGGATTAACGGCACCGGTGTGAGGGCGAATAACCTGATTGTGAGATTTAATAAATGGAATATGCATCGCACTGTCAAGCTCGAGTTCATGACATATTCTATAATGCCAAAAGCTGGCCCATCCTTCATTCATTATTTTAGTTTTTATTTGGGGTATGAAATATTTCGCTTCTTCTCGTACAATTTCCAATATATCGGCTTCCCATGATTCTAAAAATCTGCAATGCTCTAAAATAAACGCCAATAAATCATATTCGGGTTTAAGTGGAACCTTGTCTAAATCTGGAGGAAGACATTTTGGGTCATATTTTTTTGTTAGTTTCCAATTTTCTATTGCTTCTATTTTTTGTTCACTAGCACTAAAGTATTTCTGTCCATGTCGATTAATTTGAAATTGAATGGCGTGAGCAGCATCAAGAACTTGTTCTACTTTTACGATTCCAATTGAGGGATCTTCAATATATGCCTGAATTCTTTTGCGGGCGTTTCTAAACTTTGACACGATCCATTCCGGATGAGTGTCGACAAATTCTTTATTATTTTTGAAAAAATCCGAATGTCCTACGCAGTGGGCCATGATTAAAACTTGAAGATACAAGGGATTTTCTAGCATGAGATATGCAATTGATGGATTTGAGTTGATGATTAATTCATAAGGTAAGCCTTCTGCACCCAAATTATACATTTGATGTGTTCGTTCAAATGTTTTTCCAAACGACCAATGAGCGTAATGAGAAGGCATCCCGTGATATGACATATTACCAATCATTTCATAATAATCACAAGTTTCATAAACAATAGGAAACCAATCCAGATTATTTTCTTTTGCGATGCCGCATATACGTTGATCGAAAGTTTCGAGATCTTCAAAAGTCCAGCTAGACATCTAGATTTCCTCCAAAAAATTTTTGAAATGCTGGCCATATTTCATGACGAGCGGTAATCCGCGCCACTTTAAGATTTTGGAACCCTGCGTTTGAATATAAAGAAAAGAGGCCAGTATCCTTGTCGAGCCACTTCAATTGATCTTCCTGTGGTTCTACTTCACAATATCCAATAAACTGGCACACGTGTTGCAGGCGATCCACAGCCGCCTGCACTCGTACATTGTCACCCGGCCAGTTATCACCATCGCTACATTGAAACAGATAAATGTTCCAGCTGCTGGGGTGAAATCTTTTTGAAATGACTTCTTCAACCATATCTGTCGCGGTCGAAACTAGTGTCCCACCACTCGACCCTCGTGAAAAAAATTGGTCTTCAGTAACTTCATATGCCTGTGCATCGTGAGCAATAAAAACAATATCTGTTTGCTCATATTTGGAGCGGATAAAATGGTACAATAAAAAGAAAAAACTTCTAGCCAAATATTTTTTCTCTTGTGTCATGGATCCACTAATATCCATCACAAAAAATAAAACTGCGTTAGAATGGTATTGTTCTTGTGACTTGACATGCTTATAGCGCAGGTCAGATTCTCTAAATGGAAAATCTTCTTCATCAACTTCCTGAACTCTTTTCGCGGCCGTGCGCCGTTTTAACATTCGCTTGACTGATTCTTTTTTATCTAATCTCGGACGAATACCTTTGTTTCTATAACCTTTTCTCTTTGGCTTTTTATCCAGTAATTTTTTTAATTGTTTCCGTTCAAGTTCCGGTAGTTCGAGGCTATCGAACAAATAACTTGCCAGTTCATCTATTGTTATTTCTACTTCGTAAAATTCTTCTCCAGCTTCTTGGGTTGGAGCATTTCCTTGTTGGGAAGATTGATTCGAATTTTTTCTAATCTTCTGGCCTCTGCTTACATCATTTCCAGCAGAAGCACCAACTTCTTCTTTTTGATTGGATCCGAAAACAAACCTATATTGCTTAATTCCTTTAACTGGAATTTTGATCTTTTTCTTACCGTCTTGCCCAATTATGGATTCGTCAGCGACGATGTCAGTAATACCTTCTCTTATCGCCTTATCAATTTTTTGGCGATGCCTGCGTCGGTCCGACGCCGACCGGTCGGCATGTGTTTTGTGTTCTTTAAAAATTGACATATTAAATTATGGTTCCTTGTCGCCCGTTGTTAAGTATGATTCAACGACAGTCAGCGCCCAAGGAATGGAGCTTTGAAGATATTCTGGAAGTATGAACTCAACAATATCCGGGTCGCACCACTCATATGCAATATGTTCGTATTTTCCTGATTCAGGATTTTTTCGTATTTCCGCGTCTTGGTTTGTTAACGCACAAAAAAGAGTTAATTGATCTAACAAAATTGTATCTAAAGTAAGTAAATCGTTTTTTGATACCAGAATTGCTGACTCTTCAAAGCATTCCCTTTGTGCAGTGTGAAACATATTAAAATCTTGAGGGTCACAATGGCCTTTGGGAAAATCCAGATTTCCATCCAAACCGTGTAAACATAATACCTTGATTTCGCTATCAAAGATTCTAAGCAGAACGAATCCTGCAGAAGGAGATCTATTTGGCATTTTTAACAATGTCCTCAAGTGCTTGCCAGTGCAAGCTTGATATTCCGGCCGGTACGCCTCCAGACATGTTCTTAAGCATTTCAAACGCTGCTGTGTATTTTTTCTTTTGACGCTCAGAAGGTGCATCATTTAAATTATGCATCATGTCCGCCACTTTCACTTTCAGTGCAGTGGGATCAGCAACGATTTTACCAATATATGTGTTGTAATCTGAATCTTGGGATTTAGTGAGTGTTCTTATAGAATCAAATATCTCTTGTACACTTTGATCGTCATTGACAGCGTCAACTAAAAACGCATAAAGTTCTTCCTCGTCGGTAATATTTCCTAAAGGAATACCATCTTCTATCGCATCATGCAAAAGCGCGGTATAATATGCCGTTAGATTAGCGGGATAAAATTTTTTTACAATATTTGCCACTTCTTGTGGATGAAAAAAATAAGGTTCCCCTGTTCGTCTTGTCTGACCTCGGTGAGCATATTGCGATAAAATTTGAGCATCGTCAAGAGCTTCTAACAAAATTTCTCTAACTAGAATCCTGAACTGTTTTAAGCTTTCCATACAATTAACCTACCTCATTTAAGTAGGCTATTATCTAAAGGTTTAACCGATGCTTGGATAGTTTTTGGTGAGCCATGATGATGACTGGATTTTATTTCCACCAACTCCAAACACAACTTCACAATTTATCTCCTGGCATATGCTCCACTCAGGTATAACGGTGGGATCGTTTCGATCTCCTCCTTTTGTAAAAAAATTAGGTTGAAGCTGTTCAATTGCACCCACAACAGTCTGGCTGCCATCATCCCACGGCACTACCAGATCAACACCTCGTAAACCAGCAATGATTTCACATCTCTCAACACATGGCATAAAGGGGACACCTTTCTTTCGTTCGAGAAATCCATCTCCATTGACAATTACGACAGTCTTCCCATCCACCTCACTTGCAAGTTTGGCTGTTTTTTGAATACATCTAAGATGTCCGATATGCATAGGATCAAATCCTCCACTGGTCATATAGACCGGATTTTCATTTGCCTTCCATTCGTCAATTAAAAATTTCGCCTGTTTAACGCTCATTGTAATCATTTGTTGTTTCCTATTTTTGCATGCAATCAATAAAGTCTTGTGGAAAAAATTTCTTATTTCTACCAATAAATCTATCCCAGTCGGCATCCAAAATATAGGTGATTGCAAAATCTTCTTTATGTCGAATTGATCGTCCAGTAGACTGCAAAATTGTTTTGGTTGTTTGCATGGGATACCACCATTTCCACTTATTCATACGCTTTCTGATAAGCTTATCCCCCAAATAAGGAAATGGAATCTTGCACAATATCTGGAACCTACTACATTCGTCCTTGAGGTCTACACCTTCGGTCATGGAGGGGGACAACAAGACCGAAGGTGATTTACTCCGCATATGCTTTTCAAGGATAGCGTCTCTATTATCACTATTATGAATTAGCAATCTCGAACTCCTAATATTCTGCTTTAGATATTTGGCAATTTTATACGAATGACAATGAATAATCCCTTTTTCCATTTTGTGACCGTCTAAAATAACTTTTACGGCTTGCGCCATTTTTGGTAAAGTCATGTCAATGTTTTTTGACGACATACTTCCAATTGGGTTATAAATTACCGGTCGATTCTTCTGTGGAAATGGACTTGGAAAACTGACAAACGCTGCGGCTTCCGGTTCAATTCCAAGACTTTCGCAGAATGCATCCTTGTCTAAAATTGTCGCCGACATTAATAAAACTTTGGCACCATGGTTAAAAAGTAGATCATCACAAAAATGTGAAACGTCAATCGGTTTAAATTCGATTTTTCTCATACTTCTGCCATAGGCGTTTTCGTGATTTACGATCCAATTATCTGGTCGATAAATTTCCAAAAAACGATTAATCTTACAAAGATGCTTATCGAGCATTTCCATCTTTTTTGCTAAAGTTGCAAATTCGTTAATTTTTTCCTGCATGCCCAAGTATTTTTGAAGTGATGATTTAACAAATTTACAGTGTGAAGCAAGTTTGGGTCGATATATTTCTTTAATCCATTTTAAGCTAGCCACCAAAGACATTTCGCCGGGCCACGTTAATTTTAGAATTGTTTTGGCAAACCGCTCAGAAACTGTGACCTCGATAAATTTGCTCAACTGTAGTTCAATATTGTGTGCTTCGTCAATTACCAGAAGATTCCTGGGTTTGAGTTGTCCTGCGTATTGTGTTTCAGCCAGAAAATATGAGAAATTAGTAATCCCTTCACTACCGGCGATAAATTCTTTTTTAGCCTGTTTATATGAACATCCAAATGCGCAGGTTCTAAAAAATTTCGATGATTTATCTGCGCCCGTTAAGGCCCGGAGGCTGTCAGCACACGAGTTTTTTCGATGATATCTACACTGAAAATTCGCGCTCGATTTCAAAGACAGCATGTCTCCATTTAGATTACCAAAATCTTGGAGGTATTGTTCCTGCAAAATTTTCTGTGTTGTTATAAAGTACCCGCCAGGAAGATAACCTTCTGTGCCGGTTTTCGTTAAAAGATAACGAGCGAGTCCTACACCAATTGCGCTCTTTCCTACACCGGTACCTGCCTCTACGATTACAAATTTCTTGTTTTGATTCTCAAAAGAATCAATTGCAAAATTTAACGCATCGACCTGTTGTGGTCTCATTTGTTGAAACGGAAAACATGCTTGCAGTTCAGGGTTTATTGACAATTTAGACTCCAACTTCATCACCCCAGCTTGTCCAGCCAGGTCTTGTATTACGCGCAAAAAGCTCCAAATAAGGACCTTGACTTCTGTTCTCAATTAAATCATATAACTCTACAGGTTTAACACTGTGTTTTGTTGGTTTTATGAGTGTTTGTCCTATTAGAGACGGTACGTTATTGAGTTGCGTTCTTGTCCCGAATCCTCTTCCTCGAGTTGCGAACAGACACAATTCGTGCTGGCCGCGAAAATATCTCCCTAATCCAAATCTGGATTTTGCCCACACGAGGTTAGTGATATATCTGAATCCAAGGTGTTCGATAACTCGCAGGCCCTCAGGCAGATGATTGTTTGCGACCCAAAGATAAAGATGCGCATCATCATTTACGTTACCAAAAAGCTGATTTCTCATAATTTCTTTAATTTGGGCTTCCTTTAAAATCGGATAGTGCTTATCTGCACCTCGCTTCACTTTGCCCCCACCTCTTTGGTACCATGGCGGGTCGGCCAAGATTGTTTTATATTTCATATTTTTATTTTCCCCGAATTTGTTTGACGATTTCATCAATAATTGTAATAGTTTGAGACGGATTGTTTGTTTGAAAACCTCTGTTAGCTTTGGCGGCATATTCATAAATCTCTCTATCATTCCCGTCACCCTCACATCGATCACCCACAAACCAGACCGTAGAATCTTTAATGTGTTCTAAGGCTAACAATTTATTCCAGCCGCTTGGAAAGATGTCAATCGAGGTATTGCCACCAAGTTTACATTCTAAGTTGGCAACATCATCCATGATTAACTTTCCCCGCAATCGGTTCAGCGCAATGTTTCTCATATCATAAACGCTATCCATTTTCTGAAATTTTGTGCGATCTATCTTGTTTGCTTGGCGTCCCGGAAAGCACAAATTGACCATTGGACCCCGATATTCAACAAAATTGCCGGATAGATTCCAAGGTTCGACACCACAATCTTCAAGCGCCGCGTTTAACACGAAGACGCATGTTTTAATGAGTTCGTTAAATTTTTGTTGTCCTAAAAAGTCTTGCATGTTTTTGTCAGCCATCATCTCCCATGCAGCATTATGCCACCGATAATACTGGCCGCCATTACAGGGGAATAAAAATATTCTATCTAAATCCGGTCCAATGAGCGAATTTAGAATTGTTTCACACTGTTGCCGTAAATATTCAAAGTGTGAACCGGTAACAATTCCAATATTTGCATGCCGACTCAATTCACGGAGAGCCAGCGCAATTGGAATATCTGCAGCTTCTCTAGCAGGCGTAAGGGTTCCGTCCATGTCGAACAAAACCATATTTTTTTCAATCACAATCACCTCACAAAATATCATATCTATAAACTCGCATATTTACAGATAGGAGGTGTGGATGTGCTATAAAAAAATAGCCCGTATACTTGTTCTTTTAATCATCCTATTTCAAGGCTTAATTTTATTGAATCATGATCGGCAAATCCGCGAAATAACAAATCATACCGTTGCTCTTTCGTTAACACGAGACGCATTTGTCCAAATAGAAGTTGCGCTGGATGATGGTTCCAACAATCCACTCCAGTTTAAAGGGTCTGGTGTTCTTATTGGAAAACATGAAAAAAACAACTATATCTTAACCGCCAATCATCTTTGTAATCCGGCCATTCCAGATTTCTTAGCTGCATATGCGGGCAGCAAAGTTATTTATGTCATTGATTTTGGTGGCGAAACTTATTTTGGCAATATAGTATTAAATTCATTAACTCACGACTTGTGCCTCCTCCAGTTTGAGGGAGACATTAGTGCAATCGCTGTTAGGGTTGCTAATTATCCTCCCCACCTAGATGAAAAAGTTTATGCTTATGCTGCCCCTACTGGATTTTTCGCTCCTCATGTAATTCCACTGTTTGAAGGGCGGTATGCTGGAGACATCACGGATTATGGTGAGGCTTCATCGGCTTACACGATGCCAGCAGTAGGAGGATCATCAGGTGCTGCAATTTTAAATAATGACGGTGAAATTGTGGGTGTGGTTCATTCGTCATTGGTTGAATTTCATCACATCGTCTTGGCCACTCGGCATGAAGATATGACCATGTTTTTAAATGAATACTATGTACTGAGCGGTATTAATTTTCTGCAGCCATAGATTCACGCCGAAATTTATCAAACGTATTTCTAACCCAAGACATCGCAGAAGCTTCATCACCAAACTTGTATGTTGGTGTCGATAACTGAGTTCCGGGGAGGCTCACCCCAGCCAGACAGGTTCCATCGGCCTGGGACGTAACGAAATATTCGGGCCCTTCCAGGTTTTCCCAGGTAATTGGTTCCGGATTGAGCGTATGATAATTTTTTCCATAGCCAACCTGTTGTGGTACACCAGGACCGCCCATAACAACTTCGGTAATTCCACTCAATTGTCTATAATGTCCAGCCGCCAAAAGAGCTTCAACCGACCCGGGTTCTTGTTTTGCTGCTGGTTCTCCTTCTTCATCAGAGGATTCTGCGTTTTTCCACTCTCCCTTCATTAAAATTTGATAACTTGCCAATAAGGCAAAAATTGCAGGGAATAAAATTCGAGTGATTTTATCTACGAGATCCATCACCGCCGGCCTTCTATCAACCAAAAAATCACGAAAAAGACTTAATGCTTTTTCGGCTACCATATCTTTTGCTATTGAAGAAGGATCTGCGATAGTGGCTCCGATTGACGAGAGGGCGTCAACCACACCTTCGGGTTCTTCTTCCATTTTTGCTTGGAGCTTATCTAATAATTCTTCAACACCGTCAAAAAGTGTATTGAATAAATTGATCGCATAATCGGGATCGGTTACGATTTGTTGATATTCGCCAAGCTGTTCAACAATTGTTGTTAACGCAGAATACGCATTCTCCGCCAGCTTCATAAGCAATCGCTGTAATCCTTCGCCTACGACAGTTCCAACAGTGGCTTCGGGAATAATGAGCTTAACGGCATCTCCAATAAAGTCTGAAAATTTTGTAATGATGCCTTCCAAGGCTTCCTTTCCCTTATCAATGAGCTCTTCAAGCTTGTCAGCTGAGGCGTCGGGTAACAGCGTCTCAATCGATGCCCACACATCCAAGACCTGATCGTAAAAAGCAGCAAAACCGGCTTCAAGAGTTAGTGACATAATTTTTTGAATCAATATCTTTAATTCTCCAAATGCCTCTACGATGTTGTCAACAGCAGCTAACGTAGAAGCCACTGACTCGGCCGCAAACAATGAATCAGTCAATGTTTCTAAAACGGGTCCCGCGGGCGCGCCAGCTACAGTGGCGGCAAGACCATATTCACCGATGGCACCAATGATGAATTGGACAGCATCAACCACCATCTCTTTCATTCCTTCGTTTAGCAGTTCCTTACTTTCGGCACAAAGAAGATGCTGATGGGAAAGATATAGTGGTTCTAAAGCGTATGTTGATATTTTTTGCATTGACGTACCAATCATAAATATTTGATCAATCAACAATAAATAAGCACAAAATTTTTTAAATTGATTTGCTTATTCTGAAAGTCGAGCTATTCTTCTTTTTTTGTCGATTCTTCGTCTTCTGGCTTAACAGGAGTCAACGGATCATTTGGGGCCAATTTATCATAATTCTTGTATAATTGCTTAACAGTCCGGTCAATTTGTATATCCATCGGAACATACATGTTGTCTTTCGAAACCCCCTTAATAAGCCGATTTGCTTCCATCATAAATGCTTTTTGTAATGCCTTGAGATTCATATACGCCTCTATATAACTAGCTGATCAACCTGTTTTGCTCTATCTAAAAAATTGTTAATATTTTCGCTATAAACCCGACCTTCAAAAAGAAATTCAACCAGCGTAATTGTTCCCGCCGACCGTGCAGGTCCCTCCCGCGCCTTGAACAATCTGGATTCTTTAACACCTGTTACAATAACGTTTCCGCCGTCCCAATGTGGAAATAAAACCGCAATATGAGATTCAGTGTCGGATCTTGCTTCCAAAATAAACAAATCACCACATTTTACGTTTTCATACATGGGCTCACTTTACTGGTCAATATGATAGGTCGTTTTAAAAACCTGGAAATAATCGCTTCCCCTAATGTTTAAAACATCCAAAATGTCAGATTCACCAGAATTTTTTACTAATTTAAGTGTTTCGCTCCAAGGATCAGAGTCAAGCTGCTGGGCATTGAGCGTTCCAAGTTGCGCGGCTAACAATACTAAAATCTCCGTATCGGTACACCAAAAATTTTCTCGAATTCTGCCGTCCAAATAAATAACTCTTTTTCCATCCGTTCCATAACTTGACGACGGATATGTCATTCCAAACTGTTGAAACCCATCCAAGACGGATTCTAGATATGCTGTTTTTTCGTCCACTCGTTCAATTTCAACAACCGTAATGTCATTATCAAGGGGATGATCGTAAATTCTCACTACTGCACTCCTTTTCTTCGGATTCGTCCGATTCATTACACTCTGGCAGATCATCTAAATCTTCATCACAAAATAGAGAAGATTCTTCATCGCAATCAGAAAAAAGTGGAGGTCCATATACCGCCTGCGATTCAGCTGGAATTTTTTTTGCACAGGCAGTTAATGTCATAAACACAAAAAAGAACGTTTTTTGCATCAATTAGTTCTCCACTTTCATGACATAAATATAAGCTTCTTTACGAATCTTTCTTTTTGAAAGATTCCTTCTTATGCCGTTGAAAATGGTAGAAAACGTCATCAATATCCTCAGCTAGTGAATTAACTTTTTTTGTAGTCCAGCTGGAAATGGTGTCTTTGCCGGCAACGTCGTCATGTAACATTGCGGCTTGTAACGCAATTTTCTGAAGTTGGTGTTGCATTGCCTCTTTTTGTAGAGAAACATCTGTGGAAGCTAGCTTTAACTCCTCTTCAATAATTTCCCTAATTCGACCTTCAGTGATCTTCATCTTTCAATCTCAACGAGAATTCTCTTTATAATATTTTTTAAACGTCGTTCAGATATTGAGTGATCGATTCTTTCTTGTTCGACAGAACCTTCTAATCCAGTGGTGGCTTTTACAATATCTACGGGATCGACAAGATTCTCGCCTCCAGCCCATGCATCTTCTATTGGCTCTGGCATTTCCTCTTCTTCGGTTAGATTGTAAGGATTATAGTGGTTTGGCTCCGAACCGAAACCAGGTCCCATAAATCCTCGCCGATGAGCAGGAATCGAAAAGCTCTCAGCAATAATTTTCTTAAGTTGTCTTTTTGTAATTTTCATACCAATTCCTCCAATCCTGCAACGAGTGCCTCACCGGAAAATTCTCCGCCTTCAACTGATTCAACAACGACATCGGTTTGAGCACCAAGCATTTCTTGTAATGCCTCCGCCTGTGTAACCATTGCCTCCATTAAGGGTGCCGTGGCTGCCACTTCAGGAGTACAGTTAGTGCACAATTGGGCTGCATTCTGAATTGATTCCACGACCATGGCAAGTGCCTGATCGGCCACCTTCATCTCAACCACCAAATCTTCGTCAGCCATACCGAGTGTTTCAAGCACAGGTTCTGACGCAATATCTACTACTGTAACTGGCTTTTGTTCAAGCTCCATATCTCCGCCACAGTCTTCTATAAGGCGTCGGATCATTTTTCTAGAAATTCGCATCACTTACTCCCGAGCATGTCTTAATGCTTCTACAATAAATATCAAAAAAAATATGATTTGACAGGCGTGGGCCGAAAACTGATTCAAATACCAATTAAATTGTAAAATCTTTGTCTTCGATTGAATAAAAGGGCGGTCTCATACATCTAATACAGGTAATACAAGTACAAGGAGTACCAATGTCGTTACTAACCAAAATTCTTATAACCACCGGCTTAATGTTTTCGCTGGGATGCACTGCACACGCACACCCCCGGCATGCTGCACCAACCGCAAACCGAGTAACAGTTAGTTTTCACTGGGCCTGGATTGACGGTCATTGGTCACGTGGTCACTACACCAAAGGACACTACGCCAAACGTCCTGGTAGACATCCACATGCAAGTCATCCAGACTGGCGCTGGATTGACGGTCGTTGGGTGGGCCATGGACCACACCGCCATTGGGTGCCGGGT
>Ga0209434_1000102_pt1 | contig 44319 bp, 34 predicted proteins | sample ETNvirnome_2_300_FD_184068 | JGI IMG/M metagenome (GOLD analysis project Ga0209434, IMG submission 184068) | Marine viral communities from the Pacific Ocean - ETNP_2_300 (SPAdes) (version 2) | ecosystem: Environmental > Aquatic > Marine > Oceanic | place: Pacific Ocean | collected 2013-06-22 | reverse complement strand
CGCGTGTGCGTGCGCGCCCGCTTCTGTGATAGGGCGCACCTTGGCCATCGCCCCCCGAAGGGGCGACAGTTCGGCGGTCAGTCATTGTGTCGTTCCTTTATCGTTGTACGTGTCTCGCATGAAGTTTCGCAATTGGTCGGGCAAGACTTCGAGCAGTTGTCGCCGGGTGAATAGGATCGGGTTGTCGTCGTGGTCGTGGTGTTCGAGGTATCCGCCTTCAGGGTATCCGTCTGGCTCGCCTACCAGGATGTCATAGACCACACTGGCGATAGCATGATCGATGCATTGTTCGAGGTCGTGTATCCCCATATCGTGTGCATTGTCTAGTGCGCTGTTTAGGCTGTGTCGTAGGAAATATGAGCATGAAGTTGTTCTAATCATGCTGTGTCCTTGGCCTTACCGATTGTCAGAAAGCACTCACGCTCGACATCGACGTGGTAGTAACGGGCATCGGGCTTGCTATACCAGCGTTCACCACCGCAATCCACGCAGTAATCAGACGGGCAATCGCCGCAGAGGTATTCGGTGGTTCCATCCGGCTTGTCGTGTCCGTGGTACTCGAACTCCGACACCATCGCGCCACACTTATCACATGGGCGTTCAGCGACCTCAACAACCGCTGTGGTGGTGTCGGTAATCAGTTCTTGGATGCGGTCGATGATGTCAATCATAGGCTGGTAGATTTTGACGAACTCAGGGTCATCACCTCCGACCACGGCGAGATGCTCGTGTAGGTCGTCGGATATGTGTCCAAGCGTCCCGATGAGATTGGCTGTCTCCTCATTGGTCAATGTGATCGTGGTACTCATGCTGTCCTCTGTAGTGTGGTGTTTGTCCCCGGTGGGGATACTATCCCTTAACCCGATAAGGTGTCGGGGCAAGCGGTTATTTCGATTATACGGTGCGCGCGTCTGTGTCCCCACTCGAGACCAGGAAGCGCGTGTGCGTGCGCGCCCGCTATTGTGATAGGGCGAGCCTGGCCGCTACCCCCGAAGGGGCAGCGGCTCAGTTGATCATTGCTGCAGTAGCTTGATCGTGTCGTTGATGAAGTACCAGAGCACTGGTACCGCTGCGAGAACTACCGCAGCATAGACAAAGTAAATGGTGTGGTCGTTCATTGGTTGCCCCGTTCTTCTATCTCGTCCAGGTGTGCAGCGTATCGCAACTCGTCCGTTGTTTTGTTGTCGAAAGCTTGGACAGCAAAGCCACGACCATGCAGGTAGGCAATGACATCCTCGCGAAGCATGTCGGTAAATCGTCCGTATCTCATTGTAGTGTTCTCCAAAGGAAGGAAGTGGGCCGGGGGAACCACCCCCCGACCCTGTGGTGCCTCACACTGCGAGGCTTGCCACAACGGAAGTGATATCGACAGGGGTCAATGTGTCCTTTCCGAAGGTGAAGGACTTGAAGTTATCCGCCCGTAGATTGTAGGTGCGGAATGACCCGATTGGTGCTTTGCGTCGAATGTATGCCTTGACTTTAGCCTTGTCAGACTTGGGACAGGGGCGGGACTCGCCTTGCACATGGACCACGGACCCGACCCGCATCGCTGTCAGATACAGTCCCTTGTCCGGTAGGGTGTTGCCTTCTTTGTCGGTTCGCAGGCTGAAGATACGGCGACCGCTTGGGGCAGTGGCGACCGTTTCGAAGTTATCGGCCCGCTGCATTTTCTCAAGTGACTCGCGCCAGGAACTGGTTTGCTCGTCCAGCGCAGCGGCACACGTGTACTTGTCTATGCCCGTGGCATCCGCAAGAGCTTCCGCATCCACTTTGTCCTCCTCCACCCAGTCCAGTGACGCATTGAGCGCATGGGCACGGGTAACCCCGAGCCGAAGGTAGTATGTTGCAATGGTGCCGGTGGAGCTTGCGTACTCGTGGAGGCATGCGAATCTACCGCCTGACATTCGGGCAGCGTCGATCATTTGTTGTGCGTTCATGGTTGTTTCTCCGTTGTGGTGTTGCCCCCCGAAGGGGGCGGGTTGATTAGTTGTTGTTGATTACGATTTGTCGCCAGTACCAAATGTGACCGGATACGGTCGTTTTCCCGTTTGTTTTGTTCAGTTTTTTTACCTGTTCGTCCGCTTCGGTTGGCGAAAAGCAGAAGATGGTCATGTCGGTTGTATTGCTTTGAACGATATAGACCTTGGACATGGTGTTGTTTCTCCGTTGTGGTGTGTGGGGGGGAACCGCCCCCCCTTCGGTTGTGGGGGGGGAACCGCCCCCCCTTCGGTTGTGTGGTTGCTCAGACGATACCCACGACATTGCAGGCAGCGTCGAACTCTGCAGCGCCACCGAGGGGCATGTACTGCCCGCAATCGGTCCAGTGGTCTCCATCGATGTGCGTCTGAATGCCCTGTGTCCGCAGGAAGCCCAGCAACGCGTTTGCATCGCCGTCCAGCATCTTGCCCATCTTTTCCGTCATGTAGCCAGCACAAAGACCCGTACCACCGCTATGGAAGCGGAAGGCACCGCCACCGCTGCCGCCTTTGTTCAGCCAAACAAGCAGGTAACCACCGCCAAGGTCGTTACTGGACGTGCAAGATGGAACCACGGCATTCATCGGTGAAGATGGGACACGACCGAAGAGGAGGTCGTAACGGGACATGTTGCCAGGTTGGAAGGTGAAGCGTTGAAGGGTTGAAGTTTTGGTTGTCATGGTTGGTTTCTCCGTTGTGGCTAATGTTCATTCATTAACTACCCTTGATCCTAAAGGACGTTCCCCCAAGAGTCAACACCCCGGACACGGTTAGGGGTCGATTTCGGTCGATTTCGGTCGATTTCGGGTGTTTCTTGACATTTGGACCACATTTGTGGTCATCCTACGGATCAGCTTTTCCGGTCAGCTTTTTTGTCCCCGACCCGGACCCGGACCCGGACCCGGACCCCGATCGCCCTATCACGCGCGCCTCGCTCACTTCGTTCGCTCGGAGCTGGCAGAGAAGGTGTGGCTAAAGCCACGCTGATTTTTGATTTCCTTCCTTGCCCAACGCCCGGTGTAAGCCCATGGAGTGATAGGGCCGCATTGCGTCGAGTGTGGCTCTCGGCTACACTCGCATCAATGAGTAGAAACAGCATCAAGCTTCAGGAAGCATCCAAACGCGGTATGTCCGGTGGTATCGGAGGTGCTTGCACAATGTCTGAGGAAAGTGACGGTCAGTACATGGTTATCGATTCAGAAGAAGAAGATGGTTTGGATTTCTATCCAATAGACAGTATCGATTTATCTACGGATACAGAGTGGTTCTTCGAGGGCGCATGGTTGTCGTTATTGCAATTAGTCGACCATACGTTTCCATCTGTTGTCATTGGTGATCCGATGTGCATGGAAGATGAAGACGGTGACTTGGGTGTCTGGGTCAGATTTGATTTCGGCAGTTCTGCGCTGTGGTTGAGAATCATGACGTTCTCATCGTTTCACTGGGTATGGTCTGATGCGGAGTATCACTGATGGAGTGGATGGTACTGGCTGAGTTCTTTCCATCAGGTGGGATTCCAGGTGTAGGTGAAGAGCCAGTATATGGAGATGATAGGGCTGTATTGCGAGATGCACTTGGGTTGGCATTTAACGAAGAGTGTTTGTTTCATCGTCTGACATCTTTGAAGGGCAAGGCATCGGATTGGTTTTTGGTAGGCGATGTAGTTTGTCGTCGCATTGGTTTAGACGAGGAACGTTGCGATGTGTTGCGACAGATACAAGACAGGGTGTTCATCTCGAGTTCGTCTGATGCGTCTGTATTTGAGGATGGGCTTGAGGAACTGCGAAGGGAGGCTATTGAACGTCACGCGTGGAAGGTCCATCGTTCTGAGACTTGGTCTTCGGTCATTGACTCGCAAGGCAGGGCTTTGGTGGTTGCATATAAGGATGCGCACCGACAGTGGCGGAAGGTGATGGAGCAGTTGATTCCACGGAGGAACACAAGCAGGGCAGCGAAGACACCAGCGTATCGAGTATCAGCTGCGTGGTGTGCATTGAAGGCTTTACACAGTTGGTTCTTTTATGAGCATCAGGGTGATGTAGACCGCAAGGCTTTGATGAAGTCCGAGTATTTGGTACGGGATGTATACGATAGTCGTGTAAAGATAGGGCAGTACATCGGTGCAGCTAAGGTAGTGAAGATGCGGAAGTTTCGCAGTGGTATTCACTTGCCATTTTGGCGTAGATGTTCTGACATGTTGGAATCAGGCGAGAGGGTGCCGCTTGTTGTGAGGCATGTACATGAGCATCCATGCACAAGGTGGGTGGGAATAAGTGTTGATGATGCTGAGTGGTTGTTGGGTTGTTCTTGGTGGCCGGAATGGAAAGGCAAGGGTCCGGTGAGGTTCGACAAGTTCGCAAGGAGGGGGGAGAGTGGGAACAGGAACTGGAAGTGATGTAGCGGAGCGTCGTTTGGTGATGCTTTGTTCCAGGGTTGAGCGATTGCTTCGTTTAGCTTTGAGTGATTGGTACGGGTATTTAAGTCGTGAGTCATTGACGGTAGAGACGTGGCGTCATGGTGTACCGTGGTGGGTGAAGCGTATACCGGGTCGTTTAGATTTCGACTGGGCGTTGTACGAGCTTCGGAAGTTCTGCGTTGTACCGGGGATGTTGGATGGTTTGGTCACAACGGTAGACGAGATTGTGATGTCATTAGATAGGGAGTCTGAGTTGTTGGAGAACACACCAGAGATGTCGGTATTGCGGGATGCTTTATCAGAGTTGTCATTGGAAGTAGGGGGCAGAGATGTCGTGGGAGTTTGAGTGTTTGGTACCGGGTCCACCGATAGGCAAGGGTCGTCCGAGGGCATCGAGTATGGGTGGACATATTCGTTTGTACACACCGAAGAAGACAGCGGATTGGGAGCGCAGTGCAGCGTTATTGGCGAGGAACGCTTGGATGCGTGGTCCGAGTGAGGACTTATGCAGGGCGGATATAGTTGCGGTGTTTTCCAGGCCACAGCGTTTGTTGCGCAAGAAGGATCCATTGCAGCGGATTTACCATGGTAGTAAACCGGACATAGATAATGTAGCGAAGAGTGTATTGGATTCTTTGGTAATGGCGGGAGTTATTCGGGACGACAAGCAGGTGGTTGAGTTGTTTGTTCGGAGTGTGTACGCATCGAAGGAAGAGGGTCCGTGTGTGGAGGTCAGGCTTAGTTCGATTGACGGCGTGGTTGTGAGTGGGTAGTTTGTTTGTGCTGGTAAGTCTGGTCGTATGGCGAGTGGTGTTGTCGTGCGGTCGTCGAAGGGCGAGCTAGTGAACACGAAAGTGTTGTTTCTCTGGCCTCCGGTTGTTGTGATAATGACCGGAGGTTTTCTTTTGGTGTTAGTTGGTTGGTGTATGATGTTTTTCAGGAGGCATCGATGCATGATGTAGGTAGCGGCATGCTGGTGATATCGGTAGAGGGCGTAGAGTCTGACGATGAGAACGAGCGGTTGCGCGAGGTAGCTCGTGGTTCGGGTGCTGCTGGTCACGTACGGAACACACGTGGTCGTTGTCCAGACTTGGTGTTGTCTGATCATATGGACAATGAGTTGGCGGCTTTGGACGAGTTCAATCGTTATGCTGAGCAGAAGCGTTACGAGGCAGGCTTTGGTCATGACAAGGGTTTGGTAGAGCTTGGTCAGTTGCAGTCGATGCTTGGCGGTGATTCGGAGTCATTGCGGGATGGTTTAGTTGGCAAGCTGGACGGTGCTCAGCGAGACATGGATGAGTATGCGAAGTTCAACGGTGATGTTGTTGCGATGGAGTTGTCTCGCGAGGGTCGTGGTGATTTGACGATAGACGACGATGGTTTGTTGTCAGTGATGTCGAACACTGGTCGTTCTTACGAAGAGATGTCTGACGTAGAGGAAGCGTTGGCAGCGATGCGCGAGGAGTTGGGCGAGTCAGCGGCAGCGGAGTTGAAGGAAGTATCTGACGGTGTGGTTGTGTTGATGGTAGCGACACCGCATGGTGAGAGTGTTTATGGTTATGACGTACGCAGTGGCGTTGGTCGTTTTTCGTAGGGGGTGATTTATGTCTCTTCGTTGGGGCGCAGATGATGACACTTTGTCACGTGGGATGTCTTCAGAGGATCGGGAGCTTTCAGCAAAAGAAGGTGTTCAAACTCGCGAGGATTTGGATAAATGGGACAAGGATCAGCGTCGTCGTGCTGTAGCTCGTTCGAGGTCAAAGGAGTCTGCGGGTAAGGAGGCGAACAAGGCTGTTATGTCTAAGGTGTACGTGGATGCAGCGCATAATATGGCGAGCGCAATTACGTCGGCAGCGGGTGGGATGAGCGCAAAGGGTCGGCATAGTGCGGTGGCTGGCCAGCAGGCTGGCACAGCGGCGAAGCAGGCGAAGGTGGCTGGTAAGCTTGAGGCTGCGAAGGCGGGCGAGGGTCAATTTGAAGGCAAGGGTTTGTTTGGCAATCGCCAGGCAAATTTGCTGGCACGTCAGGAGCGTTTGGCTGCACGTCAGCAGAAGTTTGATGCTGCTCGTCTGAAGATGGAAGAGAACAATCCATATTTAACGACGAAGTATTATGATTAGGGGTTTGACATGGCGTATGGACTGACAGACGAGCAGTTGTTGGAGACTGCACAGCGAGTAAACGAGGAGTCATCAGAGCCAGAGGGCGAGTACGACATGGGTCGTCGTCACGAGTATGAGATTGCGGCATTGGAGACACAGAAGGCATCTGAGCGTGAGGAATTGTTGTTACAGCAGGGTGTTTTGGGTGGTCAGGTGAATCGTTGGCAGGCTCAGGGTGTAGATCCTGCGAGTATGCAGCGTGCGAAGTCGCAATTGTCGCGATATTTTGGAGTTCCTGGTACTCGACCGACACCACCGCCGCAGGGTGTTTTGATTGAGGGTGGTGTTTCGTCACCGACGCAGGGAGATTTGGTAAATCCTGCAGTTTCATCGATTAAGCCGGTATAGATGTGGCACGTAGACCTGTTGATGTAAGTTTCGAGACTTTTTTGCGTGAGAATCCTGAGTACAGTTTTTCACGGATGTTCGAGAAGTCTCCACGTACGGAAGAGAGTGTTTTACCGAAGGGTTCTCGTGGCTCTTTGCGTGCAGCGCGTCGTGTTTTTTCTGATGCGGAGCGTTCTGACTGGGTAAATCGTGAGGTACGCAGTGCTTATAAAGCTTGGAGGTCTCGTCGTTCTGGTTCTTTGGGGTATCGCAGTGTACCGAGTGTACCGGACCAGTTGAGTGGCGTAGAGCGTTTCATTCGCGAGTTTTACAGTGCAGCTGATGCTCAGCCACCGCAATCTGACATTGAGTATGAGTCGAGTGGTGAGGCTGGTCGGGATCGGTTTATTGATGATCACGGTCCCATGATGGGTGGCAGTATGGGCGACTTTTTGAGTCCCATGGAGGCGTTCGAATATCAAAATCAGCGCGCTGATCCGCAAAGACACATTCGAAGAAGGTCTATTCCGATGGATCTTTTGGATGCGATGGATGAGTCTGACCTTGGCCCAGTGGAGGCGATGGATGAGTCTGGGTACCAGGGCGCGCTAGATTTAGAGGCCCGTAATCAAGCGTGGAAGGACACTCAGCGGTCGTACCGCGAGGCGTTGTCTGAAGGCATGATGGATACTTTTGATAGTACACCAACGGCACTTGAGTCTGGAGAAAGCCCGAGAGAGGCATCCGAGTTGAGCGGCTTGCTTGATTCTGCGCACGACGATGAGGTTTACGAGCGCGACTTAGGCGGTGGTCGTCATGAGATTGAGATTGACAATGCGGATCCTGACAAACGCGGTAGATTCATTTACGACGAAAACGATGATACGCTTACGAATCTAAAAGGCAGGTAGTCATGGCGAGCGGGCTTACTCGAGAAGACTTGGCGCAGCTCGAATCGATTGGTGTTTTGGGTGGTGGCGAGTCGTTGGCAGAAGACGATGTTTTGCTCGACGCAATTGACGCTCAGCCTACGTACCGAATTGGCGATCCATTGCCGCAGAAGAGGGAAGAGGGGCCTGTATCTGAAGACATCTTGATGGATTCGATGGACGCAGGCACGACTTACAAGGTTGGTAAGCCTGCGGTCGAGTCTATTATCGTAGACGATAAGGTTTCTCGAGACTCATCAGAGGGCGATGAGGGTTTTTGGAGTCAGTTTTACGGCTCTTTGGAGTCAACCATCTTCCAAGACAATCCCAGGCTGAGCGGTCGGGCCATAGAGGGGTTGGGAAGGGTGACTGGAAGCGATTCCATGAAGGAGTTTGGTGAGAACATCGTTAATGAGTTTGACGCATCATCACCGGAAGAGAAGTTTATTCCCAGGGTTTCTACTTACAAGGATGTTGATGGTCTGAACTCGTTGTTGGACTACGTTGGTTCTTCGGTTGGTCAGGGCGTTGGGTCGATGGCCATGACCATTGCTGGTGCTGGTGCTGGTGCGGGTGCTGGCGGTGCTTTGGGTGCGATTAGCGGTCTTGGTGCTGGCGGTGTTGGTGCGGTTCCTGGTGCGATTGCGGGGGTGCCTACTGGCGCAGCGGCTGGGGCTGTTGGTGGTTCATTCCTGTTGAACTACGGCGACACGTACGAGTATCTTGTGGAGCAGGAGGGCATGGAGCCTGACGATGCTGCTAATTATGCATTAGTTCCTGGCACTGTGATGGCTGGTCTTGATGCGTTTGCGGTTGGCAAGATTCTTGGTCCAGCCAAAAGGAACATTGCTGGTTCGTTAATTAAGCGCACTGGTCAGTTGGCTGCTCGCGGTGCGGGAACTGAGGGTGTCACGGAGGCAGCGCAGCAGGTCATTCAGGAGCTTTCAGGCGAACTTGCAGAGGCAGCTGGGTACGCGTCTGAGGACATCACGTTTGGTCAGCGTTTAGACAACGTAGTGAACTCGATGATTGTGGGTGCATTGTCTGGTGGTGTGATTGGTGGTGTGACTGCTCCGGTTCAGAAGCCTAGTGGTCCTGAGTTTGAAGATTTAACTGGTGAGGAATTGGATCAATGGGAGCGTGAGAGTGAGGCATTGATTTCGGAGGCTGAAGAGGCAGCGCCCGAGGCGGCACCCGAAGTTGAGTTTGAGCCAGAAGTTGAGCCAGTGCCCGAGGCAGAGTTTGAGCCCCCCGCCGCCCCCGCTGTCGCCACAAGCAATGAGCCTCTTTTTGCTCCTGATTCTACTGCACGAAGAAAAATTTGGCACAACCCTGAAAGGCACCCAAATCCAGACGATTTGGTCGTTGTAGAACACACAACAGAGCCCAAGTATTTAGATTTATTTATGGATGAGGGAATAGATGCAACAATTCCGCCACCGTCATCCGGTATAGGCAGATTAACGACTCAACCAGACGGGTCTGTTCGTCAGAGTTTGATCGACGAGCCTGGATTGTACGTTGCGCCAGTAGATAGCCTGACGTCCAAGGAACGAGTTGTAATCGTTACCCCTGCGAAAACAATTGAGCGAAGCATAGAGGCAGAGGGCTTGGGATACGAAACGGGCATTGATGGACTTTACGGTGCCGAGGATGCTCTGATTCGTGGCAAGATACCCGCTGAAAACATTGCAGGTAAATTTATTTATGATCGCTCTCAAAAAGAGTGGCAATGGGTGCCGAATCCAAAGAGTCCTTATGCAAACAGATTTGAGGCAGATGGTTCTAATCTAAGAACGAAACCATCCAAGCCCCCCGCCTCCGCTACAGTTGGAGCCGCAGTCGGTTCGAAGCTGCCCTGGCAAATGACGCGAGCAGAGTTCGAGGCGACTGGTGAAGAACTGATGCATGGGACAGATGTTCCTTTTGACCGCTTCATGAGCAAGGTAGCGAAAGATCGTTACGGTAAGACAATGGGGCGCAAAAAAGAGAACTTGGAGCGGTTCTACTTCACAGAACAACCTGATGTAGCTCGATGGATGTCGGACGCGACTCGTTCAGGCGGACATCGGCAGGTTGATTTCGATAAATGGGCGCAACAAAAGGGTGAGGACTGGATTCCTTCTAATGACCCGGTATGGGATGAACTGCTGGAAGAGTTGCACAGCGATGTTCGAAAGGACATGAAGCGCAAGCCTGGGCGTGTGCTGGCTTACATGGATTATGCGGAGGGGGTCCAGACTCCTGAAGGTACCTGGAAGTTTGAGGGGGAGGATAAACTCATCAAGGTCAAAGACCCAAGCGAAATACCGAGAGAGGTTTGGGTGGAAGGGTCCGATGTTCGTCTATACGAGCCAGGAAGATGGCCGAGAGTCATCAAGACGAATGTTTATGGTCGAACACTTGATTTGACTGACCCGAAGAACGTCCCTGACGACTTGGCGAAGTTGTTGAAAAAGGAGGGCCGATTCGACCCCACCGAGCAAACTGGGGGCTGGGAGCACGAGTTCTCACCAGCGCTTGTGAAGTACGCACGGGAGAACAACTACGGTAAGATCAAGGTAAGAGACTCACATGAGTCTGGGGGGAGGAGCACCATTGGTGTTGAAGAGTACATTGGATATGGCGTTGACCCGCACCATGCTTTTGTCGAAAAAGCTATTCGTGAAGGGAAGGAAGTGCCGCAAGAGGTTCTGAAAAGCTACCCAGACCTGTATGCTTTGAAATGGGGCGCTCCGAAGACCAAGCCCCCCGCCTCCGCCGCCACGAAGGGTGATGTGGACATCACTGAAACGCCAGAGTTCAAGCGTGGTTTTAGTGGCTCAAAAGTTGTTGATGATGCTGGTGGGCCACTACTTGTTTTTCACGGTAGTGATACTCCAAATATCGATCAGTTTAAGCATGAAGAGGCTGGCGGTCTTTTCTGGTTTACACCAAAGCGACCTGTGGCTGAGAACTACGCGCTTCATCGCCGTGGCGTAAACACGGCGTCTGAAGATGCGTGGGAAGACGCGCTTGAATCAGGTGTAATAGACGATACTTTTGAAAACTACGTGACCGAGGCCTACCTCTCATTGAAGAATCCTCTGGACCTCAGAGACCGCGAGGCGTTTCGTGTGCTTGCGGACCTCGACCCAGAGTTTGGTTCAGCCTATACAAGCGAGTATGGTCAGGAACTAGAAATGTTGGAGTATGGTCAGAAAATAGCTCGAAATGTTATCAATCTGGCTAAATCCATTGAAAAGGGTGGTTCAGATTATCAGTTCTGGATGATGACGCAGCATGAGAAGAGCGCACGCGCGTGGGCCAATATCTTGATACCGCAGCTTGAAGCGCGGGGCTACGATGGCCTCATTATGAATGACGCTGCCGACACGGGGGTTGCTTACGCGGCTTTTCGACCCAATCAGATCAAGTCCAAGTTCAACATTGGCCCCATCGACTGGACCGACCCACGCATCTTGAAGCAAGATCCAATTCAAGTTGTTCGTGAGCTTACTGATGAGGCTCAGGCGGAGGGAATCGATAAGCTGAGAAGCTTGATGAAGGACTTGCCCGAAGACGCGAAAGAGGCAAAAGACCTCATATATAGTCGCCAGAGAGAACTATTTGGCTCATTCTTTTGGCCGGAAGTGGGATGGGGAGTAGGCGACCTGTGGTCTAAATCTCGCGCTCCGAACATGTCCGAAAACAACGCGAAGTATGTACAGGAGACGTTGGCTGGCGTACCTATTGGAGCCGTATCCCCGGAACAGTACAGGCTGATGAAGCATTTGTACGACAACCCGGATGATCTGGCTAAGGTTTTTGAGGCGGGTTCCCCGACCGCGCTTACTGTTCATATCGACTTAAAAAGTGGAACAAACAATGCCACAGAATTAGTCGTAGATGCCTACAGGGCTGCACAGGAGCTTGGCCTTCGAGGCGTAACTGTTGACGACATCTACAGTGGTAGATTTGGTGCAATGGTGAAAGAGGCCGGTGGCTACGGCGGGATGCTCGACTACAACGCAAGATACGTTCGGGAACAGTTCAAGGACGATCAGAGTGCCTTAAACAAGGCGGGTGTAGACTACACGATCAGAATGGAAGCACCGAGTCGAGCAATGCTCGTAAATGAGCTTTTAAGAAGGTACAGATGGCAGGTTTGGGAAGCAGAAGAATCTGGCGTTTCGATTCCGCCTGTGCCCAACCTTGAGATATTCCTGACGCCCGCGCGCAAGAAGGCCCTTCCGCGAAAGGGTGCTGGCTACGACACGTTTGGTATTGGTGCCGAGGAAGACTACAAACGCTACTCAGCTGAAGGTGATCGGGCGATAACTCTTGAGCGGTTGTTCGAGGGTGTAGAGACCGTACCTGAACGACCTGCAATGGGTGTGACAGCACCAGAGGACATCGGCAAGTTCGTCGAGAGTCCTACAGGTACAGCCGCTAAGGACTTGAAGTGGTATGAGCGAGCCGCAGCGCGCAAGCCTGGTCGTGGTCAGATTCTCCGTCAGACACTGAGGACACGAGACAAACTCGGTAAGGCATGGAGGACGGATAGCGGCATCGCGACCATCTCTGATCATGAATACGACATCGTTAAAGAGTTTGTTGCGATGGTTGGGACCAAGCGTCTTGAGAACATTGCATTTGCCATCGAGCCTAAGATCGCCACTGGGATGATGCTCAACGAGCCTTTGGGTCTCTACTTCTTTGGTCGAGACATTGTCGGCATCAGCCACTCAACTATCGCCAGTGGTCGGTTTGTAGACACGACGATCCACGAATTGTGGCATGGTTTGAGTCAGTATTTGCCCGACAATACAGTGAATGACTTGTATGCTCAGTTCGCACGCGAACGAAACCAGTTCATGCAAGACAATCCAGAGGCATTTGATCGTTCTGGAAACTTGACAGACATCAGCATGGCGAAGAATCAGAGCACCTATCGCTTCTCTTCTTTCGACGAGTGGGTTGTTGAGAAGATGAAGGACTTGTCGATTGAGGACGCATCGAAGCGTATTCTAAGAAAAGGCAAGGGCGTAGACCCAACTGACGTTCCGTATTCTAAGCCTTGGCAGCAGGCGCTTCGGGCTCTTGCTGATTTGGTCATCAGTCACTACAACCAAGTTAAGAAAATCTTTGGCCGGGATGTTGCACGGAAGACTTACACGGACTTCATGCAAGGCAAGTACATGGAGCAAGTACGCAGCACACCGTTGGCCGATGTTATTGAAATCACATCTGAGGATGAAGCCAGGGCTGCGGCTAAATGGTCTGAATATCTCGACGCACTAGACGCAGATGAGGATGTGGAAGCGGCTGCAGGGCGCATGTCGGAAGAGACTGAGCGATTCATTGAGCACATGGTCAATGGTCCGAAACAGGTCGTGAGCGAGGAACAGTTCCAAGGCATGTTAGCTTCTCAGCCTCCAAAAAAAAAAGTAGAGTCCCCTGGGACTGAGGCAGCCCCCACCCCCGAGGCCCCGGCTGCGGTGAAGCCCTCCGCAGCTGCCCGCCCTTCCGGTTCTCTGAAGCGCTGGGGCAAGGGAGGCGGACCGTCTTATCTTAAAGACGACGCGAATCTACCTAAGTTGACCGGTCGGAATTGGATTGCTGACGACGGCCAAGAGTTCCATGAGTACATTGTAAAAGGTGAGTCCAGGTGGATTAATAATCGTGATTTGGACAAGGCTTCAATGGAGGTTCCATCTAATGCCGCAGGTAATCCGTGGGGTGTTGAAGGCGGGGAAGGAACGATAGCCCTTACCAGTGGTCTCTACCGATCGAGTAAAGTCACTGCCCCCACCCCCGCCATGAAGGGTGTAACGGTTTATCATGGATCTCCTGCTGAAGACATTACGGCGTTTGATGTAAGTCGTGCGGGCGAAAAAGAGGGCGGCCTGTTGCCTGGGATTAGTTTCTCTAAAAATCCATCAACAGCGGAGCATTACCGCCCGAAAGACCCGGTATTGAAGCCTGAGTATCGTGAAGAATATGAGAGGCTCTTGCGTGACGAGAAGCGTTTGCAAGAACAGATTTTAGCCAAAATCAATGCTGACCATGGGACGAACCATACAGAGTATGGCAACTTCATGAAGGACACTGAAGGCAACTACATAGACGCTCGCAAATACTCAGAATATCAAGCACTTGATCAGGTTGAAAGTAAGCTTAATAAGGTTCTGGAAGACGCGGATAGCGAGTTTCCGAAGTTTCATACGCTTGCTCCATCAGGCAAGCTGTACGAGGTCAAGGTTGACCTTCAAAAGCCATTCGTTTTTGACGCCAAGGGGGATGCCTGGTCGCTCGATATGGACAAAAAAATACTCCAACAGATGCGCGAGGTTGGAGGTCAGGATCAGTTTGATGGCGTAATCATCAAGGATGTTTATGACGGTAAGGCGGGTGACGTTGATGATCTTTATATTGTTTTTGACACTGACAGAATAACCCTACCCAAGCCCCCCGCCGCCGCCAAGCCGCCCGACACGCCCGAGTTCAAGGCGTGGAGTGGTGGTGCCCCCATCGTCAAGCTGGGTGACGAAATTTCCGATGGACCCGTTGTGTTTGAGACGTACCACGGCACAGACCGTGACTTTGATGTGTTTGAGTATTCCAAGATCAGTACGCGGACGGATGCGGGTGACTTAGGATTTGGTTTTTATTCAACTACTGACCCGAAGCATGCGAGTTTATATGCAGAGGGCGCTATGGGTGGTGTACGAACTCCAGGTGGCTCTGTAATGCCCCTGTACGTGAAACTTGAACGACCACTTCATCTCATAGGTGAGCGTGGACCAATTTCGGGCAGGAAATGGTTCAATAAAAAAGAACAGATACGGGATGTGCTTGACCTTCCTAAAGGCGCATCTTCATTGGAAGTATCAGATGAACTTCGTCATCGTGGATATGACGGTGTGACATTTCGCGCACTTGGGGATCCGGCCAATAAAACTGAAGTCATGGTTCTTGATCAAACTCAGATCAAGTCCAAGTTCAACCGTGGCACGTTCGACCCGACCGACCCAAGAATTATGTACGGGATTGGTGGTGCTGCAGCACTCCCAGCAGCTGGAGCACTGATGGCCGATGACGATGATGACTTGCTACAATCATCAATGCGAGAATGAAATGACCACAAAACGTGACGCACGGGGCCGACTTCGAGACTACGACAAAGAGTACAAGCGCGATCACAAGCCCAAGAAGGATAAAGAAGAACGTTCGTGTCGAGCTGAAGCGCGTCGAAAGATAAACGCTTGGCTAAGGAAGCGTGGGAAACCTGCGCTTAGAAAGAATCAAACGGTCGATCATAAAGATGGGAACCCGTGCAACAACAGTCGTGACAATCTTCGCATCGTGTCTCAGGGCGAGAACTCGACCAAGTCGAACAAAGAGCGCGCTAAGGGTTCTTCTTGAGCTTTTTGTACATCTTGTGGAACTTGTTGGTGATGTCCACAAGGTACTTGGCTTTGTTCTCTGGTGACTCCAAAGCCATTGGCATATTAAAGCCATGCATCATGGCGACGACTTCGCTATGAGGAATTTCTTGTTGGTTGTTTTCTTCGGTTTTTTCGGTTTTCATGTTTAGATGATAGATGTTTAGTGTTTGGCGGTCAATGGTATTGTATTGACACCAGGAGGCAATGATGGGTCGAAATGGCAGGAATGGTAAATCAGCGGCAAATGAACTTACGCCGTGGATTGACCCGGAATTGCTAGATTATAAGCCTACAGATCGTCAGCGTGCTTTTCGTCGTGTAGCTCGAAACAGCGTATTGAACGGAAATCTACTGAAACGGCATTGGTACGCCGCCAGTACGCGGTCTGAGTCTGAGGCATTTAAGGGCCACCCTGTGACGCCGAGTGAATTTCGGAAATGGACGGCAAAGAAGGCGTTTTTGGTGTGGTTTTACGAGGATTTCCCTGAAGTAGAGCCGCTCAGCGAGCAAGAACTGCAGATGATCGAGCATAAGTGGTGGCAAGGCGTTCTTGATGCCATGGATGCTGGTGAAGAGTGGGCATATCGCGCATTTGCTAAGGTTCGATACGAAGCTCGCCGGGTTGAACAACAAAAAGCGGAGAACAAGGAGCTTCAGGACTACATTGGAAACAGCAGTGAAGGCGCTGCTTGGCATATCAATGCACCCGAGGCGTAGTGTCTCTACTCGACCGGAAATTGAGTATCCTTGCGGATGACCCGAGAGAGTTCATTTCGCGCTTGAAGCTTATTGATGAAAAGGGCATTGAGCGGAAGTTCAACACACCATTTCCTGAGCAGATTCTTGCGCTTGACGACTTTATGTCTGATGCGGAAACGATTGTTCACTATAAGCCGCGCCAGATTGGCGATACGACGGTTTCTATTGCCTACAACTTTGACTACACGTATTGGGCGAAGGATCCTGTTCGTACATTGGTGGTTGCGCACACCTACGAGACGACTGACGCCATTTTTGGAAAGCTTCAGCAGTTCTACCGGTCTTTGCCGCAAGCGTTGAAGAGGGAGGTCGCCAGGTCGAACCGCAAGGAGTTGATTTTCGATGATACTCAGGCTGGTTTTCGTTGTTTGACGGCTGGCGGTAAGGGTCATGGTCGTGGTTGGACTTATCAGCGGCTGCACGCAGATGAGCTTGCGTTTTGGCCGAACGCGGAAGAGGTATGGGCATCAATCACATCAACGATGCATGCTGGTCCGCACCTAAAGACGATTGTGTTGTCTACGGCAAATGGTCCTGGGAACTTGTTCCACAAGAAGGTTTTGGCGGCTCAAGAGGCCATAAGGCAGGGTGACCCGTCTGTTCGTTTCAGGTTTTTCCGTTGGTGTGACCATCCATCGTATATCAAACCTGTTCCTGACGGATGGGAGCCAGATTCGGAAGAGTACGAGTTGGCTCAGGTTCACGGTCTAACAATGGAGCAGCTGTACTGGCGTCATGACCGAATCAATGGTTTGAGCGGTATTGGTCTTTCTCAGTTTCGCCGCGAGTACCCGCTGACGATTGAAGATGGTTTTGCAGAGTTTGATGGTGCTTGGTTTGATCAAGACTATTTGAATGATGTTTTGTCATCACTTCGCCCAAGAGACGGTGAGTTGCGTATTTATGAGCGCCCGAAGCCTGGGTACAACTATGCAGTTGGTGTTGATCCATCTTGGTGCAATGGTGGTGACTACGCAGTTGCCCAGGTGTTGTCCGCTGATGGCAGGCAAGTGGCTACCTTGTCAATGAACAAGGGTGGTGAGTTATTGTTTGCAACGAAAGCAGCGGAGTTGGCAAACCATTTTAATAAGGCGAAGACACTGGTTGAAAGCAACCCTGGTGGAGCTGGTACTGTAGTGATTCGAGAGATGCAGAAGTACGGTATTCCTATGTGGACCAGACCACCTGAGCGTGGTCGTAAGCCATCGTTAACGCCGAAGTATTGGACGACCTCTCGAGGTTCAAAGCAGGAGGCGTATGCTCACTTGCGCCAAATGGTGAACGGCGATGCTTTGACGTTAAACGATCAAACAACGGTTCAGGAACTGATGCATATTCGTGAACAAAACGGTAAGATTGAAGGCCAAGACGGGTACCACGACGATCACGCGGATGCTTTGATGCTTGCAGAATGGAATCGGAGAGGAATGCCGACAGCCAAGCTATCACCATCAGCATTCAGAAGGCGTTATGTTGCTCATCGAAACCCCTTTAGCAACAGCGTAAGGTAGCGATAATGGCGAACGAAAGTAAATACCAAGATCGCGACTTTAGTCAGGACGAACTGCCCCCTGATTTCATTCATCAGCATTTGTTGGCGCACGATAAGCGTATGCGCGATGGCCGGGATGACTGGGCATTGGCGAAGGCTTGCTACACGACGAACTATTGGAAGTATGTTCGAACGCGTGGTCACAAGAACAAAAAGGACTACACACGTCAGACGGATATCGATGTAGAGGTCAACCGTCTTTGGGGCATTGTTAGTTCATATTTGTCTGCTTTGTACCCAAGGGCGAACAGGGCAGTTGTCACACCTGATCCGGCAGGACGCGGTGATCCAACCAAGGCTGAAATCGCGTTGAATCGTTGGTTGAGTTCGAATCGCATTCACAAGCGTGTGATGACGGGCTTGCGTCAGGCGATATTGTATCCAGGTTGCGGTGCGAAGATTGGGTACTATCCGGGTCGGGGCAATCCGTTGGACCGTGTTTGGATGCGAGTCATCCCGTGGTGGGAGATTCTTCTTGATGCGGATGTTGGTGACGCAGAAGATGAGCGTTTTCGTGGCCATTTGTACTATCGCCCGAGAACGGAAGTGGAGAAAGAGTACGGCCTAAAGGACTTGGCTGGCACATCGCGTGACGACTATTTGGATGGTGGCATTGCTGCTCAAGAGAGTAAAAAGAGAAATCCAGGCCAGAAACAAGCGTCATCAGACAACTCTGCTTTTGTTCGTGTGCTTGAGTTGTGCAACTTGAAGGACACCTGGAAGGATCCAGAAAATCCAGACATTGTGTATGAGGGTCGTCTTGAAATCTATGTTCTTGGTCAGGGCAAGATTTCGAACAAGCCGATTTGGATGGGTCCGTTGCCGTTTGCTGCGGCTGACGGTGAGCCGTTGCCTCATGTTGTACCGCTGATTTTCAATCATGAGCCTGAGTTTCCGTTGCGTGGTCTTGCGCATTCGGCGCGGGTGTTGCCTCAGATTCGAGAGATGAACTCGTATCGGTCGTTTATGGCAATGGCTACGAGGAAGGACACGCGGCAATACGTCACACGCAAGGGCACGTTTGGTTCGGATGAACTGACGGATTTGACCGAAGGTAACGACGGTTTGATTTTGCAGTTGGATGCGGACTATGACCGTCCTCTTGGCGATGCGATTGTACCTATTCAAAATGCGCCTTTGACGGGCAACATGGACCAGTACATGGCGATTGTTGACAATGACCTTGAGCGTAACATTGGCATGTCGCCATCAGCTCGAGGCGTTATCACAAAGGCAACGGCTTTCGAAGTTCAAGCTGTTCAGCAGTACACCGAATCTGATTTTGGGATGCACGCTGCAACCAAGGACGAGTGGCTTGTTCAGTTGCTCAATGTGGTTTTACGTGCTTTGATTTCTTCTATGCAGGATCTTGGTGATTCTGCCGGGGCTTATGAAGGTCAAGAAGTTGCTCTTGCTGAAGTTGGCGCTCTTTCTACCGGTAAGGAGAAGGACGATGAAGATGCAGATGAAAAGCAAGAAGCATCTGAAGCTGATGAGGAAGAGTCGGAAGATTCATCTGGAGAAGAGCAGGCTAAGGTTGCTGATGAGCAATTTGAAGATGCTGAGCAGGAGCCGTTTGTCAATGAAGACTCGATAGAAGGCCCAGAAAAAGACAAGGAAGAAAAGGGCAAGATCGAGCCTGAGAAGCTGATGCTTCGTGATCGTCGAGATATTCTTGAAGTATCTGTCGAAGACCTTGATGCAGATTTTGAAATCACTTTTGTTGAAGGTGGCGGCGCTCCAATGGACGACGTTGCTAAGCAGCAAAACCTGCTTGGTCTTCTTGAACCGTACACAATGCTTTGGGGTGCTGTGAGCGAGGGCGGTCCAAACGCAGCGATGGCCCGTGCGTATATGAAGGCGATTGTCGAGAAGTTCGAGCTTCCCAAGGATCTACATCCTGATGAACTTGAAGCCAAGATGGCCGACGAGGCAGAGGCTGCAGCAGAGCAACCACAATCAGATGAAGAACTGATGATGGGCGCTACGGAGGTTCCTCCGGGCGCTCCGATGCCGCCAGGTGGTCCGATGCCGCCAGAAGCAGGTATGGCTCCAGGTGGTCCGATGCCCCCAGATTTGAGCCAGTTAATGGAATTGCCTCCTGATCAAGCGATTGCTGCACTCCGTGAAGTGTTTGCAGCTGATCCAGAGATGCAGCAGATGTTGGATCAATTAGAGTCCTTGCCTATTGAACAACAAGCTGAGATGATTGGTTCAATGATTTCGGAGCCTGGAGCCCCAGTTGCCACTGTATAGTTATCACTGCGATTCGTGCGGATGGGAGAAAGACCATCTGTGTAGTTATTCGACTAGGCCAGATGTCATTGATTGTGGTGGCTGCGGCAATGCTGCGAGTCATCGGATTACTGCAGCAAAACATCAGAACTATGATGCGAAGTTCTACACGGGCACGTATTCAAGGGAAAAGCGTGGACTTTCGTTGCATGAATTTAAGTGCAACGCGTGTGACCATATTTTCGAAGAAATCGTTGATCATGGTGCCGGTGAATCACCTTCTGACAATTTTGAATGTCCTGAATGCAACGTTGTTGATTCGCAATGGCGACCAAGTGCTAAGATTGACCGATGGAGTGAACGGTTTCCGTATTATGATCGTGGTCTTGGGGTTATGCTTCAAAGCAAGTCGCATCGTCGTCAGATTTGCAAAGAACGCGGCCTGACACCTGTGGATGGCGATTTCGATGAAGAAAAAGTCTTTTCTCAGTTCGACAAACGACGCGAACGTGATGAAAAAGAGTATAACGATTATGTAGATAGGCTAGACAATGCTCCTGAGTTTAAGGAGTTTCGTCAAGCCCAAGATCAAGGTAGATTTTAATCTCCTACAAGGAGCCTCACATGCCAGTCGACCCCAGAACCGGACAGCCCCTGCCATACCCCGGAGAGCCGGGATACGAAGAAGCCATGGCAGCGAACCCAGAGGCTTATGCTCAAGAGGGCCAAATGATGCCTGATGCAGGAATGCCACCAGATGCTGGAATGATGCCGCCTGAAGGTGCTGCACCTTCTCCAGAAGAGCTTGGTCGACTGGAAGAACAAGAGGCAATGCTTGAGCAAGACCTTATGGCACAAGCCGCTCCTGCTCCAGATAAGCCTTTTAGCGTTAAAGCAATCGAAACCCTGTTGTCCGAATTTAATAGTACGTTGGACGTATTTGCCGGTGACGATTTGCCCGATCTTGAGTGGGCAGGCGCTGAAGGTGGAAACAAGTGGGACCAACCTCTTCCTCCCGAAGTGTTTGCTCCACTGGTTGCTTTGAATGATTCTTTAAAGCTTGTTGAAGACGGGAAGTATTTCGATAAGTATGGAATTGATCTTGAAGCGCTTACTTCTGACGCTGAGCTTCGTAAGGCTACTGCTCAATTGAAGAAGATGGCGAAGGACAAGAAGCTTGTCGAAGCCATGCAGGCTCCCGTTTCTCCTGGTGATGAAACTGCGGCTGAAATGCCACCCGCGCCGGGAACATTTAATGAAGACGAGCAGATGCTTGCTTCGAATATGGGATAATGTTGTGCAGTTTGGTTATAAATGGTAGATTCAAAAACAATGATGGTCGGAGAACATAGTGGATGATCTGAACCAAGACCAGATTCCTGGTCAGCGTGGTGATTTGGCAGACCTTGTGGACATTCAAAGTGATGCTCCAGAGGTGCCTGTACAAGAGGCGTCTGAGCCAGATTCAGTTGATCTTGCTCCAGGGCCTGCTGTTGTAGAACAGCCTGTTGTACATGAAAGCTTTAATGCGCTTGATAGTGCTTTGAGTGACATCGAAGAACTTGAGCATGACGGCTTTTACAACAAAATCGATGAAAGGCATTTGAAAGAATTGCCGCCGGTTGCACGTCGTATTTTGCACAATTTCCGTGTTGATCGGAAGCAGCAGAAAGAGCATCATCAATCTGAAATCACGAACCTTATGACGAAGATTGAGGAACGTGAGCGCACGCTGGCTTCGTCAGAGCGTGATTTTGCAAAGCGTCAGTCTGAATTTGCGTCATTGGTTGATGATCCAGAAGTACAAAAGCTTTTGGTTGAGCCTGACGGTGATTTGCCGGATGTATTTACTGAGCAAGGCGTTGAGGCTCGCATTCAGCGTGGGATTGCCAAGGGAATGCAGGCAATTCTGGAGCCAATGAAGGCTGCAGCTGACGTGAAGGCCAGAGAAAATTCTTATCTTGAGTTTGTCGATAAGCATCCCGAAATGCGTGATGCATCGTTCAAGAAGGAAGTCGCATCGCTTGTTAGAAACCGTGTCGATCATGGCGCTCCGGTTTCAACTCAAGATGCATACCAACTTGTCAAGGCTCGCCGTGTGATGGCCCAGCAACAAGCTAGGGCCGCACAAGAGCAACGAGCCCGTCAACAGTCTGCACGGCGTATTGGTCGTGCTGTTTCGGGTGGGAATCCCTCTTCGCAGGAAATTCCTCCCGATGTCAAGAAGCAGGGTGCGTTTGCAATCGCAAACTGGCTAAAGGCGAACCCCGAAGCAGCCCGTAAACTCTCCCAATCTCTCCGTTAAACTCTCCCCTGGAGCAATAGAAAAACATGCCTGTCACAACTCTTACCCTTGGTAACGAGCTACTCTCGACCACGATGCACATCGTGATGAAGGAGTGGCGCGATAACGTTCACACCAGCACTGCGTTTCTCGAGGCACAGTCTCGCGTACACGGTGAGGGAAAGCCCGTTCAGGCTGGTGGAACGCGAGTCGTCATCCCACTTGGATTTGGTGAGCACTCGAGCACTACTCGGATGCAGACTGGTTACGAGCGCATCGACCTTAGCGTCGAAGATGTGTTCACGCCCGCTGTGTACGATTGGGCGCACGTTGTTCGTCCGATCGCTATCTCTTCTGAAGAAGAGCTGGTCAACCAGGGCGATGCCGCTATTCTTTCGATTCTCGAAAGCCGCGTCAAGATGACTGCAAACGCTCTGAAGCGTGAGTATGTCCAGCAAATGGTCAAGGGATCTGTCGCCGGTTGGGAAGACTGGGGCACCTTGAACGGTGTTGACAACACTACTGGTTACCTTGAAGAGGGTGCTGTTGGTTCCGGTCAGACCAACTCTGTTGGTGGTGTCGATAAGAGTACATTCAGCGGTAAGACTGGTTGGAATAACCAAGTGTTTGATGGCACTGGTTCTTTCAACAGTAACGGACTTGCTGGACTGTACGACTTGATGGTTGAAATCAACTCTGTTTCGCCTTCTGGCAATCCGAATGTGATTCTTGCATCCCGCAGTGGATTTAAGAACTTGAAGCGTTCTCTGTCGGCTTCTGAGCGTTATATCGATACCGCTAAGCTTGATGGTGGTAAGTTGTCTCAGACTTGGGACGGTGTGCCGATTGATGTCGAATACTTCATGCCGAACGATGGCACCACGACTGGTGCGGCTGGCGACAGCGAGATTTCGTTCTACATGCTGAACATGAACGACATCTACACCTTGTGGGATCCGAAGGGTTACTTTGACCTGGGTGACTTCGAGACGGTGTCTGGTGAGTACGATGTTCGTGCCGCCAAGCTTCGTTGTCGCGGTCAGCTGATTGCCAAGCACCTTGGTTCCAGCGGTCTCGCAATCGGTCTGGACACGTTCTAGGATTCGATTTGGGTGGGGGTCATGTCGGCCTCCACCCATTCTCATAGCCACTGTATCGAGAGTAGGAGTACAAAATGGCTGTTCACAAGATTGATGGCGTCGATGGCGTCGTAAATTACCCCAAGAAGTTCGTGACCCTTTGGTCGGACGGAGCCGCAATCGCCAAGGGCGATGTTGTCCAGATTTCAACTGCTACCACGTATGGTATTGGTCTTACCGTCACGCAGGCTGACAATGAAGATTGTCAGATGGTCGTTGGCATTGCAATGGAAGCTGCTGGAACAACGGCTATTCCGATCAAGGTTCAGGTTGCTGGACACAACGATATCGCCGTTGCAAACGTAGACATCAATCAGTTCGACATGGTCGGTGCTGATGCTGCCGATAATGGAGAAATGCAGTGTGTTGGCGGTACTGCTGGTGCAACTGTTGCGCTTAGTACCACAGTTCAAGCGTTTGCGCTTTGTATCACTGCCTACACTGCTGGTAACGCTGACGGTGCGATCTTCATCTACGACCACGGCTTCTACGGCTGATTGCTTTTCACTACCGGGCCCTGAGCCCATTACCGGCGGCTGGGGTACAATGTCCTCAGTCGCCGGTTCTGTTTTTAGGGGTCCAAGATGAATCTCAGAGAGCTTACGCAAGAAGTCAACTCAGCGCTTGACTACAACCCTGATTTGGCGGCATACAAGGACCAGGTCGCGCGGGTTGTAAACCGTCACTATCTGCAGATTTCAAGTCAGTATCCCTGGCTGTTCATGCAGAAGCTCTACAGAATCACGCTTCGTAAGGACATTGCAAGCAAGACGACTACTGAAGATGACGGCAGTATCACCAACAACAACGTCCTCCAAGTTGGCAGAACCGATACCTGGGATTCACACTGGGAAGTTCGATTCGTCGGAAATGAAGAGTCGTTTCCAACGCTTGAGATGCTTGGTAACTATTTAATCGTCAATGATACGACAGTTGGAAGCAACTCGTTTATCAAGCGAAACAACTCTTTGGCGCATGGTGGGGCCGGTGACGAGTACATGATCACTGGTATTTTCAACGTGAACACGCACACTACGGGTTTCGAAGAAGAAGCTGGCGGGAGACGGGGCACAGATGACAAAGACTTTCCCGACCACATGCAGCCAAATCAAACAAGCGGAATTGTGTTGGACCGACCAATCATGGATCCAAGTACAGTTGAGGCTGGTGGTCAAGGAGTAGATGAAAAGCTTTACTACAGCGATTGGACCATTGAGTTCCGTCGTTATTGGCTGCCGTCAGATTGCATTGAAGTTCTTGGAATCATGGACCGTGGCCTCAAGACAACGGTTCATAGAGAATCATCGAACACGACCACTACAAGCCAAAAGACGGCCCCAAAGCATGGCCGAATCATGTTTCTTGATAATCTCAAAGAAGAGTATTTGTTTCTTGATCGCGAAAACAGTGGTGACCCTGTGATTGCAGTAGAGGGTGAAAGCTTTTTTGTCGACCCACCGCCAGCCGGTCCTCGATTGAGAACGCTTACATCGAGTGACTGGACATCATTAGGGTTGCCCAGTGCTTCGACGATAGGCAGTCGTCTTGGGTTTGATGAAGGCGACACTCTTGAGTATTGCTATACATTCGTTTACGCGGGTGTAGAATCACCGCCATCACCCGTCACATCAATCAAAATTGAAAAGCCTTCGATAGGGGGTAGTAGTACCGGTTTTGGAATAACCATTTACGGATTGATCGATACGACTGGATTGAGCAAAATCAGTGGACTTTTCAACGATGGAACTAATACCGGGATGATTAAGCGCATCTACCGTCGAAGAGTTGGAGACAAAGTGTCGCCGCATCACCAAGGATTTGAAAGGTGGCATCATATTGGTGACGTGCTTGGCAAGGATGGCTCAAGTCACAACGGATCCTCCAGTGGAATACGTGGCGTCGTAGTTGATTCTGGCTGGAAGACGGATCAAACAGGAGCATCAGAACCAACAACAGCAAATACGCCAAAAGTTCTTGGTTGGCCCATGAACGAAAAAACGCGCCAAATGTATTGGACGTACCATGACAGTGAGATGCACAAGCTAAATGTGCTTGATGAAGGTGGTCCGCGTCAGTCGATTCGAGTGTACCGCCCACCTAGCGAAGATATGGATGTTGAGATTCGATATGTATCGAGGCCCAAACGGCTCGTCGCTGATGCTGATACACCAGCATGGCCACCTCAGTATCATCATGTTTTGGTCTACAAGTCGCTTGCAGACATTTGCCTTCAACACGGAATGACTACCCAGTCACAGTTGTATGAGCGCAAGGGAGAAGACCTTCTCGACAGAATGAGGCAGAAGTATCTAGACAGAGCGAATCGAAAGTACATTCGGGGCGGTTTTGATCGCACCGTATATTCTGGAGAACGCTGGGGCACGCCAACTAAGGTGTAGAGGGTTCAATGAATACGCAGACATTTCAGGTTTTCCAGCTCCGTGGAATGGACGAACGCTGGCTTGCAGACGGTAGTGACGCTCTCTACATTCAAGACATGACTTGGGTAGATAACGACGCATGGCAGACATGCGGAGGTTGGTACCCGTATTTTCAACAATCACCGTACTATGGAACAGGTGGTGTAGCAGCAGGGCATGGCGCTGTTCGAAGCCTACATTGGTTTGCACAACACAATGGTGCTCGTCAGTTCCTGGTTTATGAACAGCAGACGTTTGACAACAAGAAAAACGTAGTTGATGAAGAGCATCTTGAACTTCGGTACTTCGATGGTTCACGAAATGCCAAGGGCTATTATTCAAGCTATGACAAGGAAGCTAGCCGCATCATGGTTCAGTTTCAACGTAGGCGCGAAAGAACCAACGCAAACGCTGATGTCGGAGAAGGTCTAAAAGCAATTGCTGATCGTACTGATGCTAAGTTGGCTATTTCCACGCAATCGCAAGCTTGGGGAAACCGTCTTTACATCGTTAATGGGCATCAAGCGCCAATGGTGTTTAATGGCGAATACGCAGAGAAAGCTGGTTTTGAAAACCCGCCCTCTCCGCCATCGGCTCAATCAGCTGACTTTATGGATACAGCCACCTTTTGCATGGCCATTGGAGACAACGATCCAGAAATCAAAAAGGGCATGTATGGATTGTTCGACGATTTTACGTATTTTGGAATGGGTCCAAAGAGTTTCGCCAAGTACGGTGTAGGCAAGTACAAAGAGGCCGTTTTTAGCCTGCATGGTCCTGCTGCTGGCAATCCAAAGGCATTTAGTGGCACTAATTGGGATGATGATGGCACTGACAGAGAAGAGACCCTTGTTGGAACACCGTATTGGTCACTTTATGACGAAGAAAAGAAGATCAAAACTTCTTTGAAAGTCAATCAGCAGTTGGACAGGCGCAGAGTTGGTTGGCAATACAAGGTCACTTATGTAAACGAGCGGGGTCAGGAGTCTGAGGCATCTGAAGCCAGTAACGTCGCTATGTTTATGAATGGCACTGGTAAGTGGAATCAACACGGGAAGTGCTTCATCACAGTTCATCTTCCGCGTGGTCCCGCTGAGTGTGTGGCTCGTCGAATCTATCGGACAAGAAACCTATACAACTCGAAAGGTTCAATGGTTTCTAAGGGTCGCTCGACTCGGTTTTACTTCTTGAAAGAGATTCAAGACAACATGACTCAAGTATTTGTGGATGGTCATCCAGATACTTCACTTGGGAGTCTTTTGGCTACCAGGCAGCTTGGTTCGTATCCGCCTGGAACGCGATATCTCGCAAGTTTTAAAAACACGATGTTTGCAGCAGGTGGAACGCAAAACACTGTGCATTTCTCCGCACCGAACTTTCCAGAGGTGTTTCCAGACAGAAATGTGGTTCATGTGGGAGATGCAGATGGCGGTCCAATCACTGGAATGTGGGCAACAAAGAATGCTTTGGTCGTTTTCAAATCGCGAGGCATTTATCTGATCAAATCTGATTCAAGAGGTCGGTTTGTAGCTCAGACGTTGAACAAGGACATTGGTTGTTGGGCACCAAATAGCATTGGCGAAGTGCCTGGTCTTGGGCTTGTGTTTTTGTCAGAACGGCATGTCTGCCTATTGGAAGGTGCTCTTGAAAACACTGGCACTGTCACAGGTGTAGTGAAGCTTTCGACTGAGATTCCGAATCAAATGGAACTCATCAACACGTCAGCTGCAATCCGTGCTGCTGGTGTGGTGTACTTAAAGGACAACGAGTATTGGTTGTCGGTGCCGACACACGGAAGTCGAGTGAACAACCTTCTGTTGGTTTATCACTACAAAGTTGGTGCTTGGAGTGTGCGCAAAGATGTGCCTGTTGGGTGTGCTGTTACTTCTCGCGATCATCGAGGGTATTTGTTCTTTGGTACAGAGCCGGGCGGTGCTGCTGATCTGCCAGATTACCTTGGTGAATTGGCTACGCCCGCCTTAACAGAGGGCGAGACGGGCCCATCGGGGGAAGGCTTGAGCACTTCTACCCCGTCAATGCTTCGATGGCAGGACTACTCAGGAGTTGCCCTTTATTCAAAAGGCTATCGAAAAAAGGGAAACGAATGGGATGTTAAGCCAATCTATAAGACGGTCAACCTTCCATTTGGAAGTGTTTACAAGACCACTTTACCGGCTCACTTGCTTGTGTATGCAGTTGGATATGGGAACAATAATCTGAGCATTAACTATCGAGTCAATCGCTCATTGTTTGATATCAGAGATTTGCGTCAGCCAGCCGATCAGCAAGACCCAAACGAGCGGTATCCAGTTTATGGATCGGCCAAGTGGGATGATGACTATTGGGCAGAATATAGACCCACGGTCATTCGGTATGACATTAGTGCTGCACACAAGGGTCCGGTCAGAGAAGCAGGATTTACTTTTGCTACAGATGAAGGTTCGCGTAGTGGCACTAAGATTCAGATAGTCAGTTACGATATTGAAGCCAAGGTTGGCGAACAGAGAAACATCAAGCCGCTAAACGAAGCGCTTAGACCAGATAGGAGATGACATGACTTGGAGAAAGCGCCAAGAACACGTCATGGACGGCGACATTGTTGAACCTTCTGAGTGGCGAATCAATCAAAACGAGTTCACTTCAGAGTTCAATGGATATCTGGACAACGACAATCTTCACAACCATTCTATTCACAGAAGATTAGTTAAGCGAGACACGTTTACCAAAGTCTATGTTGACCAAAAACAATCACTGTATGGATACTTGTTTAGTCATAAGCAGTCTGGATGGACGAACCAATGCGATTTTCTAGTTAAGCAATCTGGTGATAGATCGAGCGAATGGTTTGGCATTGCTTCTCGTCATACGGAGCTTATGGACGAAAATTGGAGTGATCGGACAAATAAAGAAAGTTTTACTGGTTGGAATACCGTAGAAAGCACCGGAAATCCAGACCAGGTTCTTTTTTATGAAAGAGGTCAGCCAACAAGTAGATACACGGCTGAGTTGCCGCATAGAGATTTTGTCACCGATTCAGAAGCAATGGTTATTGTCGATTTTCATGGAACCGTCAGTTGGCTGCATGGAAGGGGCACCATGGCTAGTCCAGACGACTTTTTCTTCAATTGGTACTACAGAAATGAAAGCTCAGACGTATATCCTGGTGAAGATTATCCAATCTACACCACATCAGGCAATGGGTTTCATAAGCCCGAAAACTACTACTATGAGTACAGGGCTGCGCGAACGTTGTGTTCGATGTGGAGAATCACTGTTGATGGAATGATTGTTGCTGAAACGGGCCTGCTTGGAAGCGAATATAAACATCATCCAATCTACTTGTGTGGTGCGATTCCTGTATCTAGTGGTAGTCACCGAGTTCAACTTGAAGCGCAAACGGTTTGGTATGCGCCAGGTTTGGATAAAACAATTCAATCATCTGCAGAGTTTCCAGCGTTGTCTAAGATCGATGAAAAGACTCCTTCTGATGGTTATCACGTCAATCTAACTACAGATTGTGTACTACGATGGCCTAATTTGATCACTCAGGTTCGGAGCAGATAATGGCAGACGATGGATTTGTAACAGTTAGTGATTTTAGAGAAGGCGACCGTCTTTCTAAAGATCATCTAAACGAGACAAAAGATTCTTGGAAATCGGTTGATTCGGAAGTTGGAGAGTTGAACATTCGAGAAGAAGGTCTTGACCGACGAATGTTTGATACGGACAATACTTGGAACGACTTTTTTGGTAGCACATCAAGATGTCAACAAGGCGCAACGATAGATAGTAATTGGATGCCACTTTCCGATGGCATATGGGAACCCATCCCTTTTTGGGTACCAAGCCCGTACGACACAGTTACTGGCGGCATTCATGATCACTACGCAAGAATTCAATTTGATTGGAATCCACAAATTCATACTTATGTGATTTTTCGAGCGAGTTTTCGTTTTCGGTGGGATGTCGGCCTTATGGGTGGCAGTGGATATGATGATATAGATGACCCCGATAATTTTGTATCCAACAGAGATAAGGTTTTCGTGCAGTTTGGAATACAGGTAAGCAGACCTGGCGGAAGCCTGAGTGATGATTTGCATATCCACTCATTCAACTTCACAAACGGTAGGATTTTTGCGCCAACTCAGCTGGGTTTGTCGTACAATTATTCCTCTGATTGTACGGGTACGTATAGTGCAATTGGACATAAATTCGATAGACGAACTGCTATGACGTCTTCGATCACAATGGTGGCAGCAGGTCAGTCGTGGCAAAACTCAGACGAACCCTTGACCAATAGCAATCATGCCATTGATTTTCGAAATGCCGGGCCTGTAAAAGCACAACTGGTGTGGAGGCAGTACGGTTCGAACTCAGACCGGCAGTGTACCATTGATGGTTCAGATGCATGGGGCCGGGTTTATCCAGAATATGGAAACATGCAGTTCTTTGCTCAAACGTTCATGAGGTAAAAAATGGCGTATCGTTGGGACGGAATTTTACCTTCAGAAGAAACAGTCGAAGCAGGCGACATTATGGAGGGCATCGAGCAGACTGAGTTTTTCGTTAATCAAGGCATGGGCAAAAACTCATTTAGAGCGCCGGATGAGCTTACGACTTCGGAAAAAGTTGGAAGGCCGAATCACGAACGCGAAGGTTTTATAACCAAAAAGCACATTTTTAAACCTGATTTTTACGCGTCTCCATCTCCTAGAATGGAAGCAGTAAGCTCACAAGTTCACTACCGAACGACAGGTCAAAGCCATCCAGAAGGAGTCGTTTTTACGCCTACAAATGCGGGTACTGGTACTACCGCTATTCCAGGTACAGCAACGAGGTTGAAACTACGAGATTACGCCAGGGTGTATTTTACGGCAAGTTTTTACTGTTTTGAATTTGGTGGACTAATGTACCCAAAGGGTATGGCTGGTCATGGTGGTAAAGCAACAGAAAAACATCAATACTACGGTGGTGAAACTCGCTTTGCTGGCGGGGTTGCACTTGCACTTCACGGCAAAACTGACCACCCTTACGAATATGAGTCTTCGACCTATAGAAAGATTTATACCAGCACTCTTGCGCCGTGGCGAGTGGCCATCGATTCCGGTTCTGGGAGAGCGACAACTGTTATCGCAAAAGGGTTTTGTTTACTAAACATGATCGGAAGACATCAACACAACATAGTGTATACGACTTCCTTGAAACCCGGTGTTTATGACATTGGGCTTGTGTTTAAGTCTGGATATGCGGGTTGGGTAAATAGTCCTGCAGAGGCTTTTACCCAACTTGATATGGAGGGCGGTCAGATTCGAAGAAATAAGGCTGTGTTTTTCATGGCGAGAAACATGGTTGCCGACGTTATGTATACGGGCCGCGCAAGTGCTGAAAGCGATCTGGCTGGCTGGCGAACAAGAAACCCTGACGACCCGCAGGCGATTTAATCATGCCGAGAACGCCCGAAGAACAAGAGCGGTTGCTAAACGAAATCATGTCAATTGATGCGACTGATGATGCAGTTTTGGTGGATTCGTTAGACGAGACACAGCCTATGGAGTTCAAGCCTGACTCTCCTGCTGAGCGCATGGAAAGTCAAATTGTTCCGGCTACTGCACAAGACGACAGGAACGTAGCGGGCGGCTTGCGGGAGTCCATGAAGTACAAAAAACACTTCGATGCTGCTGAGACGGCCAATGAGTTGCCACCTGGAATGTTGATGGCTGTTGCCTCGATTGAGTCAAGCGGCAATCCAGCGGCTATTGGTCCACAGACGAAGTACGGTCAAGCGAAAGGCTTAATGCAGTTCATGGAAGGCACAGCTGGTGACTATGGGTTGGTAGTAGATTCAGAAACGAACATTGATGAAAGGTTGGATCCGGTCAAATCCATCTATGCGGCTGGTGCAATGCTGAAGGATGCTTTGCGTCGTTCGGATGGAAACATCGAACAGGCTCTTTTGCAATACAACTGGGGGTCTGGAAATTGGGGCAAGTGGACAAGAAAGCAGCAAGGCTTCGAGTCCATGCCTCCAGAGACGGCGTCCTACATCGGAAGATTCAGGTCAGCCTTGAATCAGTACCATCGAATGTCTGATGCACAACAAGTCGCGCGTTAGAAGGCAAAATGCGATAATCTACCAACAGATTCTACTCGAGGTGGACAATGGGAGCTTATGAACGGGAAGTAGACACAGCCGGAAGGGCTGGCTACGAACAAGGCCGTGCTGTTGGCCGTCAGAGGTCTTCCCAGCATGGTCAAGCGGCTGGTGTTCTTGCTGGCGCTGGTACTGGAGCCGCAATTGGCTCTGTTGTTCCTGGTGTGGGAACATTGGTCGGCGCTGGCATCGGGGCTATGGTTGGTGCCGCTAGTGGTGGTCTGCTTGGTGGTCTTTTTGGCGGTAAGAAAGAGGCCAGGAAGCAACGGGCAAAAGCCAAGGCAGCGGCACGTAGACGCATTCAAAGGCGGCATAAGCTCAAAAAGGCAAAAGGTGCATCCGCTGAAGCTCAAATGAGGGCGTCACAAGAACGGGCCGATCGTGCAGCGATTAAGCGTTCTCAGCGCGGCATGATTGACCCAGGCGTGCAAGAGGCGGTTGGTGGAATGGCCGTGAACACAGAAATTGGTACTGGCCAGTTTGATGACTGGGAAACTTCTCGATTCGGGTAGGGGTGAGCGATGGCTGACGAAAAGAAGAAAGACGAAGCAGTTGCTGATGATGAGTCGACCACGACCAAAAAACGTGGTGAGAAACTATACACAGCGGAAGATATGGAAAATCTGACCGAGTTCATGCGCATGCAACCTCAATCTGCGTACTGGACCGACCCAAGACAGCGGTATCCCTACTACGCGCAAACAACGGTCCCAGAGCGTCAAAAGGCAGCAGGTACAGCCCTTGGTATCGGCGTTGGCGGCGCAGTAGCGCAAAGGGCCATTCAAGCCAGCGCAATGTTTGATCCGGCGTTGGATTACGCGCGCAGGCAACTTGCCGAGGCGGAAGCAACACAAAAGCGCCCACTGAAGGGAATGTCTCCTGAAAAGGCAGATGCAATCAGAGCTGCTGCCAGGGCTGGTGTTCAAACAGAAATCGCTGAAACGAAGAGTGATCTTGGCTCTCTTATGGCTTCGAGCCAACAAGCCCCATCTGTGCAAGACATTCTTGCTGTGAGAGAGACTGGACAAGACGCTCAGGTAAGTGCTGCGATTGAGGCTGAAGCTATTATCGCGAAGAGCGATCTTGCTACTATGGAAGCCCAACAACGTCAGGCTGACCAAGCAAAACTGCGTGCAGATGAGATGCAGTCAACGTTGTATAAAGCACGCTCAGAACAACGCGGGTACACTGCGGATCTCATTGGTGATGTTGTAAGAGTAGGGGCAGAGTATGCAGCGAATGCGCCAGCCGCGTCAGAGACCCCTGTAGTCGATCAATTGAGGGACAAGGGCATGTCGATGGATGACATTGGCGAGCTTCATAAGGCGGCAATGGCGAATGGCTTCTACCCTGGCTCACAGGCTTATCGAAACTACATGATGAGTCACTACGAGGGAGCAACGGGTAAGGATCCAGATGATGCAAAGGCAGATAGAGCACCTGATGTTGCTGGTGCTCCTGTTACGTCTACATTTGCTCAAAGTGCTGCAGATCAGCTTCGTCAAGCGGCAGTACCAGAGGGGGCCACTCCAAGGCCAGGTCTTACAGAAGAGCAAAGGGCAGAAATGTTTGGAACATTGGGCCAAACGCCAGCGGGAACGCCAGCAGCGCCAGCAGCGCCGATGCGTCCACCAGTACCGCCCACACCGCCTGAAGGGTCAACTGTTGGCATCGCAGAACAGTTTGCTACTGGAGGCGAACCCCCGGGAGAGGGCCACATCACCGGCATGATGGAGCAACCACCACAGGCTGCGGCAATAGCGAAGATCGGAGAGGGTTTCTCGGCAGGCGAAACAGCAGACCTGTATTCATTGGCTGATGAAGCTGGACTGAAGAGGGATCAATACAGCATTGAAGAGATTCAAGGAATGGAGCATAAGGACGGGCCTTTGTACCGCATCAAGCTGAATGAAGGCGTCAGGTTGCCTGAAGCCGCACCCACACCCTCCGCAGCAGCGCCCGCAGCGCCTATCAACAATCTGACAACGAAAACTATCCCTGAATACCAAGCCTTAGATGACCAACTTGAAGAATTTGAACTGAAACTTCTGAAACGAGGCAAGGTTCCAGAAAACGACCCAAGGTACACGCGGTTGGCTTTATCGGTTCGAAATGCTGAAACGCGCATGCGTGTTGAAGCCATACGTTCTGATCAAAATATCGATGATCTGTTGAGGCCGAGACTCCGCAGCGAAGCATGGGTAGCCCGCGCAACCGCGATAGATGCCGCGAGAAAGGCGCAAGAGGACAACCCTGCGTTTGGATCGTCGAAGACAGTGTACGATCTGATTCGAGGTAACCCTGCCATCGCAGTAGGCACGGATACGGTGGTTTTTGATAAGGAAAAGGGACGATATTTCGCAGTAAAAGCATCCATTGGTTCGGATCTTATTAAAAATCCTCGATATAAAAAAGTTCCAATTGATCGTTATTTGAGGGGCGTGAAGTAGTAGCCCATGCCCGACAACCCATTCACAGCTGATGAAGAACAGTTCGGGTACTTCATTGAGGCGATGTCCGAAGCCTTCGAAGATGTCGACATTCCAGATGGCGTCATAGATGGCGAGAACATCTTGGATGGTAGCATTCGGCCCGAAAAAGTAGCCCTGGATGCCAACTGGGAGTTCAGCGGTAGAGTCGAGTCACCGAACTTGCGGGCCGTCATTAGTAGAAGTGCAGGCACTCGTGCTGGCTCGAACACCCAGAGAATAATCGTCATTTACGATGACCATGTGCTTGCAAACCACACGATTGTCCTTGCAGATGCAATGAAAAAAATCATTACGGTGACCCTGCCATTGGCATCTACCAGAGTCGGTACGACTTACACCATTAAACGTTTAGACGACAATAGTGCCAGTAGCGTTAGGCTGCAGACATCAGGGGATGATAAGCTTGACCAACAGACGTTAATTTCGATTCCAGAGCGGGGTTCTCTTATGATCATCGCTTTTGGGATTGGGTGGCATATACTTGCGAACTACTCATAGCGGGGATCAAAATGGCGCTTCGACTCACCAGCACTGACCTAAGCACCAGAGTTGATGGCTACCAGACAATTGGTGGCGCAGCCATGGGTTACTTCATGAAGATTCGCTCTGAGCGAAACATGATGATCTGGAAGCAAAAGATCAAGGACGCGAATCCTGCTGCGAGGATTAAGCATGAGCAACATGTACTAGACAGCATTGTAAAGCTTGAAGAATCTAGGGCGAAGATGGCTAGGCAGGACTCTAAAGCCAGGATGAAGTTTCTTTTAGAGGATCGAAAGGAGCGCGGTAAGAACTTTCGTGCTGTTTTGGCGTCTTCAACGAAGCTTAGAACCAAAGAAAGCGAAATCTTCGGTAAAGTTCTCGATGAAATAGTTGCCGAAGGAGGAACAAGCGAGGGCGTCGACGCTCGAAATACATTGCAGGGTGGTCTCGGTATAGCCCAACAAACTGCGAATGAATTGATTTCCCAAAAAGAAGCAAATCGAGCACAGCCGGGAACATATTCATCAGCTGAGATTCGAGGGTTGGAAACTAGCCTTTTCCAACAATTTCGGAGTGCTGTTGATGATGGAGCACAGGCGGCTGAAAAAGAGAAGAATGGCGAATATGCTCTCGATCACTTCTACCGCTTAGCGCATCGCCAAGCACAGAAGTTCATGGAGGGTTCAGAAGCAAATCCGCAAGATATTGCTCAAATTCGTGATCTTATGATTGTAGGCGTGAACGACGCTAAATTTCCAGGCCAAGGTCGACAAAGAGATGTTTGGGTCGAATTTTCGAACAGGCGAGATTTGCGTGGTAAGCTACTGGACAAACAACAAGAATTTCTAAGCGACGCTTCTGCTGCTGGAATTAATGTCAAAGAAGTGAGTGCAGACGAGTTGGATAAGTTGTTTGGTACGTCGACTGGCAAGATGGATACCAGGATCGATAAGCTCTACGACAGACTCGATGAACTCAAGGTAGAGAGAAAGCAAAAGCAGGCCGAATACGACTACTTGCTTCGTGGCGGCGGCATGCACATGGGTATCGACCCGTTTTCGTACCGGCCTTCGCGAGTTGGTAGCCGAATGGAAGCCATGCAGCGTATGTACGAGGCAGAGCCAAGCCTGGAAGCCGCGACTGAACGCAGTGGTGACGTGACCTACGGCACGGGAACAGGCGGCAACCTTTCTGATTTTTTGAAGGCGCGCATCGGTGAGTACAGGGAAATGGGCACAACGGGCGCTGACCCAACTCAAATCATGAACAAGTTTGTCAAAGCAGTCGATTTGTACGGCGATACGGTGCAAGATGCCGACGTGACATTTGATGTTCCAGTAACTATCAAAGGTCAGCAAATGGCCAACATTAAAGATGTTCTTGCATCATATAAAGCCGATAAAGAACGTATAGCAAAAGGATCGAAAGACCCGGATGCCCTGCTTGACAAGAACAAAAAGCTTGCTGATTATTATCTGCAAGAACTTTCAGGTGATACGAACTTGACGCGAGACTATGGTGGCCCACAGAGAGTGGCGGAACTTGAAGAAGACCCAGAAGGTGTCCGTGTAGAAGAGTACCACTCAAGGTTGTACCCAGCTCGGTCAAACGTATCTGTTGTACTCAATCCGTACATCGAAAAAATCATGGATGCCCGCAGTGCTGGTGACAAAGAGGGCATCTACAACTCGATGCGCGATCTTCAAAATGTTGTGGAAGACCCAGACTTGGACGACTTGCTTGGTTCGGCTGGCACAAACATTCGTGGGGCATTGGGTGATTTGCATAGTTCTGCTGAGCAAATTGGCGCAGATGCAGCACTCGAACGTACATCTCGACACGTTTTGAAACAATACCAAGACCTGGCTGGGCAACGGGTTGAGCAAGACCCAGGACGCTTTGTTGAAGGTTTGGAGGGCTAAATCATGGCTGAAACAGCGGCTGCGAAAAAACAAAGAATAGAGCGTGAGCTTTTTGGTGATGATACCGGCGCTACCTCACCTCCACCGCTCGATGATGACCAAACTCTTGCGGGCGCTACGGGCATAATGCCTACAGCTATCGAAACAAATGCTGCTGTGCTGGCTGAGAAGAGACGGGCGGCGAAGAACGCGCAGGATGAAAGGAACCGTGTGCAAGGTGAACCAGGAGATTGGCTGCACCATCCAGAAGTTGATGAAAAACTGCTTACAAGTCGGTGGCATGCAAAAGAAAGCCCGCAATACTCACACGAGTTTGAGTCTTTTGGAGAGACCGATCCAGACGAACCACTGAAACGACCACGACAGCTTCCCGCAAACAAAAGTTTTGAAGTTCTCACCGATAATGATTTGCTTTCACTTGCGATTGAAAACGTGTTTCCGAAATCGCTGGAAGTCGATGAGCGCGAGGAAGGTTGGAAGAGTGGACTAGCACCAGTCGAGCCTCAGTACCCAACTGAAGGCACTGTTTCGGAACGGCTTGCTTTTCTCACAAAGCGACGAAACCAAAAGCGTGAGAACATAGAAACGGCAGAACGACAGAATTTACTAACAGAGAAATATGAAGAGGCTGATAGGTCTGCTTCATTTTTGTCGGCAGCTACTGATCCAAAGCGATTTCCTGAACTTCTACTAGATGAGGCAGTCAGGTACGCCGGTCCGAAAGTTTCGGAAAAAGTGCAAGCGTTTAAGGATCGTGTGGATAGCCTTGAGAAAACTGAAGCTCAACTGAAGGAAACTCAAAAACAACTCGATGAGCTTAGGACTCTCGTTGATAATATGAAACAAAATCAATCATCGCCAACAGACTAAACCTTGATATGATTTGAAGCGGGACACGGACATGGCAGAACCTATCGAAATGACTGACGAGGAACTGCTTACAAGTCGGTACGACCAGCCTTTGCCGATAGCACCGGTAGAAACCCCAGAAGAAGTCGTTTCAGAAGCCGACGCAGTGCCCGAAGATGTAGTGGAAGACGCTGAAGCGGACTACGGAAAAATGCTTTTCCGCAAGCCGATTCCTCCACAAGTCACCAGCATGGATATCGACTTGGCATTGCTTGACTATCGGAAAGCAATCAAAGATTTCTACATCAATACGCGCAAGCAAGGAATCAGCGAAGAAGAACTAGACCGGTTGGTAGAAGACGACTTTGCGCTTGCTGGTCAGTATCCATTTCACAGCGCAATCCCAATTGATAGACCATCAGTTTCGCAAATCAAAAAAGCGATTGAGAATAAGCCGTACCTGAGAGAGGTAGCGAAGGCTATCCCTAAGCTAAACGACATCTTTACGGCTATTGATCAAGATGATGATGATTCAGCGCTTGAACTGATTGAACAAGCGCCAATCAGTACATTTCCAAAACCGATTTTGTTTCCAGCGTCTGTTCCTGGCATGGTCGGTTTGGCGTTTCAAACGCGCAACATTCCAATTAGTCCAACGGGACAACCAACCTATGCGAAACCGCATGAGATTCGGCACAAAGACTGGCAGGCAAGAGAAAAGAAATACCGCGAAGCACTCAAGGGTGGCGATACCATCGTTGATAGTTTGAGGAACGCTTGGGCTGGAAATACCAAGATGACCCTTGAGGAAGCCCAACAAATGGGCATGATGCGGGGGGATCAAGACCAATCTTTTTGGCGTCCAGAAGAACTGTGGGAAGGCGGGCCTATTGTCGCTGGTGGGGCCATTGAACTAGCCAGCAGATTCCGTGACTTTATTTCTCGCGGGGCTGTTATCGGTGGTGTGTATGAGTATGTCTTTGCGCCCATCTTTCTTAAAGGCAAGGATCTTGAGCGATTCAAGAAAGAGATTAGGTCAGCTGAACCTACTGAGGCAATGGAGCACGTTGCACTTTCTGTGCGGCTGGCACGCGAGCGTGGAGAAAGCGAAGCATCTATCAAGTCGAAATTGAATCAAGAACTTGGTCGCAGTCTTTTGTCGTTGTCATACAGGGACTTGCCAGAAGAGGCCCAATTCGAAGAACCTAGCCTTCAAGGTGCAACATCATTTGTAAAGCGCAACGTTTCAGCGATCAATAAATCAGGCAATGCCCAGCTGATTCGTTTTATGAATATGGTGCTGGCAGACGAGGAAGAAGAAGACCTACAGCGCATGCTAAACACTGTGCCATTCGGTCAATTGCCGTCAACTGTGTACTCGGAAACCATTCCAAGCACAAAGAAGGTTGCTGATAAGATCGTCAACAGTGTCGACTACATCATTGATGCGCAAGATGCGTCCGGGTACCAGGGCACGCTTTCATTGGAACGAAGCATTGGCAATGCACTGTTGTCTACAGCGATTGTTGACGGCAAGGTCCAGATAGTAGAGGGCCAAGTTGCCAGATGGATGTCATTGCTTGGCGCTTTGACCGATACGGTTGCTGAAGCCCGATTGCCTTACGACATTCCAATCACACCAGCCAGTCGAGACTTTTACTACAAATTTGGTAAGCGCTCACCTGACTCTACGTGGCTTTCGCGTTTGCTGGCGAACATTGAAACCCGTGATCTTGGATTTACAAGGCACCTGACCGATGAAGCCTTGATGCGCGGCTACGACCGTGGCACGCCTTGGTACCACATGGCGGCTATTCTGGGTCTTGGCGCTGATTTTCTTGTGCCGTGGGAGAAAGGTCAGTTCAAGATTGCCTCTGCTCCTGTTCGGTTTGGATATCGTGGAAGCAAAACGCTACGCCAGTTCCCCGTCAAGGGGTACAGAAGACAAGCGTTCTTGGCCGGTGCAGCGCCGCGTGTGTACCAACTGCTGTACAAGTCCGGTAGACGATCCGAAATGGCTGCTGACCGGCTTAAAACTCGTTTTGAAGGCACTCCAACAGTTGAACAACTCCGTGAAGCAATCCAACGAACCGGAGATGATGCAATCACCTACGAAGAAGCTTGGATTGGTGATCAAATCGTAACGATGATGGAGCGGGAAAAAACACCGCTTTCATTTGAAAAGTCTGTTGATCAAATAAAACTGGGCACCACAACTGCGCCTTGGGAAAACCTTGCTGATACAGTTGAAACGTATCTAAGGAATATGTTGGATACGCCAGATGGTCAGAACATTTATGAGAATCTGCCGCCGAAGTTACGTGGCACTGTGCGTCGATTGCTTGATACCGTCGCAGATTCAAGAGATGTAGAGCGTCAACTGGGTCAGCACTTTTCCGAATCTGGGAAGCTCCACGTAGCACTGCTCGACATCATGAGAAAGAACGGTGATCCAGAAACCGTTGTTCTTCGAATGAGCGATGAGTACAAAAAAGTTCAAAGTGAAGTATCTGAACTTGTTGCTGATGGAACTATCTCTGCCGAAGAGTACCCGGCAATCATGGGGTACCTAGAAACACAAGCGATTCGTGCAGCTCTTAGTGGCGAAAAGTACCTTGCTGACTTCAAGTTGCCCGAAGACTTCTTTGCCAACCTGAGTGTAAATCGTCTTAATCCAGCGGAAACTGGTGGTTTGAGATGGGACATCCAAGCACAAGGACCAGTCGTCAAAAAAGCACAGCGTAAACGTTTTGACGGATTGAGTATCGACAGCAAACAGTCAAGAGAGTTGCTGGACTTTTTGAAAGACGGTGATGTTGAAAGGTTGTTTAAATCTCAAGATGCAGAGTGGCCTATTTTCAGAAGCCTTATGGGTGACCGCACGGTCAACTCACTGTACCGACAGTTTGATCACGTCGTCAGGAAAGGGCCAGATGGTGTCAACCGACCATATCTTACGAATTTGGGTAAGACCCAGCTTACACGAACAATAAACGAATACTTTCAGGGTGGTGAGGGTTCTGTTGGTTCTGTAGCAAGGTTCTTCACGGATTTTCAATCTCGTTTTGGCGTGTTGTGGACACGGGTTGCTGCAGAGGCAGAGACCATTGGTACCAGGCTTGAAGTACGAGACATGTTCAGAAGGATGTTTGACCCAGATGGATTGCTAAAAGACGACGCTATTGCCATTCAAATCGCAGGAAAAGAAACCAAGCGTGCGGCACGACCAGCAAAAACAGTTCGGATAAAGGCTGGTGTTGAGGGTCTTCGGGAAGGACAGGTGCCAGCAGTTGGTCGCCAGAAAGAGTTCTGGGATGTCGACTTCCAACCGGACAATGTTCGGCAGGCATTGGGCATTACAGATCAAACACAAGAAATCAGCGCAGCAGAACTATTTGCACGCGCTGTTGGATACGCTGTTGGCGAGCATTTCAAGCGGACGGTTGGTTCTACGAAACTTGTGAAACTGACTGAACGCAGTTTTGTCACACCAGAGCAACTGGTTTCGATTTCCAAAGTCATCAAAGCTCGGGTCGCAAAGGTTCTTGGCACGACCCAGGACACGGTTTTTAATGAAAAAGCCACCATGACGGTTGGTGGTGAAACGATCACTGGCGTGTATGTGTTGAATGATATTCAGCAGGGCAGGATGCGGGTGTTCTTGCGTCAGTTGGCCAATGAGCCAATGGGCAAAATCATTTACGAACGGGTTTTGGGTGTTGATGCTGATCTGAGTAAGATTTCTCGTGATGAGTTTATGTCCATCCGAGACGCCATGAGGGACATCGAGGCTGGCGTATTCAATAAAGTGACTCACTACTCAATGGAGATTCCAGAAAGCCTTGGAAAAGCGCTTTGGATGACCATTCGAGATGGTGTTGATCGAGCGGCTGGCGGTAGTGCATTCATTGCAAAGTGGCGTTCTCAAATCAAAAAAGTATTTGAAGTTCCTGATGAACTCAAACATGTGATTGGCCCAGCTCAACGGCAAGTGGTCGAAAAACACATGGCACGGCTTGAGAAGGCTGGTCAGGATGTCTTTCGTTGGGCTCAGGAAGCCATGCGTGACAACAAAGAAATCACAATGGATTTGATGTTTGAGCAACTGCGAACGCATCTCAAGCCGCCCGTGAAGCTCGACAAAGTTGATGCCCTTATGGGTCATGCCAGGCAGTATCCGAGATGGACGGACGAATTCATTGCTAAATTGAAGGCTGGAGACGCTGCTGAGTTTATTCCGGCAAAAAAGGGCTATCTCGACATTCTGACCGAGTTTACTGATGCTGAAAAAACGCGTCATTCCAAATACACCGAAGCCCAGCGTAAAGCTGGCGATGAAATGTTTGTTGAGCCCAGCCCGCCCGATATTCTTGTCGGCAAGGGTGAGGAAATCACGGCTGATTCGTATGCAATGGCCGTCGATGAAGCAGGGTCTAAGCTCGAGTTCCTTTTAAGAGACACGACAATTGCTGAGATGCAGACCATTGTTCAGAACAGTGAGCGTGGCATTGATAGCCTGACTGATGAGTTGACCGAAGCATTCAACATTTTAGAAAACTATCGGAATGCCGATCTTGGAAAACTCACAAACACGGATCGAATGGCCATTGGTAAATCCATCGAGCGTATTCGCGATGCAATGGAAGTACAGAAGCATCAGATTGTCGTTCGTGGCGAAAAGATTGCCATTGGGCTTGCTGGCGAGCCAGATGCCAGCATTCTGAGGAACTTGCCAGATCAAGTAAAAGCTCAGCTTTACAAAGACTTTTATCGAGGTGGAGAAGGCTGGGAAGACATGGCTGCTTGGTTGCAGCAGAAAAAAGGTCGTGAGACCGGTGTGGAGACTGTTGTTGGCAAGAGGCTACCCAGGTATCGAATGACGGAAGCTTTTTTGGGTCTGATGGTCCGAATGCGCGCTTATGAAATCATGCATGATCTTGCTGATGACATGGTCCGTTATGGCATGCCGGGTGACTTAAAGAAGTTCAGCAAGCCACAGGCAATCATCAGTCGTGCTGGTGAAATTGTTGCATCACCGATTGATACTGAGAACTTATTCTGGAAGCGAGTCAAGTTTTACGTAGAACAGGAACTCAACTTCTCGATGACGCGAGTTGAAGAACGTCTTTACAAACTTGAACCTGCAGAAAAGGAAGAGGTTCTGGCTGCTAAACGTGCAATCTCGCCACAAGCACCGACGCGAGACTTGTATCCAGAGGTTATGCCCGAAAGGTTTAATAGAGCACAGAAGGGAGGTGTGCTGGGCAACCCACATGATTTTCAAGCGTACACGACGGCACAGGAAATCATTGCCAGGTATGGTCACCGGTATCGACCCGATGAATTTGAAATCACGCGACTTCCAAGTGGTCAACAAGCGTTGATGCCCAAACAATTGTCCTCTGAGATTGAAGGCGCAATAAACCGTGCATCTCAAATCGGTACTGCTCGAGCTGGCGTAGTACCAGAACTCAGATCCGACATTATTGGAAGTCCGATTGGTATCGACCCGATTGTAAGCAGGAAACGTACGTTTGAATCCAATGCATTGCGGGCTGTTGATTTCTTTGCACTGCACTTTCCAGTCACGATGAAGCACATGAAGATGGGTATGACATCGGGATTGATGGTTCCCAACCCCGCGTACTTCTTTGGCGTTGGAATGGGCGGTATGCTTCAGATGTACCAAGGCATGGGTCCGGTAGGTACTGCAAGATCGATTTTCAAGCACAATGGCATTACATCGGCTGTGATAGCCAGAATGTGGAAAGACGGTGATTTTGCTCCTGGCAATCCAATCTTGGTTGCAGTCGATGGGTCGGTTTACACGGCAGATCAAATCACGGAACTTGCTCTTGCTTATGGCTTGAAGTCCAGTTTCATCTATTCAGAAGCGCCCCAAACGCTGGCCAAGAACATGAACCGGCTGCGGGCCAAGGGTATCAACAAGGTTTACTGGACTGCTGACGAATGGCAGCGGACGTTGATTGAGTCTGCCACGGCAATGGATAACTACTATCGAGTCAGCGTCTTTGTGGATGCGTTGAATCGTGGTGAGAGTGCTGCGTCAGCTGCCCGCCTGGCTCGCAAGGTAGCATTTGACTATTCGGATTTGACCGATATTGAAAAATCGTGGTTCCGAAACATCTTTATGTTTTATAGCTACATGCGGAAGAACATGGATTTGTTCTGGGACACGATTCTGACGAACCCAGAGCGTGTGACTGGTCAGTTGCGCGTCATGAAGGGCATTCAGAACGCATACATCGAAGAAGACACAGAGGTTCGATTGTTTGAGCGCGATTATGCAAAAACCAGGCTGGCTGTAGCTTTCAAAAACGCTGCCGCAAACCAGCATGCGGTAGATAAGTGGATGTACATCACACCACCTATTCCCGCTTACGATGCGTTCGGCTTGGTTTCAGAGCTTTTCATGGCGCTTGGCGGGGATCCAGATGCACAAAGGTACATGGCAACGCAGGTGAACCCATGGATTCAACTTCTTCCTGTGATGGCTGCTCAAAAAGACTTTTTCTACAACAAAGACATTAATCGATATAACCAAGTTCCTCCGATTATTATGCACTTGGACCAAACGATTCTTGCCGGTGTATTCAAAGAGATATTCGATATTGTGCCAAATCAGAACTTGGATTTGTCCAGACGATACGTAGAGGGCGAAGAGTACAGGGGCTATTGGCAGGCAAACAACGGAAAGCTTTGGTGGATTTGGAGAAACATGATTCAAGTCCCGATGGCTGGTCGTTCGATGGACACCTTGTCATACCTTGAT
>Ga0209434_1000099_pt1 | contig 44862 bp, 34 predicted proteins | sample ETNvirnome_2_300_FD_184068 | JGI IMG/M metagenome (GOLD analysis project Ga0209434, IMG submission 184068) | Marine viral communities from the Pacific Ocean - ETNP_2_300 (SPAdes) (version 2) | ecosystem: Environmental > Aquatic > Marine > Oceanic | place: Pacific Ocean | collected 2013-06-22 | reverse complement strand
TGATGGCATAGAGAACTTTTTTGAGATCGATAAAGAAATTTTCACGTTTAGAGACACCGAAGAACTATCTGAAAAAAGCAAAGTTTTATTAAAGAACCCGCAGCTTGTTGAGAGCACAGCTGCGGCCGGCCACAAAAGGTTTCTTGCTGAACACGATTCAAAAATTAGACTAGCAAGCTTGCTATCACAAATAAGGAGAACATAACAATGAAAATATACGTACCAGAATATTCACATCACGCCGGCCACTGGATTTACAGAGGATATCAGCGTGCTTGGAAAGAGTTAGGGTATGACTTGGCGTTTAATGAGGCCACCCGCACCGCAGCGGGCGCCCGAGACGCTGCTGGATATGAACACTTTTCTGTTGCTGCTCCTTTTCCGTCCGATGAAGAATCAATGAGTGAGGAATATATTATAATGGCAGTTGATGGGGCCGTCAAATCCGAATCTTTTTTAGAATCAATTGAGCGTAGCCACAAGACGTTTCTTTTTGCGCAACCAAACTCCTTTCCGGATCCTTGGGGGGGTCACCCAAACTTTGTTTGTTTATGCGAAGATGAAAAAATTGAAAAGTTAAATGAAATAGACAAGGTTCATTTGTGGACATTTGGAGAAGTAGGCGAATACCACAGCAAATGGAAAAAAGTGCATACAATACCCTTAGCATTTGATTCAATTGGATATAAGGCAGCTAACAATGATGCCTATAAAAAATATGACATTTCTTTTGTGGGCGGCTGGGTTGATAACGGATTTAACGAAAAAAGACCTATAATGATTGATATTTTCTCTAAGTTTATGAACTCCGGACTAAACTGTGGTTTTTTTGTGGGAAGAAACCTGACTCATCAACAAGAGTGTGAAGTTTTATGCAACAGCAAAATCACACTTAATATTCATGACACATACCAGCGAGTGTTAGGAAACGATACGAATGAAAGATCTTTCAAATCTCTGGGTTTGAATGGTCTTTTGGTATCAGATACGGTCAGGCAATTGAATAGTATATTTCCGAATGTAAAGACATCGCTGGACTCAGATGAGTTGGTGCAAATCACCAAGGACTATTTGTCATTGACAGAAAAAGAGTTAAATGATATAAAAGAAGAAAACAAACAAAACATTTTAGAAAATCACTGCTATACTAATCGGGTACAGCAAATGTTAGACTTATAGAGGAAAAAATGATTATTTATATCGATATCGACGAAACAATATGCGAGACGCCTGAGAGCCGAGACTATTCACTGGCTTCACCGATTGAGCAAAATATAGAAAAGGCAAATAAATTATATGATGAGGGCAACACCATCATTTATTGGACTGCCCGGGGCACAGTAAGCGGGATTGACTGGCAACAGACAACGTTCGATCAGCTAACAGAGTGGGGTGTTAAATTCCACGACCTCAAATTAGGAAAACCTTATTATGATTTGTTTATCGATGACAAGAACATGAACACAGAGGATTGGCGATGAAAAAAATAACTATACTGCTCCCATGCTACAACTCTGGAGAGTTTGTCGAACAAAGTGCATTATCAGCCACACAACAAAACTACGAAAATTATGATATTCATGCATATGATAATGGTAGTACAGATGGTAGTTTGGACTTTCTGCGGTATATGGAAGAAACTAATGAGAACTTTACCTTACACGAGGTTCCCAATATATATAAGAACTCTTTTCGAGAAGCAGTTGACGATGCCTTTCAGAATATAGATACAGATTACATTACGTTTCTGTGCGCTGATGATCACCTACACGAAGATTATTTAAAAAATTGCATGCAAATAATATCGCATGATTCTGAAAAAATTAGATGTATTCAAAGTCAAATAATAGGGTTCCACGAACAGCAGTACAATGCGCCACATGGCCATTTTTATAGAAGCATAGACGAGTTTAAAAGGCTTTGTATGGAAAAGAGTCCAGTTATGAGTCCGACTGTTGTATATAATAAAAACTTATACCCACTAATGAACTGGTCCCCACACGGCGGCCCCGCACACAGGGAAGCAGATTTAAAAGAAGCTGGGGCCGGCGACTACGACACGTTCTGCAATTTTGCCGATAATGGCGTGTTCATTTATCCGGTTCCTAAATTCTTGGGCTACTACTATCGCTGGCATGAGAACCAGTGCACATGGAGTGTAATAGAAGAAAAGAAAAAAACGAATTACGATGAAATAATTCAAAAATATTGGAAAAAGAAGTGGACTTTATAAGACGCGTGTGTTATATTATTAATAATATCACAAGAGGGAAACAATGAAACCATTATTCATTTTTGAAATGGCCAACAATCATATGGGTGATCTAGCCCACGGCCTACGTGTAATTCGTGAATTCGCAAAGGTGAAAGAAGAATATAAAGAGTTCGACTTTGCCTTCAAGTTTCAGTTTAGAAACATCGACACCTTTATCCATCCGGATTACAAAGACCGAATGGATCTTAAGTACGTTAAGAGGTTTACCGAGACTCGTTTAACGAGTGAGCAGTTTGCAACAATGAAATCTGAAGCAGAGAAGCTTGGATTTGTTTCTGTTTGTACTGGTTTTGATGAAGATTCCATCGGCCTTATTGAAGAGATGGATTTCCAAATTATCAAAATTGCGAGTTGCTCCTTTACTGACTGGCCGCTTTTGAACAGAATCGCAGAGACAAATCTGCCGATTATTGCCTCAACGGCAGGCTCAACATTAGAAGAGATAGACAATGTCGTCGCTTTCTTCACCAATAGGGACAAAGATCTTACGATCATGCACTGTGTTGGAGAATATCCCACCGAAACAACCAATTTGCAACTTAACCAAATTGCTCTTTTGAAAGCACGCCACCCAAAGGTGAAAATCGGCTACTCTACCCACGAAGACCCCGCGGACCCCAACATTGTGCCCTTGGCGGTTGCTATGGGCGCTGTTGTTTTTGAGAAGCACGTGGCGGTCGAAACAGACGAATATGCGAAAAATGCTTATTCAGCCACCCCGGCACAGTCTGCTGCATGGTTATCGGCTGCCAAAACCGCTTTTCACATTTGTGGTGAATCTACTACACGGCCGCCGGCATCAGAAAAGGAATTATCTGATCTCAGACGATTCAAGCGAGGTGTCTTTATGAAGAGGGATGTAAAGAAGGGCGATATAATCCACAGAAAGGATGTATTTTATGCGTTCCCATGCCAAGAAGGACAAGTCCTGGCCAACGACATGTCGAAGTACACCAAATACACAGCAGATAGAGATTTTGTAGTAAACGAGCCAGTTCAAATGGCCTCCGTTAGCATAGAGAATCTGAGAGAACAAATATACGGCATTGTTCAAAATGTAAAATCATTTTTAAACACTGCCGACGTGGTGTTCCCCCGCGACGCCAATCTAGAATTGTCTCACCATTACGGGATAGATAATTTCTATGAAACAGGCATTACGATGATAACAGTGGTTAATCGCGAGTATTGCAAGAAGCTAATAATTGCCCTTCCCGGGCAAACACACCCGGAACAATATCACAAGAAAAAGGAAGAAACCTTTGTCATTCTTCACGGTGATGTTACGCTGCACCTAAATGATGAGCCCCGAAGTCTCAAAAAGGGCGATGTGGTGACGATAGAGCCGGAAGTAAAACACAGGTTTGAAACACATAGCGGGTGTGTTATAGAAGAGGTTTCGTCTACACATTATGTGGATGACTCTTATTACATCGACCCAGTGATCACGCAGAACCAAAATAGAAAAACATTTATACCACACTGGATAACGTAAGTGAAACTATCTGATTATGTAGTGCAGTTCATCGAGCGCCGCGGCATAAAAGATATTTTCCTTTTACCCGGCGGCGGTTGTATTCACCTGGTTGATTCTATAGGGAAGAGTGACGTTAACTTTGTGTGTAATTTACACGAACAAGCGTCAAGCATTGCTGCCGACGCATACGGGCAGTATACAAATGATATAGGGGTGTGCTTGGTAACTACTGGCCCGGGCAGCACAAATGCGACAACGGGAGTTGCCGCGGCGTGGCTTGACTCGACTCCCATGTTGGTGTTGTCTGGCCAGGTACAAAAGAAAGATATGATTAATGGGCGCAACACACGCCAGATTGGCTTTCAGGAAATTGATGTAGTCAACATAGTCAAGCCAATTACCAAATATGCCGTTACCATCACTGATCCTTTAACGATACGATATCATATGGAGAAGGCCGTACATCTTGCAACAACAGGGCGCCCAGGCCCGGTGTGGGTGGACATTCCACTTGATGTGCAGGCCGCGCTCCTTAGTGATGACGAAAACGACTTGATCGCCTATGAACCCGAAGAAGAGCTGACCCCTGATATAAAAGCTCAAGTGTCTAATATTATTAAAGAACTCAACACCTCGAAAAGGCCCGTGATCCTTGCTGGGAATGGGGTGAGGTTATCCAAGAGTATTGATAAATTTAGAGAATTAGCGGCAATTCTAGAGATCCCAGTACTGCTTACCTGGAAAGCAATAGATTTTATGGAAGAACAGCATCCGTTGTTTGCTGGTCGACCAGGCGGAGTCGGCCAACGAGGTGCTAATTTTACGCAACAGAATTCAGACTTCTTTATCAGCATCGGCGCCCGACTTGACCATGGTCAGACAGCATATCAACACAAGTTCTTTGCCCGCGAAGCTACCAAGGTGATTGTGGACATTGATGAACATGAAATAAACAAGCTAGAAATGGATATTGCCCATCCGATGGTTATTGATGCGGGGGAATTTATTGAAGAAATGTTGAGACAGAAGGAAAAAATTAATATAAGCCACGGCAAATGGTTAAATCAGTGTAAGAGTTGGCAAGAAAAATATCCAGTTGTATTGCCTGAATATTGGGGACAGAAAGAGTATGTTAATAATTATGTATTTATCGACGCCCTCTCTGATGTTTTACCCGAGGGCGCCCTGATTGTGCCTGGTAGTTCTGGCGGCTGCAGCGAGGTGACGATGCAGGCATTTAGGATGAAGAGCGGCCAGCGCATGTTCAATAGCGAAGGCTTAGGTCCAATGGGATTTGGGATTCCTGCAGCAATCGGAGGTTGTATCGCAGCATCTGGTCAAGAGACGGTTTGTATTGATGGCGACGGGGGCTTTATAATGAATATTCAAGAATTAGAAGTTGTAAAGCGCCTAAACTTGCCAATTAAGTTTTTTGTGCTAAATAACAATGGATATGTTTCCATTCGAAACACACAGAATACCCATTTTTCAGGCAATTTGGTAGCCAGCGGCAAGGATTCGGGCCTCACATTGCCTCCAATCGAAAAGCAAGCATATGCATATGGTATTCCTTTCGCCCGCCTCGATAACCCTCTCAATCTTCACGGTAAATTAAATGGTATTTTGGCTATCGAAGGTCCCGTGGTGTGCGAAATCATATTGCCGTCGACTCACGTAACCGCCCCCAAGACGTCCGTGTACAAAAAAGAAGATGGCAGTTTCTCTGCTCGGCCGATGGAAGATTTGGCGCCGTTTCTAGACAGAGAAGAGTTTAAAGAGAATATGATTGTAGAGATAGTGGATGACTAAAAAAATTCTTATTACCGGAGCTAACGGATTTGTCGGCAGAAATCTTTGTCGCTCACTGAGTTCGAAATATGATGTTACAGCTTGTACGCGGAAAGAATTAGATCTTTTAGACAGAGAAGCGGTTAGCAATTTTTTAATAAGAGAGAAATTCAACGTAGTAATACACACGGCAATATACGACGCGGCACCTGAATTTTCTCCGAACAACCCAGACAAAGTATTAGAATATAATTTACGCATGTTTGATAATATAGCACAATGTGAAGAGGACTATGATGCAATGATCTATTTTGGCTCTGGTGCCGAATGGAGACGAGAAAAACCATACGGACTATCGAAATATGCAATGGATCAGATCACGCAGAATAAGAAAAATATTTACAATTTAAGATTATACAGTGTTTATGGAGTTGGAACAGATTGGAGATATAGATTTATAAATAATGCAAGTGCTAAAATTGCTCTTGATATGCCAATAAAAATACCTCGCATTGGCAAATGCGACTACTTAAACATAAATGATCTTTGCAAGATTGTAGAGCATTATGTTGAAAAATTTGACGGGTTGCCAAGGAACCCAGACATCTGTTCGGGAGATGTTCTTTCTGCGGAAGATATAATCGAATGTATCAAGGAGATATCACCAGTTAGGGACGTCACTTATCATGACGAAGTTAGTCCTACGGTGAGCCGCTCTAAGAGCAGCACAGAGAACTACTATGGTCAATCTGACTTTGTAAAATCTCTCCCACTTGAATTGACCTCGATGCGACAAGGGATTAAAGAACTAATAGAGTTCTACAAACAAAACAAGCCCGATCCAAATGAGTTCGTATATTGAGATAAAAATGAAAGATCTTACTTCCACACCATACAAAGGCAAACTTGATTTAAAAGAAAAAATTCCCCTGGAGACTCCATATGTTGTTTATATTGAGCCTTCTGGGTATTGTAATTTTAAGTGTAAATTTTGCCACCAATATGAAGAAGAAGAAAAGATGAAAGAATTGGCATCACTGATGTCGTTCGACACGATAGAAAAACTTGTTGCAGATTTGAAAAAGTTTGATAACAAGGTGAAGCTAGTAAGAATTTGTGGTCAAGGTGAGCCCTTAATAAACCGAAAATTGGGTGAATATGTTAAATATTTGCACGAAAGTGGTGTAACAGAAAAGATAGAATTAATCACCAATGGTTCCCTGCTGAAAGAAAAAATAATAAATTACATTTCAAAATATGTGACTCGCGTGGTAATATCTGTAGAGGCTTTAGACGGCGAGGGATACCAAAAACTTGTTGGCTCTGAAATTAAATTCTCTAAAATAGTTGCCAACGTGACTCAAATGTATAATAATAAAGGTAGCTGTACAGTTCACGTAAAGATTCCGAGTATATCGGTTGAATCAGAGGAAGAAAAGGAAACATTTTTTAAAACATTTGAGAACATCTCCGATGAAATGAACATTGAACATATTGTGCCTCTGTGGCCAGAGATGAATATTTCAAATAAATTAGTTCCACTTTTAGGAAAAAAATCTAGATGGGATAAAGATTTTCAAGAAAGACTGGTGTGTGTTCAGATATTCAAAGGAGTACAGGTTTGTGCAAATGGGGATGTTGTGCCCTGTTGCGTTGATTGGGAGCGGATAAATTTGCTTGGAAATATCAACACTACACCTTTAGATGAAATATGGATGGGCCACCTACTCAAAGACTTACAGAATGAGCACCTCAAGGGCAACAAAGAAAAAATCAGACCGTGCGCCGGCTGTACCATGAATGATTACAGCGAGCCAGACAATATAGACGCATTAATAAACCAATTGGAGATAGTATGATGATAGCAACAAAGCACCTCGCCGATGAGGCCACCGACACAAAAGACAGGCTTTCTTTAGCAGAGCAGGGTTGTAGAATTTGCGGAGATAATCTTGAGACACTTATCGCATATAATCAACAACCATCCCGAGCCCAGCATTTCCCAGATGAACAAACAATTCCTTATGATTTGGGAATTCCTCTTGAAGTGTTTCAATGCGACGGTTGCGGCACGGTCCAAATTCCGTCGGATCCGGTAGATTATTATGAAGAAGCGATTCGCTCGCCAGATTGGGATTTAGATCCGTTTAGACAGAAGCAATATGAGGATCTTGTTGAGGAATTTGGACTTCATGGGAAGAGGATTGTTCATGTTGATCGGCGCCCGGACCCGGATAAGTATGATGCGTTTTTAATGTTCAATTATCTGGAGCACTTTCCTGATCCCAGAGAGACCCTAACGCAAATACGCAACAATCTAGAGGGCTCTGGTGTTGGAATTATCGAGGTGCCCAATTTTGACGAGATTATCCGAGATCGTATTTTTGGTGAGTTTATCATTGACCACCTGTTTTATTTCACAGAGAAGACATTAAGGTTTGTATGCGAAGCTAGCGGCTTTGATGTTGTGCGAATAGAAGAGATTTGGAACGGCGCTAGCCTATCGGCAGTCGTGAAGAAGCGCGAACCCCTCACAGCAGATCCATTTAAGGACAATCAGAAAGAATTGATTGAAGATATGGACAACTTTATAAACAAGTTTGATTCAGCCACCATTTGGGGAGCCGGCCATCAAACTCTAATGTTCCTAACCATGATGAATAGCTTGGACAAGGTGCCTTATGTCGTTGATGACTTTGAGCCAAAACAATATAAATACACGCATGTCTCGCATAAGTTAATTTTACCGTGCGAAGAGTTAAAAAACAAACCAGTAGATGCTATAATAATAGTTGTTGGCTGGCAATATAAGAGTGTGCTAAAGAGAATAGAGGAATTAAACTTAAATCCAAAACCAACTATTGCTCTTATTGAAAAAGCAACATTACAAATTTTGGATGACATTTAGGAATAATATGATTATGAGCGAGAATAAATCAAAAGCAGAAACCCTTGTAGGTGGCCATGGCCCCACTCCAAATACTGGTGACACGGTTCTAATGCACTATATCTTGTATTTGGGTGACGGGGTTAGCTCATCCAACTACGACTATGATAACGGATGTTACGTCGATGAGCTAATTGACAGCACGTATGAGCCCGGCCCCTTTTCTGGAGATCCGATTGAGATAACCATTGGAAAGAGAACCAAGCAAGACGCACTTTATGAGAACGGAGACTCAATAGAAGGATTAGATACCGCACTGTTAGAAATGAAGGTTGGAGATAAAAAACGTCTTTTCATTCCCCCCGAGATGGCTTATGGAGATTTGGGCGCCAGCAGTTTCCACGCCTTTCACGGCTACCGGACACCGCCAAACAGAGGTTTGGATATTATAGTTGAATTGATAAATATAAAAGAGGGGGAGAATAATGGCTAAAAAAGAATTCGTATCCAATGTTACTGGAGAAGAATGGAAAAAAGAGTACCTTAAACAATGGAAGCGGGTAATTAACAAGGTTGGAATTGTCATGGAGGATGAAACACACCATGCGAAGCACAACACCACAATTACTTTGAAAGCTGGCACTAAAGTGATCGTTGACGATATTCGTGGGAGAATTAAGCCCCAATATCGAGTTAGAGATGAAAATGGTAAGATTTGGTTTGTGGGAGCACACAACATAGAGTTTCCGCAGCAAGAAGAAAACGAACAAAAAAACAGCGAGAAGAACCCCGAAACAACACCTATTTATAGAGGCGGTGTGCGCATAGACGGCGAGGAGCAAGACAAGACTGTGCTCCCCAAGCGCTATCAGACGCCACCAAAATCTACTGATGATGAAATTAAAGAAAAAGAATAAAGGAGCAAAAAAAGAACAATGGCTAATTCACACAATGACATGTTTCAAAACATTTTAGAGGGGAACAAATATGACCCTCAACCGGGCCTCTCAAATGAGGAAATTGTACGCCGCGCACAAGCGATTAAAGATGGCAAAGATATAGATCTTCGAAATACTCAAGTTGGGTATGAAGGAGAGGTGGTACAGGCCCGCCAGAACTGGCTACAAAAGAAGAAGCCACACGTTTACGACAAGATGATGAAGTACCCTGAGAAATTAGCTCGCGGCGAAAGCATCGCAATTATTCAGTTTCAGTATGACTATAACTGTAACTTTGACTGTGAACATTGCAGCATTGATAAATTTTATGTTCCCAAATCTTGGGAAAAGGCCAGCGGCCGCCGTAAGTTTGAGTTAGAAGACGTACGTCGTCTCTCGAAGGAGGCAGATGAGTATGGCTTAGGAAACTTTGTTATTACTGGTGGTGAGCCACTCATGCTTAAGGAATACGATCAATTAGTTGCAGCAATTGATCCAGATAAATTCTTTATTGCATGCGACTCCAATGGTTGGCTCTTGGACGACAAGAGGGCAAAGCACATTAAATCAATTGGTGTAGATAAAATGCAACTTAGTTTGGACGGTGTTGACGCGAAAAGCCACGACACTTTTCGCCGTGCTCCGGGCTCCTGGGAAAGAGTTATGCGCGCCATCGATGCATGCAAAAACAATGATTTACACGTCATTCTCTCGACGGTAATCTGGAAAGATAGGATTTACACCGAGGAATGGCAGAAGTTCTTAGACTGGGCAAAGGAAACCGAAATTGGCACATATGTTGTTTTCGCCAAGCCCGTGGGCGCTTTTGAGGGAACAACGGATCAGATGATGACCGAAAAGGAAAACAAGATTCTGGAACAATTTGAAAAGGAATATGATATTTTTACTCATATGTCTCCATCTTATGGAAGAGATATTGGGTGTATTGCGGTGAAGAGAATGGTGTCAATGTCGCGTTACGGAGATCTTATGCCGTGTCCATACCAGCATGTCTCTTTGGGCAACTTTTTTGAAGAGCCCCTATCCGATATCCTTGGGCGTAGTCTTAATATCAAGTGGTTTGATCCAATGAAGAACATGCCCTGTATTTGTGGTGTTGACAAGGGATTTATTCAAGATGTCATTTCTCCCACATATGGTGACTCAGAAGTGCCAGTGAGGTATGATAAAGTATTCACTAGTGACGACTTCATTAATCCCTCGAACCTTGGTACTGTTAAGGCCGATAGCGGCAAAGGCAAAGAGGTTCAAACATGGAAAGAAGCGCCTCTCATTACCCTCAAGGGCAAGAAGGTTAAGCGATTTGATCCAATCGAAGAAGCCACCAAGGGCGGCACCTGATCGTGATCACTCTTACTGAGAGCGCCATCGCCAAGTTTCAAGAAGCTTTAGATCCTACTGATTATGTTCGGGTCGAAGTAACTTCTGGCGGGTGCTCCGGTAATAAATATTCTTTAGTGGTCGAGGAGTATGGTGAAGAGAGAACAAACGATATTGTCGCAGAGTTTGACACAGTAAATGTCCATATGGATCCAATCAGTGCCCAAATACTTTCTCAGACAGTGGTTGATTATGTTGAAACCTTGGCTTCCGAGGGTTTTAAGTTTACAAATGCCTTAGCTAGCGGTACTTGTGGTTGCGGTGCATCTTTCGCACAGCAACAAGTTTGTCCTTCAAAGACGGGAGAAGGAGAATAACGGATGGCTTATTCTGAAAAAGTTATCGACCACATGGAGAACCCCTGCAACGTGGGAAGCCTGGACAAAGAAGATCCACAAGTCGGCACCGGAATGGTTGGTGCACCGGCATGCGGAGATGTAATGAAGCTTCAATTAAAAATTAACGACAATGGCGTTATTGAGGACGCAAAGTTTAAAACATTCGGATGTGGGTCGGCCATTGCTTCTAGTTCTCTGATTACGACAATGGTAAAAGGAAAATCAGTAGATTTTGCACTTGATATTTCAAATGCAGATATCGCGCAAGAGCTTTCACTGCCGCCAGTTAAGATTCACTGTTCGGTATTGGCTGAGGATGCTATCAAAGCAGCAATTGAAGACTGGAGAGAGAAGAATGTCGATAACAATGACTGATGGTGCTATCCGCAAGATCAGCTCCATTAAAGCCAAAAGACAGGCCCCTGACTATTATTTCAGAATCGGTGTAAAATCTGGAGGGTGTTCAGGTTTTTCTTATCACTATGACTTGGTAAAAGAGCCATCTTCCGCAGATAAGGTATTTGAATTTGGCGATATTAAAATATGCATTGATAAGAAATCATATTTGTTTTTAAATGGGTCGGAAATAGACTATGTTAGCACACTGATGGAATCAGGATTTCGATTTAACAACCCGGCTGCTAAAAGATCTTGCAGCTGTGGTGAATCGTTTGCAATTTAAAAATATTTGTTGACGTAAGACTAAATATGTGTTATGTTAGGGATACTGCGTATAGAGGAATATATGAATGAACAACTAGAAGAAATTTTACATTTGGTAAAGAATTATGTTCATGAAAAGCAAGAATTAGAAAACAAATGGATTCCCGGCGAAGATTGGGTCTCTTACTCGGGGCCCATATTTGACGAAAAAGAATATCTCGCCGCCGTCAAGCAGCTGCTTGACGGCTGGATGATTTTTGGAAAGAATGCCAGTCGTTTTGAGGATCTATTTCCCTCGAAGCTGGGGAAGCTCTATGGCTCACTAACCAACTCTGGTAGTTCAGCCAATCTTTTAATGGTGGCGGCCGCAAAATCCCGCAGGTTTAATAAGCAACTTAAAGACGGCGACAAGGTTATCACCCCGGTTGTCTGTTTTCCCACTACGATCAACCCACTCATACAACACAATTTGGTACCAGTCTTTGTTGATGTGGAGTTGCCTAGCGTCAACTTGGACTTAGACAAGGTTGAAGAGGCTTTAAAGAACGATCCAGATATTAAGGGCATCATGTTTGCCCATGTGTTAGGAAATCCTCCAGATATGGATAGACTGATGTCTCTGGTTGAAAAGTATGATTTGGTTTTTCTAGAGGATGCATGCGACGCTTTGGGCTCGACCTATAATGGTAAGAAACTTGGCTCTTATGGGGATTTATCAACATGCTCGTTCTTTCCTGCTCACCACATGACTATGGGCGAAGGCGGCTTTGTCGCGACCAATAGCCAGAAGACAAGAACTATTCTCGCGAGTATGCGTGACTGGGGACGCGCGTGTTACTGTAACTCTATGAAGCCAGGAAATGTTACCGGCGGCACTGCATGCGGTATGAGGTTCAAGAACTGGCTCCCAGGACACCCCGAAGCGGTCTATGACCATCGATATGTTTTTGACGAAATCGGGTACAATTTAAAACCCCTTGATTTGCAGGCTGCAATGGGCCTACAGCAGCTTGAGAAGCTTCCAATGCTAGATACCGCCCGTAGAGAGAACTGGGCCAAGCTAGGGGCCATATTTGCGCCTTATGAGCAATACTTTCACATGCCCGTCGCAACGGAACACGCTGACCCCTGTTGGTTCGCATTTTTGCTGACAATTAAGGAAGATGCTCCATTCTCACGTTTTGATATCGTGAACCACTTAGAGGCTGCGAAGATTCAAACGCGTTCTTATTTCTCCGGCAATATTCTTGCGCATCCTGGCTATGTTCATATGGCAGCCGAATATGGAGATATGAACAAGACCTTCCCCAATGCTCAGTTGGTGACAACTAACTCATTCTTTTTGGGAACGTATATTGGCCTAACTGAAGAAAAACTAAAGTATATAGAAAAAACAGTGAATGAATTTTTCGCAAGAGTGTGAAATGAAGATAGTATATATCACAGGTTGTCTCGGCTTTATGGGGTCGTATGCAACCCGAAAGGCCTTAGAGCGTGGGTGGCATGTTTATGGAGTTGACAAAATCACATATGCTGCAAACCCGGCTTTATTGGATGAGTTTAATAAGTATAAAAATTTTAGATTTATAAAAAGAGACATTAAGAATTTAAAGTTTCTCAACGATTGTGATTACGTGATCAACTATGCGGCAGAATCTCATGTAGGAAACAGCATTATTAATAGTGATGAATTCATTAATAGTAATATCTTGGGTGTTAAAAATGTATTAGACCTCATTAGATTCAAGCCGATAAATTGCAACGATCTTCCTGTGTTTTTTCACATTAGCACCGACGAAGTATATGGAGATACTGCCACAGGCGCGCATGTAGAAACCGACTTGCTCAAACCTAGCAATCCTTATTCTGCCTCTAAAGCATCATCTGATATGTTGATTAAGGCCTGGAGCAGGACATATGGAATTGAATATATTATGTTACGTCCCACAAACAATTATGGTATAGGACAATACCCAGAAAAACTAATTCCTCTTTCTATAAAAAACTTAATGCGAGGTAAGAAAATTAGACTGCATGATAATGGGACTCCCATTCGCAACTGGTTACACGCTTCTGACACGGCCGATGCAGTTATGACAATAATTGAATCTGGAAAAGTGAATGAAATTTATAATGTGGCTGGCGGCTTTGAACAAACCAATATTGATACGGTGAAAAAAATCATTAAAGCCTTCTATGGTACCCTCGATGGATGGGAGCAGTATATAAACTTTACTACACAAAGAGAGGGGCAAGATGTAAGATATGCCTTGAATGATAGGAAATTGAAAAATCTTGGCTGGCAACCAAAGAAGCTGTTTGATGAAGAAATAGAAGAAATAGTGGATCACTATAAGGAGAACTTTACGTGGTAAAAGAGGATATAACACCGGCAATACAGGTGCGTAAGCCATTACCATATGTTAAATTAAGGAGAATAAATGAAAAATAATGTAAATATTGGATGCATGATATATGCGTGCGGCCTGGATAGATATGGAACCATATCAAAAACAGCTTGCAGCAGTTTCAAAGCATTTCATCCAAATATTAATTTACACCATATTACAAACGAAAATCTTGATACACTTGAAATTTCAAAAGAGTTTGACAAAAAATATAAAGGGCGCCACGAGATCTTTCGATGGGCCGCCGCCTTAGAACTAATGAAAAAGCACAAATATGACAAGATCATTATGTTAGGCGCTGACACAATTACCTGTGCGCCTCTTACAGAGTTCATAGATAATAACATAGATGACGCTATTTTGACTTTAGACGAACCCTATCAACTATCAATTGGTCTTGTGGCTCGTGATGTTGAAACAAAAGAACCTCTTTCAGGACATCCGGTATGTGGCCTGCATACCCCTGTTGTTGTGACCTTGACAAATGAAAAGAGGCGTGTATTTTTTGATCATATCAATAGTATTAGAAAAACCCTAGATGAAGAGGGGCTTGAATATACAACAGCCGAGTACACACATTGTAATACGGATGTAGTTTGTTTTAATAATTCAAAATGTTTACAAGATCTTCATGACTTTTATTTTAGATATATGGAAGACCATAAACACATGGAAAACCTTGGTCTAGAGTGTGGGGCGTGTTATAACGAACAGGGCGCTTTAAATGTTTTGTTAAGTTTAGGTATTGCCGGCTGGTTTGGCGTAGTTGACAAGGACAGAGAAAAAGCGGCTTTATACGGTTATGAAAGTTTGATGAACTATCGTATCGCGCTTCCAGAACTCTACGGCAGAGAAGGAAGCGAACCTGTTTTATATAATGTAAGGAGTAAAAAAAGCTGGGATCAGCGGTCGCTTCAAGCCATGGTGCGCGATCAATATGATGATCCAGACTTTGAAATTTGCAATTGTGATTCTATAAAGAAATTTAAAATAGTCGATCAAAAGTTGTATAATGACCAGAATGTACAAATAAAAGTTTGGCATTATGGCTCGGGCCTTCTTGAGGCCAGCAAGGACGATCTCACTGTGATGGAATCGGTAAATTCTTACATATATTATAAGTTCAATCGTGAGACTAAAAAGTTTTTTAAAGAAACATGCAACACTGGAGAATTTTTTGAAAAACCGTTTATTATATAAATTTGTAAGGTGAGTAAATGACAAAAGTGCACAAGAATATTCAACACTGTAGAGTGTGTGGTTCAGCGGATTTGACAGAGGTGGTAAGCATTGAAGAACAACACTTATCACCCACATTTGTTGAGACCAATGAAAATAACCCTTTAGCGGACATACGAGTACCACAAACCCTTGTACTCTGCGATAGAAGCAACAATGTAGAGGCCTGCGGCTTGTTGCAACTTAAGGAAACTGTAGAGCCTGATTACTTGTATCGTGAATATTTTTATCGCTCTTCTGTGAGTGATACGATGCGCAAAGATTTGAAAAATGTTGTTGACGATGTTGTAGAAAGAGTACACTTAGAAGACAACGATATTGTGGTTGATATTGGTGCAAACGATTGTACGATGATTGGATATTTTCCGTCCGGTTTAAAACGGATCGGGGTCGAGCCAGCCCAAAACATTTCTTGGGAGGGTGTGGACCCAAGCATTAAAATTGTTAATAACTATTTTTCACAAGATGTATTAAATGATACACTAAAAGATAAGAAAGTTAAGATTTTCACTTCTTGTGCGATGTTTTATGACCTAGATGATCCAAACAGTTTTGTAGCTGATGTTAAGTCGCTGCTCCATGAAGAGGGGGTATGGTGTATTCAGTTAAGTTACTTGCCCTTAATGTTGAAGAATATAAACTTTTACGATATTTGTAATGAGCATTTGGAGTATTATTCTCTGCATACATTGAATTACCTAATGAAACAAAATGGGTTAGAAATTTTTGATGCTGCTGAAAATGATGTTAATGGAGGAAGCGTCCGTGTTATGATCACACATCTTGACCGCAAAATTGAAAAGACTGACAGCTTTAAAGAACTAATAGATATTGAAAAGCAAATGAATCTATTTGATAAGGAAACATACATCGATTTTCACGAAGAGATTTTAAGCTTAAAAAACAAAATTAAGAACACCATCGGTGTTGAACTTAAAAACGGGAACACTGTTCTCGGCCTAGGCGCTTCAACGAAGGGAAACATGCTTTTGCAATTATTTGGAATTGGAAAAGAAACCATTCCATACATAAGTGAGCGTAACCCTGAAAAAGTTGGCCTAAAAACCCTCGGCACCGACATAGAGTTAATCTCAGAAGAACACGCCCGAGAACTAAACCCCAGCTATATGCTTGTTTTACCATGGTATTTTAAAAGCGAGATTGTAGCCAGAGAAAAAGAATACATTTTAAATGGTGGCAAACTGCTTTTTCCGATGCCGTATCCACATGTCGTTCATAAAGATGGAGAGACAAAATTATGAAAGTTGTTGTCACGGGCGGTACCGGTTTTGTTGGCAAGAGGCTAGCAAAGATAAAGCCAGACTGGATATATCTGTCATCAAAAGATTATGATCTGGTTTCAACCGAAGACTGCAAAAGAATGTATCAAGAGTTACAGCCCGATGCCGTTATACATATGGCCGGCAAAGTTGGCGGAATTAAGGCAAACAATTCAAGGCCAGCAGAGTTTCATTATTTGAATACAATGATCAACACAAATGTTGTTCACCAAGGATACCTTCATGGTGTCAAAAGAATATTGGCTGCTTTAAGTACGTGCACGTTTCCAAACGTGGCGAAAGAGTATCCATTGACCGAAAAGGATATTTTATCTGGTCCGCCGGAAAAGACCAACCTTTCCTATGGCTACTCTAAGCGTTCTTTGTATATTCAAATAGATTCGTATAGAAAACAATATGGGCTAGATTACTCAACATTTTGTCCATCTAATATTTACGGGCCCGAGGACAACTTTGATTACGATAGTTCACATTTTGTCCCTGCGCTGATTAGAAAGTTTTATGAGGCATCCGACAGAGATGTTTTAGAATTTTGGGGAACAGGTAAGGCATTAAGACAAGAAATATATGTGGATGATCTGGCAAAAATAATTCCAATATTACTAGAGAAGCATCATAGCGCCGTCCCTGTAATTGTTAGCCCGCACGAAAACTTTTCGATATTAGAAATGATCAATATATTAAGAGAGCAACTTGATAAAGACGTTCAAATAAGGTTTAATGATAAGTTGGCCGGCCAATTTAGAAAAGACGGCAGCAATGAATATTTGTTAAACCTGATCGGTGATTTTGAATTTACCCCGTTTGCTGAGGGTGTTAAAAAGGCATACGAATGGTACGAAGAAAACAGAGGCATCAATGGCGAATAAAACAGCGTTAGTTACAGGGGTAACTGGACAAGACGGCTCTTATTTGGCCGAACTATTATTAGAAAAAGGATATAAAGTTGTAGGAGTCAAAAGAAGGACGTCCACAATATCCACCGGCAGGATCGACCACATATTTAGCCACCCAAACTTTGAGCTTTGTTATGGTAACATGACTGATTCCGGAGCGATATATAGGTTGTTGCTTGAACACGAACCAGATGAAATTTATAATTTGGCTGCCCAGTCACACGTCAGAGTTTCTTTCGAAACCCCAGAAGAAACAGCCGATATTGTTGCTATGGGCACCTTAAAGCTGTTAGAAGCAGTTAGAAACATTTGTCCGAATACCAAGGTATATCAAGCATCGTCATCAGAAATGTTTGGAGACAACCCGACCCACCCACAAAGCGAAACAACGCGTTTGATGCCGGCAAGCCCATACGCATGTTCAAAGGTGTTCGCCCACAACGTATGCAGAAATTACCGCGAAAGCTACGATATGCATATTTCTAGTGGGATCCTTTTTAACCACGAGTCACCCCGCCGCGGCGAAACGTTTGTAACACGCAAGATTACACAGGCTGCAGCTAAGATTAACTTGGGCTTACAAGATAAGTTATACCTTGGGAATCTGGATGCAAAAAGAGACTGGGGCTTTGCCGGCGACTATGTGGAAGTCATGTGGCTCATGTTGCAGCAAGAGACTCCAGATGACTATGTAATAGCTACGGGTGAGACACACACTGTAAGAGAATTTTTAGAGGAAGTGTTTACATATGCTGGCTTAAATGTAGAAGATCACGTTGAAATTGATGAGCGACTATTTAGGCCACACGAAGTCCCGCTTCTTTTGGGAGATCCCTCAAAAGCAAAAGAAAAGCTAGGTTGGGAGCCAAAAGTGAAATTTAAAGAATTGGCCAAAATGATGTATAATGAAGATCTAAAGGCAATAAGAAATGAAGTTTAAGATAGGCGATTTAGTGAAATGGTATTCAGAGTATAGCGACGGCCTTGTGAGTGACGCTGGTTACGGAATCATTCTCGGCGCAAAAGAGTTCTCGCTTGAAGGGTGTGATCAGAATTACACGTCCTACCATATATACAAAAACAAACATAGAGATTCAGCTTTCTTTGAAGAAAGAAACTTAGTCTTATTTACAGAGCATAAATAAAGGAGAAAAAATGCATTTATCAAATCAAGCACTGGGGGCTATCATGTTGGCCCTGCAGGAGTCATTGATGGTCCAAACAGATATCGTTCCCATTTTGAAGGGATTTGAACTGGTAGATGGTGGAGAAGACGGCTTAATTGTCAAAAACCCACCAACTATCCGAGTATCTAATGATGAAAAAGTGAACGATGAAGATTTGAAGTCTTTAGTTGAATAATTTATATGCCAAGATATCGTTATGAATGTGAAAAATGTGCTCGTATAGAGATAATTTTTCATACTCTTAAAGAAAAAGCAACAGATTGTGCTGTATGTGGAACAAAAAACAGTTTACGCAAACTATTAAGTGTCCCTATCGTGCAAAAACCTGACGCACAAAACGAAGAAGAGCGACAAATTGGCGATTTAACAAACGCGAAGATAGAAGAAAATCGTGAAATTCTAAAGAATCAGAAAAAAGAAATGAAAGGAAAAGAGTATGACAAGGCTTGAAATAGTGCTTTCCGCAATCTTAGTTGTGTCGGTAATATTAAACATTGGTTTGTTCGTGTATACACGCGCGGTAGTGGTACGTCTTCTTTCAATAGCAGACGAACTGTGGGATTTACAACAAATGATTGATTCATTTGCAGAACACCTTAATCAAGTATACGAACTTGAGATGTTCTATGGAGATCAAACGCTTGAGAATTTATTGAATCATGCGATCTCTTTTAATGAACAATTAGAAACATTTGAGCACATATATACACTAACGGAAGAAGAAGTTGACAATACTGAAACGGAAACCAACGCCAGTAAAGAGGCGTAAAAAAAATCATTATTTTACGAAAGACCATGAAAACGCAATAATTCGTTATTGTAAAACAAATTGCAAGCGTGAAAGAACAGAGTTATACATTAACTGGATACAGCCGGCTTTTAATGAAATGGTTGATAAAATTGTTTTTACATATAAATTTACGAATTTGCCAAACATTGATTATTTGCGCGATGAATGTAAAATATGGCTAATGACTGTTTTAGACAAGTTCGACCCTACGAAAGGTTCCAAGGCGTTTTCATATTTTTCGGTGATTACAAAGAACTGGTTTATTCATAAAGTTAAGAAACAGCAAAAGAGAAATCGACGCGAGATCGATTATGACAACATCTCTAAATCATATGAAGAAGAATACCTATCAACAACCGAATCATATGTATCCAACAGAGAGGAAGAAGAGTTTTGGAATCGGTTTTACGAGGAAATAAAATCTTGGGACGTATCTCAGATGAAAGAAAACGATTTAAGAGTATACAAGGCGATTCTTGTTCTTTTTGAATCGAAAGAGGACATTGAGATTTTCAATAAGAAGGCTATTTACCTATACCTGAGAGAGATTACAGGCCTGAATACAAAACAGATTGTAAATTCTCTTAAGAAATTTCGAAAGAAATATTCATTCTTTAGACAAAATTGGGAAAACGGAGCTTTATGAGTAAGAATAGTTTAAATGGTTTAATTGATGAAGCTTTAGAAAATATACGAAACGATAGAAAATCTGCACAAGAATTTTTGAATGAGATTGCTAACCAAATCGCCATGGATGCAGACCAAAACAGAAGCTTAAGTCCAGTCGCCGCAAAGCATGTTGAAACGATGCAACGTTCAAATGAGCAACTGGTAAAGCTGATATCAATACAACAAAAAAATCAAAACGTATCCATCGAGCTTTCGGAAGAAGATAAAAATCAGCTTTTTGATTTAATTCAGGTTCCCGGAGAACACGAAGGTGGCCAATAAAGAATTATATGACTGGACCTCGTTTACAGAAAGCAGCAGCACATTAAGTTTATTTGGGCACATGATTCGGTGGGGTTTAGCTCCCGAGGAATATAGCGATAGTACCACCTTTAAGGCCCGCGCCCTTTCAGACTCATTTGAATTACCCTCCAATAGAGCCATGGCAATCGATGGAGGAGCAACTAGTGCAACCGGCGGCTCTGAGCCTCGGGTAGCCTTTAAGGCAAGGATAATAGGGGAGAATTCTCCACACTCCTTTCTCCCGAATCCGTGTGATCCCACGTGGGCCGGAGACGAGTCTGAGACATGGAGGATCATCGAAATGCATACCACATTTTTGAGCGCAATAACAGCGAAAGGATCAACTCCCGTAACAAGAGGAGATATTGTTTTAGTCAATTTACAGAGAAGCGGCCAAGCATACAATCTCGAATATGGCACCTTCGAAGAGTTGGTCAGTGTTGAAAATCCTAGCCCCGGCGCCATGGCCGAGTGTGTGGCCTTGGTTACTTTGTTTGGTCAGATAACCAATAAACCACTTGGCTCCCTTCAAGGCGATGGACCTGCCGGCGCTGCTTGGGACGGTAAAATGGTACCTTTAGCACCTTTTGTGCCAGGCACAGCAATTCCTCCGTGCCCATCAAATCGCAAAGGCTACTGTGAAAACAGCAATTGTCAAAGTAAAGCTAATCCTAATGCACCACCGGATCACTTTATGGAAATCGCTCCGGGAAATGGAAATTATCGAGGCGCCACAGTAACCAGCAAACAACAAATGCAGTTAATGCGTGACACCTTTGGAGTCAGAATTGTTATTAGTTTAGCGGTAGACGCGGCCCAACAGTGCGGCGGCGTTAAATGCACTCAAGCTAGCGGCCAGAGAAACGCCAGTGTCAAGCCTTGCGAAGCGTATTGGGCCGAAGAGCTTGACATGAAGTGGTACCAAGTGGTTATGCATAGCTCCAGACACCCGAACACCGAAGAATGGAGTCGAATCCACAGCGATCTGAACAGCGGCAACGTCTACTTTCATTGCGCGCACGGTGTTGATCGAACTGGCGCCATCGCCGCAAAATGGAAACGCGTTAATAAATGGGGAGCGGGTGACGCCGCGTGCCCTGCAGATTCTAAAGATAAATGCAAGGCAGAAATATTTGCATATACTAAGAAGCAAGGTGGCGCCTGGAGATCTACAGCTAAATGGTGCAAGGACAGTGTCAAAGCGGCTAACGGGGGCAGCTGCCCCAAGGATGCCGATGCCGTGAAGCGCGCCACAACCGGTGGAGTTAATTGGGTATTATATGATTGGATGTTTAGAGAGTGAAAAACAGAGGTAGATAGTGTAATGTCAGGAGAAAAATACGATTGGACAACGTTTAGCGACTATCTAGATAGTCTCGACATTTATGGAAACACATTGCGCACTAGTATGTCTAGTAATGCATACATGGCTAAAACACGATTCAAAGCCCGGGCAATCACCGATATGTTTGAGTTAACTCCTATTAGCGCTATGGCAATCGACGGTGGCGCGACAAACGTTGACGGTAGCAAAAGATGGGCTTTTAAAGCAAGAATAATTGGAGAGAACTCACCTCATTCATTTTTGCCAGATCCCTGTGATCCTGCATTTTCTGCCGATGAGAGCGCGACATATAGAATAATTGCCATGCATACGACGTTTTTAAGCACCGCAGCCGACTCAGGTGAGAATGTGACACGTGGGGATATTGTTGTTGTAGAGATAGATAGAAGCGGTTTTTCATATGATTTGGAATATGGTAGGTTCATAAGCATTAGCGCTCATGAAAACCCGGCTAAGACCGGCGCTACCGCGTGTAGCAGTCTCGTGGGTCTTATGGGTGGCTGGGGTGGCGCGCCCGGATTGCGCCGCGGATACGCCTCCGCCGGTGTCGCCCCTGCCGTCGGCACTCTTGGTACGACTGCACCCTGTGCACGCTGCATACCCTTTAAAGCCGGCCAACCGGTCCAAAAATCCTATAAGATGTCTGGCAATGCCCCGGCATTTTTCACTAAATTAAAAAATAGCCCTCACTTTGCGGGATTTAGTGATGCTCTTTTGGCAGGAATTACTGCAAACGCACAAGCTGAATCCAACTTTAGCCGCACCGCTGCTGGTGATAGTTTAAAATGGTACGAAAAGGGTCACTCAGATGGGAGAATTTCATTGAAAAAAATAAAAGAGGTCCGCGCGCGCAATTTGGATGGCGATTGTTCATTTTCATACTGGCAAACGAATATTTGTCCGACGAGCGGCGGCGGAAGTAGCATCCTGAAGGCCCTAGGCATCGATCCGGTCACAGATAAGGCCGGCGCAAAAGCAGCAATTACAAGCGAAGATACCCAATTTAGGTTCATGGCACAAAAGATGAAACAATTATTTCCCAATTGGGAAACTGAAGATGATCCTTACGTTGCGGGCTATATTATAACTGTAAAATTTGAGCGCCCCACCCACTACTATGAGAAGGGTCGTTCCCGCGGAGCACTTGCAAAAGAGATTTTTGGTGCCGCCACCGCCATCACCTCTCGATAATCATTTACAGAAAAATCTGTGTAATTTTATATAATGAAAAGACCTTTTACACGCAAAACTATTTAAGTATATGTCAATTAAAGAAAAATACGATTGGACAATGTTTACAGAAAAAGGGGGATCAATCGATTTGTTTGGCAAATCTTTTCGTAGAGCCATGCAAAAAGACTCCTATAATGGTAAGACGATGTTTAAAGCCCGCGCCTTGACGGACATGTTTCCGTTGTCCGCTAATCGTTCAATGGCTATTGATGGTGGTTCTACCGGCGGCGCCGGAGGTGCCAATATAAGATATGCTTTTAAGGGTCGTATTATAGGGGAGAATTCGCCTCATTCATTTTTGCCGGATCCATGTGATCCGTCTGCTGCTGCTGACGAAAATCAAACATATAGAACAATTGCTATGCACACAACATTTCTTAGTACAAATGTTATTGAAGGCAACCCTGTATCACGTGGCGATATTGTGCTTGTCGAACTGGACAAAACGGATCGTGTGTATAATCTTGAATATGGAAGATTTCTTAGCATCACCAGCCAAGAAAAACCCGCATCGGCCGCGGACACGGAGTGTTTTTCTCTTATTGGGCTGCTTGGGGGTTGGGAAGCACCTTCAGGGCGACTCCCGGGCCCAAGCGCCGCGGCCCAAATAATAGTTGGCTCTGGGGGCGCCATGGCTGCAGCGCGTAAATGCTCAACAAAGGGCCCAGCCGGCGGCCAGAAAGTTACTATAGATATACCTTCATATTTTAGATTTAATAAGAGCTTGGGAACCGCGTTGCTGGATCCTTTAGCCAGACCAAGATTTGATAGGTTTTTAGAGAGAGCGAAAAATGCCGGCTTTAAAGTAAGCATAGGCTCTGTACGTCGTAGTCCCAAACATCAATGGGTTTTGTATACATACAAGTGTTTAGGAGGAATGAAGCCCGCTGCGCCATGTTATTCAGAACACCAATACGGATTTGCAATGGACGTTACATTCACCAAACAAGACGGCACCAAATGTCTATATGCTAATAACTGCATACCAAACGAACTTCAGCCAATTGCGGCTGCAGCCGATATAAATTTAACAGGATATGGAAGCGATGCTGATCCTGTACACTGGGCAGCAAAAACTCCCGCAGACAGGAAAGCCTACGGTACTCAATTAGCAAAGTGTAAAGCACACTTCTATAAAAACAACACATATACAGCCAATGCCGGCGCCGACAAGGCCGGCGCAAAAAATTGGCCGGTAGATTTTAAAGACAACGTTGCGGTTATAGGCTGGACAGGCGATGCCATAATAACTAATAAAGCTGCTACCACGGAGACTCTCCCCACGGCTACCTATGATGATGATGATATGGGCGTGGGAAAAAATTGGTATTGGGTGGATGATGCTGGCAACGCGGTCGCAACAAAAGAATTAGCATCTAGTAAAGACCTCGAAGGTGGAAAGAAGTGGTGGTTTGATATCCCAAATAATACATATAAAAGCACATAAAAGATAAAAAAACCTAATAATTTAAACAAACTATAATTATAAACTATAATATTTACTATCAGGAGCATACATGGGAATATTCGGAAACAAACAAAAGAAAATCAATATTAGGGGCCCCTCCGCCAAAGACATTGCAGATGCCCGGGAGGCTTTGGACCTTGAAGATGAATTCGATCCATTCGCCGCAGAACGTCTCTCTGAGGCCGAGCTGGGCATGGAGGCTGGAGATCGCGGCGTAGGCAAGAGTGACTATGTTCCACCCGGAAAACGTCTCGATCTTCACGGCGTTGATCCGCGCATAAAAGATGCTAAGTCGCTCCCACCAGGAAGTGGCCTTTATCATTCAGTTCTTAAAGATACCAGCAGAGTTGTTAATGGTGGTGGAAGTATTCAATATTTAAAGGCCCAAAACGAGACAATGATGACCAATATGGGTGCGTTTATTGTGTTGGGCACCGATAGATCAGATTCTGTAAAGAGCGGCTATGGTGCCTGGGGCTCAGATAGAGCAGCCTCCATTGATCTCGTTGTTGGCCGCCACTCGTCCGATAGAAATGGTCAAGGTCCAACTGGTGCCCAGGGCCCGGGCCACGGACAGACTTGGCTTAATAATTCTTTTTCAACTGATGCCGCACGCATTTATATTTCTCAAATGGCCGACATCGATCATTACTTTGGTCTCGCGCAGGGAGTTTCTCCACAATCTATTGGGCGTTCTGGGATAGCTGTTAAAGCAGATGCTGTAAGAATTATTGGACGAGAATCCGTTAAAATAGTCACCGGCCCGGGCCAGGGCTTTGAACCGCCCGAAACAACCAGCCATGGCGCAAAGATCGTGCAGCCTGCACCAGCCATCGAGTTTATCGCAGGCAACAAACTTGTAAATAGAAAAGCCAGGCGACTTGACCCACCGAAAGTAGAAATGATTTCTGCTTTGCAAGGTGTCTGTTTGGGTTACAACACTAGAGACGGTTTGCGTGAACTGGGCGACATAGTAGACAACACCATAGGCGCATGCAATGCCGTAGCTGAGATTCTAGTGTCCGTGGTCACAGCAATTGGTGTTAAGCATCCCCTCGCGCTCGGCGCCATTTCTGCACAGGCGACTTTACGAACTATAACACAAGGAAACATGTCTATGTACCACCTTAGAGGAAAACTGAATACGTGGCGAGTAAATTATTTAACCCCCATGGGATATAAGTGCATATGGAGCAGAAATGTTAAAACAAACTAGGATGATAATAAATGGCTGAAGAATCAAAATTTTTAAAATGGCAAGATACGAATGGGGACATGTTACCAGATGTATGCCCTGATGACATTCCCGCTAGAGAAAATGCGTGCCTTCCGTGTTCTCCGAATCCTTTAGCTTCCGTTCCAGACTGGAAGACCAAAAATCAGTCGTCGCCTTTTTTGAACGAAAAGCTGTGCATATATCAGATTTCATATTTGACTAAAGAAAAAACGCTTGGCTATTACCCAGATCTGACTAAAAAAGAAGCGGACGAAAGATTAAATAAAATATGGGATCACTATACTGATGAGTGGGAAAATGATGTTAATGGAACGTTGCCATCAAATTGGCTAAGCACAGTCTCTCACCGCAAGAACAAGCCACGAAAGGGTGCTATTCGTGCACTTTTGGACTGGAAAGGCAAAGATACATCAGATGATTCGGTTCAAAAAATTAAAGATGTTCTTGAAAAAACCGAATATTATTTAGCTCCAAATCCGGGTTCATATGTACAACTATTATATTCAGTTGACCATGGTGTGCTTGAAGATTTGCCGGATGCAGAACCCAAAGACACTTCTGAAGAAGCAGAAGAGGGAGACAAAACTGTTAAATACAAAGCTTCAGATTTGGTGTTGAACCAGATAAAAGTAGGAAAAGGTTTGGCCATGTGGAGTAGATATTTAAAGGTATTCCGAGCGCTAGAAAGCTCCAATCTGGTATTTGCTGAAACAGGAAAAATATTTAATCTAGAAGATTATGGCGACACGAACATCCTCGGCCTTACTGGCCAGGTGGGCGCCGCACAGTCGGAATTGGACAAGTGGCTTAACCAACAAGGTGTAAACTTACCAAATACAGGCACTTGGGGTGGCTTCACCTCTCAGAATATTGAAGAGATAGAAATTACAGTAACAGATAAATATAAACTTAAGAAAATAAAAGTTTGGACTGATATGTGTAATGAGGTGCCGATAGAATTTGGCAAAGATAGAGTCGAGTCATTAGCTACTTTGCCGCCATGGCGAGATCCAACAGCTGTTGCATATTTAATGCAATTGGATGAAATGGCCGGCAAACTTTCTGCACGAACAGAACAGCCATGGCTTGAGATGGTCCAAGAGTTCACATACCCCAAACTTATGGTCCGCGGCCCCGCCGCCAGCCAAGTATTGGCCAGCGACGGCGCTTCCGCCGCCGGCGAAGGCCTCGGTGAGGCGGTCTCGTGTGTTGCGAATGCTTTGGTAGACGAAGGAAAACAACTTGGGCAAAATATCATGGATGATATATTTGGCTTGGGGGATGCTGTAGCTGCCAAATTCCATGATAATTTATGCCGGCACTCTGAAGAAGAACTCCAAGAAGACCTGGAACAGCAAGGCCAAAAGCAAGGTTCAAGTGATGTGCCAGAAGGATATCCGAAAAAAGGAACAGGAAAAAACAACAAGAAAACCGGCAAACCCAAGGTCACATATAAAGATATGAAAAGCGCCGCCTTCGTTCAAGCTTTTAAAGAAATAGATCCTCGCGATCAAGTATTTGCTCACATGTGCATGCAATGGATGAACGGCCGAGACGGTCCCGTGTCTATAGAAGACATGATAGATGACACATACGCCACTCCGCTTGAGAGAATTAAGGTTTGTGGCATGTTTGATCTTTTGGTATCAGCAATTGAGTGCTTAACTAAAGGCGTTTCTTTACAAGATGCTCTTGCCGTAATGCTAAAAAATGCGCTTAAGGCAATGACATATGATGACTTCGGCAAATTATTTGTTGGGCTACCGCCGGATAAACAAGCAAAACTTGATGCACTGGTTAGAAAGAACATAAAAGAAGGAAAAACCTTCGCCGCTCTAACAGACACATATTCTGACGCACCGCCGCCCGGCCAGGCCCAGGACTTTGCCTCGCAAGGCAAAGCCCAAGGCTCTGTAACCCAAAGAGAGGGAATTCTCTCCTCGGCCAAGGCGGCAGGCCAAGGTGATAAAACTTTTGGCAGTATTACATTTACGCAAAGACCCTGGGAAGACGCAGAAGCAGTCAAAAGAAATAAAGATCGGGCTGTGATCAATGGAATGGGCAACGACGTACCCATCAAAGGCTCTAAACTAGAAGCGCAATTAGATAGTGAAAAGACCGCAACCAGAAGAACAATAGCGCAGAAACTAGATCCTGCCGCAGCTGCAAAAAGAGACGGCCTAGACGACACCAAGATTTTTGAAGCCTATATTCTTGCATTGTTGCAAGAGTATTCAGATAACTATTTGGCCTTATTGGACAAATTAAATGATTTTCCGGGCGCCCAAATTATATCATTTCTTATTGCAACATATGATTGTCCTAGGCCACCGATTTTTAATCCTGGCCTAGATGATTTTGTAAAGAGCATTGCTCTTCCGTTTTGTAGAAACAATGCCGAAATTACAGTACCGAGAATTATGTGGCCCACCTGGTGGTGGCCTCTTCTGCTGGACCCCTGGACTGCATTGTTTGAGTGGCTCAAGGGCCAGCTTATGGAATTATTATTTGAGTGGCTTAAACTGATAATTCGCAAAGTGTGCGAACTTGTTGGCAGCGCGATCTGCAAAGCACTAGAACTTACAGGAGAGATTGTGGCATCGATTCCGGGCCAGATTGCCGGAACTACCACCTTAACAGACGTAATTAGAGATTCAATTTGTGGAGCAGAAACAGATCAAGAACAAGTAGAAGCCACAGTTGTCCAGCTGATTGCCGACTTAGGTGTTGGTGGCCAAGCGCTTTCAAATCCTGAAAGGGCACTAACATTTGCAGAAGACTTGTCTGCTGCGTCCACACAAGCTGAAATGACATCCGCAGTTTTAGGGGATCCGTCACAGACGTTTTTGCAAATTGCAGACCAAATTGTTGAAAACGGATATCCAGAATATCGCGATGCTCTTCCAAATATGCGCTCTATTGGTACTTTTTTCAAAAATATTGGTTTCTTAGTACCTGCCGACGCGAGACAAGAAATGAACATAGCGCTTGAAACCCTGGGCGCCGCCGCCGCATCCACCCCGGCAAATCCATCTCTTTGCGCAACTCCGGAGCAATTAGAAAACTTTAAGGACTTAAGGTGTACCTTGTTGGAAGGTCGTGCTACCCCCGAACAATGTGATGTAATGTTTAATAACTGGCGCGGAGACATGTTGGAAGATTTAGATGATGTTAGTAACTTGATGCAGAAAGGAATTGGGCCCACAATCATGGAAGCAATGCCACCTTTGCTTTCGGATCCTGGCTGTAATAATGGAATAATGCCATATGAGCCAGAAAGCACAATTGCGTCTGCCCAAGCTGCTTTGGGGGGAGAATTACAAAAAATTGAACAGGCTTATGCACAAGACATGTTAGGGTCCGGCGGATTCCTGGGCTTTCTGGTTGGCGGCGTCGATTCTTCTTGGGGATTCTTAAATATGGTTCTGTCTGATACTGTTGGCAATCCGTTTACAAGACACCAAGTAGACACCGCTAGCGACCGAGACTATGTTGACTTTTACTTAGATACTCAAAACAGTGTTGGGGGAGCCATAGCTGATTTTGTTATTAACGCCGTCACACTTGGTATGGGGGGTGATATGTCCGCAGACTCATCCACAATGGAAAAGGCCCTAGGCGGCTCAATAGCATCTCTGTCAGATCAAGAAGGTGCATATCCTCAATATGTTGCCGAATGGTTGATGTACCAATATAGAACAGCCGCCGGCGAAAACGTGGATTATCGCTTGGAGCTTGGAGGAATGGAGGATGATCTTAAAGCAAGCATGGGGTTCAGTAGTACAAATATCCCACGTGCTACAAAGAAGTGGCCGGTCAGCTTCAGCAACCTTGGTTTCGACGCTCTTTTTAGCACTTCAGATGTAGAGTTAACAGATGTTCCTGACATGGGCTATAATGTAAGGACTGCGCCAGACTGGGATAAAGAGAACTTATGGTTTATAAAGATGCCACGAAAAGATGAGCCAGATATTGCACTTGATTTTAAGGACAACACGAGAGGCTTGCGCCTCGGGCTAAATGGAGGACAGGCCAGTTGGAGTTATAAGTTTAGAGTAAATGCATATTTTTCTGATATGATAGAAGCTCCGCATGCAGGGTCATATGCCAACAGGCCAGATGACAATGTAAGAATTTATCTTACCGAATTTTTTAATCAATCCGCGCCCGGCCAAGGAGACCCGCTCAAAGATATGGCCAAAACCGCGAACCCAAACGCGCCATCGGTTCCAGAAACAAACTTAGGAGAAAGCGAAATACGCTCAAGAAAATTTGAATTTATAGGAATCGATAACGGATTAGATTCTTTATACGATCCAGATCCCGATAAAGGCGAGCTTCTGTCAATGGCCGATTTCCCCAATTTGAGTGAAAGCTTTTCTAGACAGGTTGCATTCGCCCCGCAAGTTAACATGCTGTATGACCTATTTGGCACCAAAGTGAGCAAATCACAAATTAAAGAAAAATATGATTCTTTTATGGGAGAACAGTTTACTAAGGTTGCCAAAGAATTGGGCAACAACACAAAGGGCTGGGAATATGGAATGAAATTCGATGATTTAGACATATCAGACTTTGATTATTTGGCAGCGGCCGGGACCTCCTTGGCTGATGGCACGAAGGTCCCTAAGCCATCAGAATCCAAAAGCGGTATCTTGTTTTCCGAGGTCGAAATTTCAGACTATAATTCAGATGGCGAACCCGAAGGATCGCGCCCCATCAATGAAGATGATGGGATGTTGGGTGTAAGCAGAAACCAGTGGATTAATGAGCGCGCTGGCACTCATCCCAAAAAGACAAGAGTGTTCTTCCTTAACCCGACTCAATATGGCGGCTCATATATGCAGCCACCGATTTATGTTAAGCCCCAAAAGTCGTCCGGATGGTCGGGTCTTATCGAGGTGATGTTCCCAGAGTTGAGCCCGTGTGAACCTAAGCAAACTAATGCGGTGGACTTTGGTGAGATAACCAACAAGATAAGCGAAGTATATTCAAGTATACCAGAAGACGAGCGTATTAAAGGGGACCCAGATTGTGTGGTTGAGACACCGTACAATAGAATTTTACACAGACAGTCTAAGGCATCAATTGAAGGAATTATCACAGCCGCTATTAGAATATATTCCAGTGTACATTTTTTGAAGGGTTTACCGATGTTTACCAAATTCGCGCCCAAATTCCCAGATAATTTTAGCAACATATACTCTTCTTATATTGTTGAAACCATGGAGGAAGATTTTAAAGACTCAACAGCTCTTTATAGCCCGTTTTCAGATAACGAGTTTTGGTATGCGTTTTTAGAACAATCGGTTCAAACATACGGCCGCCGCATTGATAGCGGCGATATCGAGGAAGAGAATGTGCCACATCATGTACGCGTTGCACTAGAAAGATTAAACAATTATCAAAGCACATATGACTATCCGTTCTTTGACGATCTGATCACCGCGAAGTACTCCGGAGACGCGGGCATATTTGAAACCTTAAAAAGTTATAGAGAAAGCAGAAATTTAGAGGCGGTATATAGAACCCAAGAAGAGGCTAAGCTTGTTCTTAAAGAGCTTGTTAATGAACAGCTGGAATATATGGGCAATAAATTTACAAAAGCTATGGAAAGTTTTGATATGGCACCTGACATATACGACTTAGATTATTATTATATGACCGATTTTGCTGCCCTCGGCGCCAAGGAGCTTCATCTCCAGGGCCCAATAGTAGAAGGTATTGTTGGGCTTCCGACCGAAGACGAGCCAGACCCTGCAGGGCTTGGGTGGTCATGGCCCGGCCCATTCTACACTAATGGAAATGAGTTTTCGTTGCCTGATGGTAGCACATATGTGGGCTATTATCATGCGCACATAGATGAACAAGACGGAAGCTTAGAGTACATGGTCGGAGAATACCACACCGATGCTGGAGAATCGCTGAGACCGTTTGCCAATAAGATAATTGTGGGCACCGAAAAAGTAATTGATCGCAATGTCCCAGATCCAGACACCGGTAAGAAAACCTATGAAACGATATTTACGCCGCTCGGAGACGTTCCAGATGGCGCCTCCGAAGGCATATCCAGTGAAAGGCCATTTTACATATATAAATATCTCAAAATAAACGGCAATAAAAAGTCTAATCTCTCAGGTGTGCCGGAGGTCAAAGGCGCCGGCTCCGGGCCTATATCGCTAAGTTTCCCTGGAACAATGAAAGTTGTAACGAATGATGATGGTGTAGAGGTCGGCATTAGTGGAGAGTTGGGGGTACGGTATGGCTTAGAGTTTGGCATGGTGTTCGGAAATTCCGAATACCCGATATCAAATATAGAGATAGATGCGTTGGATATTCCGGTAAGCGCCTTTAGCGGTATCGAAGCCAATAGCAAAATTTTATATTGTTTGCTAGCAAAACTGAAGGAAGATCAGAAGTTTAAACTCGTTACGAATTATGCATTTTCCTTCAAAAAAGTTCTAGCAATAATGGCTATTTATCAAGATATGGGCTTTATGCCATCTATTGGCGAAGTGACCGCCGAAGAAGGCGCGCTCTTTGGGGATATTTTTCATGACGCTGCCAGTTGGGACCCAGGCAACCCCAAAGGAAAGCCAGGAGCATATGCGAATCTGCAGATGTCTTCAGTCACAGTTAAGCGTGAAAATTGGCTTGGGCAAGAGACAGAAGAACAGGTCCCAACCGTCACCGGCGCCAGACTAGAATATACGCCAGGCTGGGCCGCTGTCGGCGACCGCGGCAAAAACAAAGCAGCCTTTTTTAGTCACATGAATTGGGATCACTGGGACAAGATTCCTTTAAGGCACTCCGCAGCCGCAATTAAAAGGCTTTTCCGTGTGCACTACAGGTCGCGCGACTTTGGTGGCGCCGACGATGAAGTGGCCAATCTTACCAAAGATTTCGTGATGCAAATGAAAGAAAGATTTAAATTTGATCCATCAAAGGCACTTTTGCCATGGTGGCAAACACACAGATTAAGATCTAATCCGTTTAATGAAGAAGGCGAAATGTGCAAAAAGAAAGATTCGTAATATTTATAATGAGGAATAAAAATGGCTTCATTGGCGGTTAAATTGCCGATTACCAGAGATAGTGCCGATGGTTTTACCATGATTAAAGATTTTCGGACACTTATAAAGCAAAACTTAAAGATGCTTTTGCTAACTAACCCTGGCGAAAGAGTTATGGAGCCAAGTTTTGGTGTTGGTGTACGGTCTTATCTTTTTTCAGCTTTTAATCAGGCTACATTTAATACCATTGAAGCAAAGATACTGGAGCAAGTATCTATATATTTGCCAGTAGCTGCCATCAAAGAAATTAATTTTGTAACTAAGGATATAGATCTTAATACATTACATATAAGTATTGAGTATTCTATTCCGTCCCTAAATGTTGGAGATTTGTTAGAGTTCACTATTTAAAGTGAGGAATTTTTGAATGCCGAAACAACAGAAAAAAATAATGCCGATTGATTATACTCATCGCGAATTTGAAACAATTCGTGATGACTTAATGGACATAGCGGAGAGGTTTTATCCTGATACTTTCCAAGATTTCAGTGAAGCATCGTTTGGTGCATTAATGCTTGATGCTGTAGCTTATGTTGGCGACCAGCTTTCGTTCTATTTGGACTATAATGTTAATGAATCGTTTCTAGATACGGCGTTTCAATTTGGCAATGTCGTGCGCCATGGCCGCGCTCTGGGTTTCAAATATACCGGCCGAGAATCAATATATGGTACCGTTGCTTTGTTTATCCTTGTTCCTGCGTCAGGTGTCGGCATAGGTACCGATACAAGCTATTTGCCGATATTGAAAAGAGGCACCTCCTTTTCATCTGAAGTGGGAACGCAGTTTATTTTGACAGAAAATGTTGATTTTGCAGACAATAGAAATTTGACTGTTGCCGCAAGAGTTGATACAGATACAGGTGCACCAACACATTATGCTGTGAAAGCTTACGGCAACGTTGTGTCTGGAATACTTTCTCAGGAAACCGTAGAGGTTGGCTCATTTGAAAGATTTTATCGAACGACACTCACAACCCCAAATGTTTCAGAGATCATTTCTGTATATGATTCGGAAGGAAACCAATATTTTGAAGTCGACTATTTGGCCCAGGATATGGTTTTTAAGGAAATAACAAACCCCAATTTTAAAAACGATAATGTTCCGTCACTTATAAAGCCATTTTTGGTATCCAGAAAATATGTTGTTGAACACAATAGAGATCAAGCTACACTTCAATTTGGAAGTGGAAAACTGGGTGAATCTGACATCGTCGCTAATCCACAAAATGTAGCAATTAATGTTTTCGGTAAGAAATACGTAACCGATTTATCATTTGACCCAACTAGACTGTCACAAAATGAGTCGTTTGGAATTGTTCCAACGAACACCACCTTAACAATTACCTTTAGAACAACCAATCCCATGAATACGAATCTTGCAGTCGGTTCTTTAAACTCTGTAGCGGCCACTAACTTTGATTTTACAAATCGACAAAATCTGAGCAGCACACTTATTAATACGGTAATAGGATCACTAGAAGTCACCAACGAAGAGCAAATCGTAGGAGCAGTTACGTATCCGTCAACTAACGAAGTAAAACAAAGAATTTACGATACGTTCCCCACACAGAACAGGGCGGTAACGCAGGCCGATTATGAAAACATAGCATATAGAATGCATGCTAAGTTCGGCGCCATCAAGCGAGTCTCGGTGCAAAGAGATGCCGATTCCCAAAAAAGAAACTTAAATATGTATGTTGTGTCAGAAGATACCAACGGCAAAATGATTGCAGCAAATACAACAATTAAAAATAATTTAAAAACTTGGATAAATAATTATAGAATGATCAACGATACCGTTGATATACTGGATGCATATATTCTTAACTTTGGTATTGAATTTATCATTAAACCGAAAATGGCAGCCGAAAAATATACAGCGCTAGATGATTGTATAGCGGCGCTCCAAGAACACTATGCACAGCCATTCTTTATTGGAGAGCCGCTATATATTAGTCAAATTTATGAAGTGTTAAAAGGGGTTAACAGCGTCTTAGATGTTACCAAGGTTAAGGTTGTCGCCAAACAGGCAGGGAACTACTCCTCCGCAGCAATTGACATTAACGATAATTTGTCTGCTGACGGATCATATATAGTTGTTCCGAACAATGCAATCTTAGAGCTAAAATATCCAGAGGTAGACATTATAGGGAAGGTTAGGTAATGGGCTTAAAAAGATATACCGGTAGTGCTGACAACACTATTACAAACGCCTTTAAAGAGGGTTTAACAATAAGAGCTACTGGCTCAAACATGGGACAGTCGGATGTTTTGGAGATCTTTTCTGTAGCAGGCCGTAATCCATTAAGTAGTTCAGACGACATAGGCTCTCAGGAATTATCACGCGCCCTAATTAAGTTTCCGATCACTACAGTTTCTACGGATCGAACCGCCGGAACTATTCCGGCCTCTGGAAGCGTAAACTTTTATTTAAGAATGTTTAATTCGACACACGCCAGAACTGTTCCCAAGCAGTTTACCCTATCTGTATTTGCGCTATCGCGTTCTTGGCAAGAGGGCTTAGGCATATCAATGTTTGACACCAACTATACTGATTCAACAAACGGTAACACTGGATCCAATTGGATGTCTGCATCAAACTTGGCCAAGTGGACTCATGTTGGCGGCGATTGGCTTACCCAATCCAACCAGTGGGACGCTAGCGGTGTGCCCCCATCATATAAACAGCTTTTTGAAAGCGGCCTTGAGAATTTGGAAATTGATATTACCGGAATTGTAGAACACTGGATGGCCGGCGACTTAGGCAATAATGGCGTTGGAATAATGCTTACATCTTCTCAAGAGGCATATTATTCTATAGCATCTGCTCAAGCAACGGCCGATGAATATACTCTTGATATTACTGGCGGTGTCGCCTCCAATTATTATGTTAAGAGGTTTTTTGCAAGAAGCTCACAATACTACTATAAAAGACCGCTTCTTGAAGCGCGCTGGGATTCTACCAAGAGAGATAACAGAGGGAGCTTTTACTATAGTAGTTCCCTTGCTCCTGCGGCAGACAATATGAATACAATTTATTTATATAACTATGTGCGCGGCCGCCTGAGAGATATCCCAGACCTAGGTGAAGATAATCGAGTTTATGTGAGTCTATTTTCGGGGAGTTCAGATAATTTATATCCTTCCGGCGCCGCATTGGTGTTGTCTCCAGACAATAGCGGCTATGTTAGATCGGCAGATCCAACAGTTGTAACAGGGGGCGCTGTTTCTACTGGAATATATTCCGCTTCCTTTGCGTTTACAGGCAGCCCATCGGTGATGACCGTATACGATGTTTGGTTTACAGGAAGCGGCACAGCAACCGATCAAGTAACTTCTTCTGCGACACAGTACTTTACTGGGACAATAACACCGATTACGACAGGTTCAGTTCAAGAATCAGTTAGCCACGTTCGTGCTCCTGTATATTTTATCAATATAACAAACCTAAGAAACAAATACACAACAAAGGAAACTGCGCGCTTTAACCTATATGTTAGAAATAAAAATTGGAGCCCAACCATATACACAAAAGCTAATGCTAATGTGCCGGCTACATCAATAGTGAGCGCATCTTATCGGGTTATTAGAACACTAGATGCTTATGAGGCGATTGAACATGGAACAAGCAGCAACAACTGTACCGGACTATCTTTTGACAAATCTGGAAATTATTTTGACTTAGATATGAGCATGCTTGAGGGCGGATATGAATATGCACTCAAGTTTGCCTTTTACGATCCGGAGCTAAGCATCTGGAACGAACAAGATAAATCCTTTAAGTTTAGAGTGATAGCTAATGAGTATTAAGAAACTTTTTAATTCAACTGATAAAACAAGAGAATATTTAACCGACCAAGAACAGAAGACCGCGTTTAAAGAAATCGAGTCTTCCAAAAACCTGCAGCAATTAAAAACCAAGCAGGACTCGTTTTTGCCACAAGTTGATTATTCTGATCCAAGTTCGTTTGCTAAATTTGGTTCTGCTTATCTGTATTACAAGTCGGCAGTTGAGAGAATCTTGGATTTTTATCCGTATGATGGCTCCGATGCCGAGCTTAACGCATTTTATAATAAGTCCTTATCGATTGAGAAACATATTTTTAATAATTTGTATCCTCGGAGAAACGGATATATATCTTTCTGCACCGGCGGCTGGGGTGCTCTAGCGGCAGAGAGATATAGCAGCGGCTATGGATTGCCGTCCACGCTAGAAGATATAACATTTTATGGCGGCCCCAACATATCTAGCACCCTTACTAGTCTTAAAAGCATGGAGCCAGATCCTCTCTCCAGCAAATTCCAAAACAACAACATATATGATACGGCTATCTATGATACAGCCGGCCTAAGAAGCGATTACGGCTCTGGTTCAAGAGAGTCCAACCTTAAGTCAGATTTTGATAACGGTGTAACAGTTGAGTTTTGGACCAAAACTGGTTCTTATACATCCGGATTCACGACTAAACAAGTTGCGTTCGACATGTGGAACAACGAGCTATCGTCAAGTGACGCCTATGGGCGCATTACAATTGAATTGACAGGTGGCACTGGTGGCGGCGCCAGCAGTCCATTCTTGATCACGGCACAATCTGGAACATTGAGTTCCTCAGCGCAGTTCTGCTTTACATCTTCTATCGGTCAGGATCTCGCGGGTACCCTAAGCGACTGGGGACACTATGCGTTCGTTCTACAAAACTCCGGTAGCGATCTTGTTGCCAAATTGTATGTTAATGGATATCTCAATGATACAAATACATATACCGGCACGACATTAAATGAACTCAACTCAAAGAATATGGTTGGTCGTCTTGGCGCGTTACTAACCGCACCTTCTGGCACCGCAGTCGGAGGCACACTACCGTCTGCATATGTCGGCGCCGGCAAGATGAGCGGCTCTCTCGATGAATTTAGGTTTTGGAAGGTTGCTCGCAATGGCGGCCAGATTGGCAAATATTGGTTCGATCAAATCAGGGGCGGTGTTAACACTGACATAGCCAACACAGAGCTTGGAATGTACTACAAGTTTAATGAAGGTATCACAGGGGTTACTTCTGTCGACAGTGTTGTGTTGGACTATGGTGGTCGTTTATGCAACGGAACGTGGACAGGCTATACAGCCGCCTCTAGAAATACTGGATCTGCAATACTATCTGCCTCCGCCGCAATAAAAGAATATGAAGATCCCATTATCTATTCAGAGCATCCTGATGTCATTTCTTTAAAGAGCGAACTCCTTGCGACCGGATCTTATCACGACTCTCAAAATAGTGGCTTAGTAAGAAATCTTGTCCCAGCATGGCTTACAGAAGACAACGAAATAAGTGATCAAACCGATCTAGATAGAATTTGTCATATTTTAGGTGTATATTTCGACAAGCTACACATGCAGATTAGTGCTTTGCCGACGTTTAGAAACCTAAGTTATACGAGTGCTTCTCATGAGCCACTACCATTTTCGCAACATTTGCCACAATCTTTAGGGCTATACGCGCCAGAGATCTTCATCGATTCAACAATTTTAGAGAAGTTTAAAAACAGAACCGACACAAAACTGCTCGAAGGAGATGTTAAGCAAGCGAAAGACTTGATTTATTCTAACTTATACAATAACCTCGCTAAGATTTATAAGGCAAAGGGAACAGAAAAGGCGATTAGGAATGTCTTAAGGTGTTTCAATCTTGACGACAATTTGGTTTCATTTAGAGTATATTCTAATAATCAACAGTTCGAACTAAAGACAAACCTTAAGCAGACACGAAAGAATACAAAATACGCCAACTTTAACAACAGTGATGCAATCACCGCAGTTGTATATCAGGCTGCCGATCCACATACGAATGCAGAAAATCCCCAGACTGCAGCAACTGCGACAATAACCATCACGGCGTACACCGAACTCAACGCCGGCGACAAGGTGAACTTGGTTGCTACTGATGGCACTAATTATGACTTTACACAAGGCGACCAAAGTTCTGTTAACGGTACATTTGAAGCCACGATCTCGAATAATCAAACAGCAACTAACCTGATGAATGTCATTAACACTTCATCGGGTCCAGCAGGGACAAGGTTTACTGCCACTGTTGATGGAGCAGTTGTGACTGTAACTCAGGCAACAGCCGGCCCGTCCGGCAACACAACTATTACTTTGACAGATAGTGGTACTGCCGGCATGACTAAAACAAACTTTACTGGCGGCACTTCGGCTAGTAGAGGTTATATTAGTGGTAGCCAACAAGATGGTTACGAAGACAGATATGGCTTTACCGCGGAAGCTTCGATTGTGTTCCCGAGATTTATTAGAGGCTTAGACACATTCCCACGTGATTTCTTGAGCGCTTCTATTTTTGGAATGCAAACGGTTAACTCAGGCTCAGCGCTCACTCGGGCCGACACCGCGTTTCTTACCGGCGCACAAGATGTTGCCAACTTCCAAGTACACGCCATACGAGATGAAGAGTATTCCAAGAATGTATACTTTACACTAACATCTTCAATTGATCCACACCCTTTCCCAACACTTACTAGTAGTACCTTCTTTGATGTATATGATGACAGCGTATGGAACTTGTCGGTTAGAATTAAGCCAAGCGGCTACCCATTACACGATATTGTATACCAGGCCACCAGTTCTACATATGATGTTATTTTCAGGGGTGTCAACAACAATCTGGGAACAATAGCAAATTCGTTTGAAGCAACTGGTTCTGTTTCTTTGGACACTGCTAAAAATATTCTAAAGTCTGATAAAAGAATATATGTCGGCGCTCGCAACACAAACATAACTGGCGCCAATCTGCAAAAGACAGATATACTGGCGTCATCCGTAAAGTATTGGACAAAATATATTGATGACACAAGCTTGAATCAGCACCTGTTTGACGGAGAAAATTATGGTATTTCTGGTTCATACGAGAGTCCATCTCCAATAGATTCTGGTTCTTTACGCACTCACAACTTTAATACGCTAGCGCTCGACTGGTATTTTGGAAATGTAACATCATCTAATGCCGCAGGGAACTTCTACGTAACAGATTTAAGTTCGGGCTCGGCTGAATTTAGAAGCAGTTTTGGCTGGATGGCAGATGTCGCTGGTTATCAGCACAGCGGAAAGGGTGCCGGGTTTGGTGCTAGCGATTCAGACGTAATAGCGGGGATTAATACTAACTATTTTAAATTCATAGACCCCGAACAAGTCGTATCATCCGATATGGTTCAGGTTTTGAGTACCGATGATCAAGTATTTGGTCTGGTCGAGCAGGTGCCCAATTATGTTTATACCATTGAGAAGAGTTTGTATGCATCAGTAACCGAAGAAATACTAGACTTTTTTGCCGGTGCAGTTGACTTCCATAACTTGATAGGGCAGCCAGTTAACCGGTATCGCGCGCGCTATAAATCATTAGAATACTTAAGAAAAATATATTTTGATAGAGTCCAAAATATTCAAACTGTTGAAAGATTTACAGAATATTACAAATGGTTTGACGATGCATTATCAATAATAATTGGCCAGCTGGTTCCTGCGTCTGCGAATTTCGTATCAGATACGTATAATACCGTTGAGAGCCATGTACTAGAGAGAAACAAATACAAGACATTATATCCAACGCTTGAAGACTTTTATCCAGAGCCGGCCGCGGCATTACAAGGCAATCCCGCGACACCGTCGTACACTGGCGATGAAGGCATCGGTGTTATCCCGCCACAAAGTCCTCGTAGCACAAAGGTTAGAAGGGAATATTGGCGCCGCCGGGCCGAAACAGATGCTCCAGAAATAACTTCTGGGGATTCAACCATCGATGCTCAACGACAAACCTTTAAAAATATTATGTGGTCCCGATGGGCTCTGAGTAGCAGTATGCCAACACTCTCGTCTGTAGATGGTACGACATATCAACTTGATCCAAAACAAGCCTCGCAGTTCGCTGGTACGTTTACTTTTGTTGCGAAGACAACTAAAAACATCAAAGGGGGCACCAACTTTGATGCTATGAAAAGGCTTGGCTTTACATACAATGCTTTGTATCCTGCTGGCCCAGTTAACACAGACGGCGCCGTTTTTGTTCCTAGAAATGTTTTGCTAGCAAAAATTCAAGATCTTGTTGACATACAAGAGCTGGAACAAACTGATCGTATAGAAAGCAAACCAAACGAAAAAGTTAAACGTGTTATTAAAGTAGTTGCCGGCCGCAACTATGAAGATGGGGTTGGTTACACAACTACCAAGTCGACTCTTTCCTTCCCGTTCAATATCATGAGTTCATCGGTTAAAAGCGGATACAACAAAGATGTTATTAATAGAGTTACAGCAAGTGTTGAAATTACAAATTTGCACAATGATGTATATGGCGAAGATATGGAGCGCCCAATGCAGGGCCCATGGTCTGAATATGCTGCCGGTGGCCACCAATCGCGCCACGTCCCACTCAACAAACATGACGCCAATAAGGGCCCAGCGTACAATAATTTAGATAACTACACAACACGCCCAGAAGCTTGGAAAATATTATTAGGATCTTGTGCGGCCGCAACCACAGGCGCTATCGGAATGGTTGGTGCAGACTATCCGTGGCCAGAGGCAAACGCACTGTTTGCGCGCCCATATCCAATGACCGCCTCACAGAAAGCAGTTTATTATAGAGACTTTGTAGCCAAAACCCCATATGTTTTTAAGAACATTCGTTTGAGATCTGGCTCCACAATTCTTGGAAACTATCGACATAACTATGAAATTGTACATACGGTTGGAGCATATAGTAATCCTCGACAGTTTATAAAAAATCAACCGACGCTTCCGCTTCTCTTCAGCGATCAGCGAGCAACTAGTTCAACTATAACGCGCACATTCTTGGATATTCACCGATCTGATGATGGTCATTATGAATTCATGGAGCCTTATTCAATAAGCTATTTATCTGCCAATGCATCACAATCATCTGTCATCGTTTCTAAGTTCTCTAATCCTGGCGGACTTGAAGTAGGCCCTCCGGGATATCGCGACGTTAGATCAAATGAGTTTTCAGTATATAATGGTACCATCTATCGCAATTTAAGCGTCATTAAACCCTCTCAGGGGCCCTCTGGCTCCGTTTCAGAGGCCACAGGCGCTGGTGGCCCAGGTATCCGAGTGGCGGACATCCACGGCTATGACTATGGCCTTCGTTCACACCTCGCTCGCCACACCGCGCGCTTTGGTCGCGACTCATTATGGGTAACGGACGCGCTCGCTGGCGCATCGTTAGATCAATTACCCGGCTTCCACAAGGTTCATAGAAACAGTCTTCCCCGCATGCGCCTGACCGGCACCTCATCTGCCGGTACAGTTATCTCCTCTTCATTATATGACAACTTTTATGTCCAACATCAGATTCCTAGGTCTGATAGACAATATGCTTGGATCACTGGAGCAATGTCGCAGTCTACGGATCTGAGGTACTATGGTTTCATGCCAATGCAAGGCCCGAAAGAGGGAATGTACTCCAGTTCCGCAGATGGCTTCGAATCGTTTTTCCCGTTTATGAGCGCTAGCGACTTTGGGTCGTTCGAACAAGGCGGCCAAAGAGGGTGGGGAGGCAGCAGGCAAGCTATAGCAGATATTGGATTTGCGGATTCATTTATCCCCACAGCATTTGGTAACTTAAATTTGAATGTATATGAGCCAATTACTACTACTGGCCCATCGGGTTCAAACGCTTCTTATATGAATACGCTGGGATATCCCTCGGGCACCGCACTAACGGACGCCCACGAAACCACCAACACCCAGTACCGAAATTTCACGCTTGTACCTGCCGTTGGGCCCGGGCCCGGTACTCCCCCCTCTCTAGATGGCTGCCGCAGCGCGATGTTCCACGCTCTACTTCTCAAACGCAATGGCATCTATGGTTGGGGAACCTTCGCTCAAACGCATCTGAATGACCATCCGATTTTGAAAGACCAAAGAGCGCGCAACAAATTGAGCATCGAATATCTAACTCCTGGAACTCCGCAAGAATTCGATCTTCGGCCAGTTTCAGTCAGAGGTCTTCCAGTATTTGTTAACTTCGATTATGAAACTGAACATACCGTAGCCAGCGAAACAATTGTCAGAACTTCAAATGCGACACTAAAAACATCATATAACAATGAGTTTATCTACTTTAATAGTAGGTCTCTAGATGATTATTTTAATATTCCCACCTACCTTGAGGGAGAAGTCACCCCGTTCGAACAACTTATTGCATTAAAAGACCGGTCGGGCATAGCATTAAACTGGGTTCACTATAAAGAAAGCCTCTTCCCCTCCTTAAAGAATGAGTTTGCAAGCACAGTTACACAGAGAGTTGGCTACGATAATCTAATGTGGAGGGACTCTTTGGCCGGCCGCATCAATCTTGGTAGTAAAACAATTTTGTCGAATTCAATGGGTATATCTAAAGCATTAAGCGCAAGTTGCTGGCCTCTTGATGCACCGTTTGGATTCTTAACTAGAACTAGATCTCCTGTCATTACCACCTTGACCTCCGCCGCCGGAGAGCTGCTGATCACCAACACCCTACGCCAAGGCGGAGCACTGCTGACCGGCGCCGCATCTACCACTGGCCAATATGGCGACACGGTCGACAATAGGCGCGCCAACCCTGCCGGCGTAGCTGGTGAGCTACAAAACACATATAGTTGGCTGCATCAAACCGCGTCAAATCTAAAAAATGGCAATATATGGTCTACTCATGCTGAATATAGTGATGCAGTGTTTGCGCTTGGCACGTCTCCAGCAGCATTGTACGCTAGAAAACAAACACTAGCTTCACCGCTATCAGTTAATCCTCCCAACTTCTCTAATCCTTCATGTTCTGTACGCGATCTAGGGCCTTTTGGTGGGCTCAGGCCACATACCACATATGGGTTCAAAGCCGCCAGCCTAGGCGCCGGAGAAGCAATGTGGGACGCGCCAGATACTGCAGGATACTTTTCCGGGAATATTAACCCCAACGGCATCAAGACCTTGCAGTTTGTAACTGCTGCGTCCAAACCATGGTACAATGATTATGGAAAGTTCAAAGATCTAGATCTAAAATACAAGAACCGTGGTTATTCTATTGTACCAGAATTCAGAATTAGCGAGCGAATAGAAAATTATCTTATGGGAGATGTCGATGACTTTAACGACCTCTCAATTCCTGGCACATCCTTTGACAGTAGAGACGCCAATTTCTATAAAGACTTCTCAAACTCTGATTTCATGGAGAAGTTTTTAGATGTCCGAAAGATGTCAGATTTAGAAGCAAAGCAGATTAAACTAACATGTCGTGCTGTTCTTAAGTTTAATCCATATAAAGGATTCTATCCGGCTGATCGCACACTTCAACTTGTATCACAATTTAGCAAGTCTTATGGCCAAGCATTAACCAAAGAGGCCGCAGCCATCGATCCATTTTGGGCCCAACGAGGAAATTTCGAGCCCAGAGCACCGGCCCTGCGCATGGTCCTGCAGCCGCTTTTTGCTCCGGGAATTCTTTATAATTCAATTAAATCTGGTATGGCTTGCGATTGGCCGATGGTATCTGATGGTGCCCGACTTTATAGAGCCAACCTTAGCAGCAGCATTGGCGCCCCCGTTGGCGCCGATGGTGAAAATTATGCGTGGTATCCTACAACGGGCTGGACAGATAATTATGTGTCTGGTACATTTTGGGATAAGCGCTTACCATTCGAAACGATTATCAACCCAGGCGCCCACATGAATGGACTATCGTGCACAGATATGGAGCCCAATCCATTAGTTAGCCTAGGCCAGTTTGCAGATGTTAGTGCTAGCATCGCAGGCTCACCTGCTGACAACCTCTATACACTAATGGCCAGCAACTTTGTTGCCGAAGTTGGTGACTTTTTCCTAGAAGGAGGAAAGTATTCTCGTCTCGAATCAAAAGGGGTGTCTCTGGGTACAATGACTTTCCCATC
>Ga0209434_1000098_pt1 | contig 45177 bp, 58 predicted proteins | sample ETNvirnome_2_300_FD_184068 | JGI IMG/M metagenome (GOLD analysis project Ga0209434, IMG submission 184068) | Marine viral communities from the Pacific Ocean - ETNP_2_300 (SPAdes) (version 2) | ecosystem: Environmental > Aquatic > Marine > Oceanic | place: Pacific Ocean | collected 2013-06-22 | reverse complement strand
TCAAAGTATGGATTCAAGCTCAGTGATTATATGGCTAAAAAAGAAGCTAATCCTGATGACCAAAACGCATGGGGCAGAACCCGAACAGCACAAAACGGATACATTAGAGGATGGCATAGACGGGATCTGGAGACGTATTTGAAAGCAATTGGAGATGATTAGGGATGGCTAGGGAAAGTAAGAAAATATTTGCCATCTGTGAAAATCCTAATTGCGATAAAGAGTTCTCGTATATTCCTAGCAGAAAACAAAAATATTGTGAATATGAATGCTATAAGAGCGACCCAAGGCAGAAACTCAGACGCAGATCAGCGATGGGTTATCTGTATATGAAAGACTAACCTTGCGGGGCGAAAAAATAAAGAAGGAGGAATGCAAATGTGGATTTCCAAGACTCTTTCTAATAATACGCCCATCAAATTTGGAGGTAGTTCATGGGACGATGGAAAAAGGAATTACATTTACCATCTCTTGCAGGGTACGAGGAAATCATTATCGTGATGATGCGACACGGTAACTCCGTTGAGAGGATTGCAAAGGATTTAGGTTACCCCGAAAAGAGGGTAGTTGATTATATCAAAGCCGAAGGGATTGACATTCTACTCAGTCGCAGAAGCTGGACATGGAAAGAAAACAAGGGAAGACGAAGGATTCGTGGACAATATAAATCAAGAAACAACAAAAAAGTTTGATTACGGGGCATTCTATTTCACGCCCGATGGTGACTTCAGACATTTTTATGCTGGAGCCGATTGCATGAAAGAATTTGTCACTATCCTCAAGGAATCCGATCCACATTATTCTTTGATGAGGGTGATGGAATTTTATAAAGGGAATGAGATTAAAAGATGGGGGTCAGCATTAATTGAGGAAGACAAGACAGAATAATGCAATTCAGATTGAAACAGATGCGGTTGGGGGCTAAACAATGTCTAGGGAAACACATGACTCAACAGCATTTAGCTGAAGCCGTAGGGGTGACAATTGGCACCATTAACAAGATAGAAAGCGGAGGGATTGCTAATCCCCGATTTGAGATCCTTGAAAGTATAGCCGAATATTTCAGTCAAGTCATGGGGCGGCATATACTGGTACGGGATTTGATGGTTGAAGTTCGTAAGGTTCCCGCTTCCAAGAGGTTAGAATAATGAAAATGAAAGAATCCCAATTACAATCGGCTATCGAGGATATGCTGAAAATCTATGAGAAGGTTAAATCCCTGATCTATATCAAGAACAATTCGGGGGCTACCAAGGTAGGGGATTCGTTTATCAGGTTCGGTAAAGCAGGGTCTCCCGACTTCCTCGTATTCCTTAAAGGGGGCAGAACCCTTCACTTGGAAGTAAAGGTAGGTAAAAACAGGCAGACAGCCAACCAAAAAGCCTATCAACAACAGTGTGAAAAATTGGGGCATATCTATCAAGTGGTGAAATCAATTAAAGAGGTACAGGAACTATTACATGAAGAAACAATCCTTCAGTCTGCTAGTTGATAGTATCAGGCATAACAATATTGATTCCTTGTTGCAATTGCTGGTAAATGCAAAAATAAGGGTAATCTCCAAGCTGATTAAAAGGGCAGTTATCATGGTGGAAGCCGATAGGGTATTAGATGAGAAAGATCAGTTTAATTACGAAGAAAAGTGGGCGCAGATAGAATCCCAAGCGGATGGCGTTGTTCTGGCTTATAAACCTTCCACCTATCCTCTTGAGGTTCAGACGTATAAGTATGTGGCTCAACGGGTGTCGGAACGGTTGAATGATGAAGTTACGGAAAATACCGTGCGATATTATCTGGGGTTAGCTTAGTGAAAAAGTGCCACTTTATACCTGATTCCTTTGAAAAAATAACACTTCTCAACTAGTTTTTGACAAGCGCAAAAAAGTATGGTAACAAAGCAGATATGAGCCAAGCGGAAGTTGGTCAACAAATAGACGGTGAAACGTCTCTGGCATACGAATATTTCAAGGTTTACAGGGATACTAATCCTGATGAAAGATCCCTTGAACGGCTCAGTGACCATGCCGTGTCAGGCAAAAAAAGAACCGCTACCGTATTCAAACGCTGGTCTTCCGATCACAAATGGCAACGCAGAATCAGGGATTGGGATGTTGAAAGAAGTAAAGATACCTTACGGGCAGTTATCTTACAGCGCAATCGGGAACTGGTGGATTTCATCAACCGAGACTTTGCTATCGCTAAGGTGGCACAAGGTTTGGCTCAGAAGAAATTAGTGGAATTGAACGGACAGGAGTCACTTGACGCTCTTGAGTATAGACAGGTGATGATGGGATACAGGGAAGCACGGGAATTCCTCAAGGAGCTTATCGGTATATTTGAGGGGCAAACGGACATACTTAACAGGGTAGGAGCCTAATGGAAAATCAGCTACAAATTGAATATGTTGAGACAGAAGAACTGAAACCCTTTGTTGACAATCCAAGGGCGCATTCTGAACGGAATATTGGTGATATTGCTCGTTCCATTAAACGGTTCGGCTGGACTAATCCCATCATTGTTCGCCGGAGCGACAACATGATAGTCGCAGGGCATGGTAGGGTGGAAGCCGCACAGAATCAGGGGTTAGAGCAAGTGCCTGTTATCTATGTTGACATGAGTGAGAATGATGCCAAACTCTACAGCATTGCCGACAATAGGACAGCCGAAACCAGCGAATGGGATTTCACCACTCTGACCGAGTTGCTGAAAGAACTCAACGCTCTCCCAGATGTTGACATCGATGACAGCGGGTTCGATTCTACAGAGATTGAGGAACTCGACCAGTTGCTGGCAAATATTGACACCGATATAGACCAACAACTCCTACAGGGAACGTTAGAAGAAATCCCTCGACCCAAACTGGTTGACAAGTTTATCGTGCCGCCTTTCTCGGTTTTGGACGCACGGGCGGGATACTGGCAAACACGGAAACGGGAATGGTTGAACTTGGGGGTCAGTAGTGAGTTGGGGCGGGGAGCGAACTTATGTTATCAAATCCGCAGTGAGTTGGGGCGGGGAGCGAACTTATTGCAATTCTCCGATACGGTACTAGAACCTGATCCTGAGAAACGGAAACAGAAGCAACTTAAAAAGCAACAGGTGGAAGCTGAGTTGGGACATGAAATCTCTACGGCTGAATTCCAAGAGAAATATTATACGGGATCGTCCACCTACGCTTCTGGAACCTCTGTCTTTGATCCTGTCTTATGTGAACTGGCATACAGATGGTTTTGTCCTGACGGCGGCGGCATACTTGACCCGTTTGCTGGTGGGTCCATCAGGGGCGTGGTAGCCGAGATGCTGGGGTACAAATATTGCGGTATAGAACTGAGGGCAGAACAGGTAGAGGAAAATAGGAGACAAGCCGAAGCCCTGAGCGTGGAGCCGGAGTGGATAGTGGAAGACAGTTCTAAAATCGAGGGGTTGGTCAAGTCTCAATTCGACCTTATATTTTCATGCCCACCGTATTACGACCTTGAAGTCTACAGCGAGCTAGAAGGGGAGTTGAGTGCCTTTGAAACCTACGGGGAGTTTCTGGAAGTCTACAGGAACATTGTCACTCAGACTGTCGCCTTCCTAAATGATAACCGATTCGCTTGTTTCGTTGTTGGAGACATCAGGGATCAGGAAGGGATATACAGGAATTTTGTCAGCGATACCATACAGGCGTTCACGGATGCTGGCATGAAATACTACAACGAAATGATCCTCGTTCAGCCTGTCGGTTCACTGGCAATCAGGATAAACAACCAGTTTCAAGGATACAGAAAAGTGGGGAAAGCCCACCAGAACGTTCTTGTTTTCTACAAGGGCAATGTCAAGGATATTAAGCAAGAATTCCCTGAGTTGGCACTTGACTACGAGTTGTCTCAGTTTGATAAAAGCGACCCAGAGGAACCGAACAAAGACGAATATGGTGAGCCTTTGACTCTAAACGCACCAGTTGTCTGATTTAGAAATGGCTTAAACGAGGATCGACCAAGACTGATCTTGAAAGAATTGATCGGCATCTTTGAAGGACAAACGAAGCACTTTGTTTAGCAATGGCGGGGAGTGCCAGTTTGAGTGTAGAAGAATTAACGGAGAAATATGTCAACGTTTTATCAGTACCGATTCCCACAGACACGGAATCTGCCGACCTTACTGAAGCCGTATTTTAACGCTTTGCCTAAACAGCAAGAGTTCATGGGTTCAGAGAAAGCGGAGAACCTGTATTCGGGTGCTGTAAGGGCGGGAAAAAGCCGAGCTTTGATGGAGAAGTTGTATCAGACAGCCATTGAACACGCTGGTATTCGGTGTGGGGTATTTCGTAAGGTACGGTCAACATTGGCAGAAACCACGTTGCGTACCTTGCTGGTAGACGTTATCGGTTGGGGATCAATTGAAGATACTCAGGATTCGGGCATTGTGAAGACATATCGCAAATCTGATATGAAACTGATTCTGTATAACGGTAGCGAGATAATCTTTTTCGGTATGGACAAGGAAACCAAAATCGGATCACTGGAACTGGGAGCGGCATTCTTGGATGAGGTGCATGAATTCGAGGAAGGTGATTGGAACATGATTCAAACACGGCTGTCTCAACCCATAGTGCAGAAACCGCAAATGTGGTCAGCTTGCAACCCAGCTTCCCCTACCCATTGGTTATACGACAAATTCTTCCGTTCACCTACAGACGAGACATTCAGTGTGACAACCAATTCCTATGAGAACCCTCATTTGGGAGAGGAATATATCGCTAGGCTTAACCGTATGTCGGGCATTATGAAGCGCAGATTGGTTGACGGTGAATGGGTTGGATATGCGGGTGTTATCTACAACTGTTTTGATCCTGACAAACACTTGATTGACGAACCGTTTGAGGGAGAATACATCAATTTCCGTTGTCTAGATTTCGGCGGTTTGAACCCGTATGTATGCCAGTGGTGGAGATATTATCCCGAAACCAGTGTTATGGTGTTGTATCGTGAGGTTTATTTCTCTGATATCAGTATTGAGGATTTCTGTCGCATGATCCATGAGAACCAACCTAAAGACGAACCGATCAATTTCACTGTCTCTGACCATGATGCCAGTGACAGGATCTTCCTAGCCAAGCATGGTATTTTAACTCTATCCGCTTTGAAGGATGTGCGTAAAGGTGTGCAGGATACATACGAGAAAATAGCTAACCATGAAATCTATTTCTGTAAGGATGCACTGGTTGAACTTGACTGGAAACTAAAAGACGACAGTGGCGCAATCAAGCGTAAACGCCCTCAGTCCACAGTGGAGGAACTATCGGGTTATGAATGGGCAACCTCTGGCGATACAGCTAAGGATCAGCCCGTTAAACGTGACGATCATGGGATGGATGCTATGCGTTACGCCGTGGAAGCTGTTGTTCACGGGCAGAACAAGAAACCGACTTGGAGTTATCTCAGGGGGGTATGAATGAGAATACCAAGGTCATTTTACATTTGGGATTTGAAGGAACCTCAAGTAGAAAAAGATATCGTTGATCCTCATTATGGACGCATGGTTCAACTCAGATGCGATACCGATATGGAATACCGTGATCTGGTCAGCTACGATGATATGCTGTTTACCGTTTCCAAGACGGTGATAACCCATCCTGATTATTGTATATACAGGCTAGTAGAGAAAGACAAATTTGAATATCTACTGGAAACCAAACGGGGCGAAGAACGGAACAGGAACAGCCTGATATTCTTACCAACGGGATGGAGCTAAATGGCGTACGAACAGATAGCAGATTATAACGATATCTACGAGAAGTACAGTACCGATTGGGATTTCTTTGAGCAGTCTTATGTAGGTGGCAGAAGGTACGTTACCAATAAGAACTTGTTTCGCCATTCACGGGAAAACCAAGATGATTTTAATACACGGATGAAACGCAGTCCGTACATTAACTATTGTCGACCCATTATCGATATCTATACCAGCTTCATCTTCGGCATTGAAACCAATATTGCCCGAAACACTGAGAACGAGATTTACCGTGCCTTTATTGAAGACGCTGATTATCAGGGTCACAATATGCACACTTTCATGGAACAGGTAGCTACCTTTGCTATGGTCTACGGTCATGTAGGTGTGGTGGTGGATATGCCGCAATCGGAGATGGATATCATCTCTATGGCTGACTTGCAAGCTACCGATATTCGCCCTTACTGCACATGGTATGATGCACCAAATATTACCAACTGGCGTATGGATAAATTCAACCAGCTTCTCTGGGTACGATTAAGGGAAATAGATTACGCTGAAGTCGATCCTTTTGTTGAACAATCTTCGGCATACAATTATCAGTACCGTACTTGGACACGCACAGAATGGTATTTGCATGACTCTGACGGCAACCTCAAGGAATCTGGAGAACATGAGTTAGGGGTTGTGCCTTTTATCAGTGTTAAGTTTAAAGAGAATCCTGTTGACGAGTTTGTAGGGATGTCGAGATTGACTGATATCGCTCCCATTAACAGGTTGCTGACCAATGTGATTTCCTATATAGAAGAATTCGTTTCCAAGCAGGCATTCCCGTTTCTGGCTACTCCTGATGATCCTATAGGCGCAGGGATACAGCAAGAGGAAGAACAGGTGATTTCATCTTCCAATGTATACCAGTTTCCCGCAGGGTCGCAACCTCCACAATACGTTTCACCTCCTACCGATCCCGCTACATTCATGCGTGAGTTCGCTTCCCAATATCTGGTGAAGGAGATGTTGAGGTTGGCACATTTGGAGTTCCGTGAACTGGCAGAGCAAAGTGGGGTAGCCAAGCAATACGATTTCCATCAGCTTAATCAGGTGCTTGTACGGTTCAGCCGAACATTGGAGTCAGCCGAAACCAAGATGGCACGGTTATTTGATAGATGGATGAACACTGAAACAGATTACGAGGTGGATTATCCTGACGATTTCCAGACTAACCCTGTACAGATGGCACTTGAAAACGGGTTGGAAGTGCGTAAGCTGATGGGAGACAAGTCACCGACTTTCGTTAATGCCCATTTAAGGAAATTGATGGAACAATTGGAACCTAAGCTATCATCAGAAATCCAACGGATTATAGATGCCGAAATGGATGAGTCCACGCAGACCGAATTGATAATGACTAACATCGATGAGACTGCCAACAGCAATGGCAACTTCATGGCAACCTGATGTCAATAAGCGATTATGAAAAAACCATCTACAATATGCGAAATGTACCACTTAAACGTACCAAGGAAGTGGAGGAACGTTTAGTGACAGCACTGGACATGGCTAATGCTCAACTGGGGTCAATCATTGGCAGGACGGACAATCCGTTATCCATTAAGGTGTATCAAGGTAAACGCATGAAAGTTGTACAGATGATGAACGAATTGGGTATCAGTCTTAAACGGGATATCACCTCGGCAATCAATGAGGTTGCCAACGATGTTGCCTTTACCGAACAGGATGCCACCAATGATTTGTTACTGGAACATGATGATGCCAACCTGATGGTTGACTTCACCGAAATCCCCCGTCAGACGGCAGACCTTTTGGCGCAGAGATATGATGTGGATGGATTGAGAATCTCATCAAGTATTTGGGCGCAATCACAGGTAAGTGAAATTGAAAACGTGGTTTTGTCAGGCATAGCTAGAGGACAATCAGCTAGGGATATGAGTAACCAGTTGTCGCAGTTCATGTTAGGTGGTGGTACGGGCATGGGTACATCTGTCAGAGCTAAAGCCATGAGATTAGCACGAACAGAAATCAATAACGCCTATTGGGAATCAGCCAGACGAGCCAGCATTGAAAGCCCTGTGGTTGGGGCGATCAAGTGGCAGTTAAGCGGAAGGCATCCAGAATATGACATTTGTAATTTATTGGCTGAAGAAAATGTGTTCGGATTGGGGCGGGGGATTTATCCCGTCGAATATTTGCCAGCCAAGCCTCACCCCAATTGCCTATGTTATCAGAAAGATTTCCTTAGAGATCCTTCTCTATGGGATAAACCAAAAAAGGTTTACACTGATGCCGAATTGACTGATGCTATGAAAAAGGCACTTCATACAGAAACTCCTTCATCGGCAACGGGAAGTAAAGGGTTCAAGGAAAAGCAATTACAGCTTTTCAAGGATACGGTATCTAATGTAATCAGAAAAGGGATGGTCGGGGAAGCCGTGTCGACAGCCTTTAGGCAAGCTCCAGACTTGCCCCCTGATACACCAGTAGCCAAGCTCTATAATCTCTTGTTAGATGGAGGCAGGTCAAAAGCTGATAAATTGGATGCGGGATTCAGCAAAAAAGCAGAATATGACGAACACGGTGATATTCTAAGACAGGAATGGAGCCAGAATTTGACTGTCAGCGATATTGGGTATGCTCAAAAAATTGGTACAGCTTTAAGGTCGGATGCCATCCCTATTTCGGTCAATATCCCTATCACTGACCAGAGAGTATTCAAGGCTATGTTGAAATCAGGCAGATCAAAGAACCTGTTTGAAACGGGCAAGGGGTACGGTTCAGCCGATAAAGAATTGAGGAAGGGGTGGGAAGTTGCTTTGATTAAAGAGGGGCTTTACGGACTTGATAAATCTGATGTGGCGGAAGGGGTGGGATACTATGATAAAATGCCACCAAAGCAGAAACCTAGCTATGGAGCTTTGAATCTGGGTGATGATCCGAAAGGAGCGGCTTCTCAGTATGGCAATGCGTATTTTGAGCTAGAACCTCATGTTAAAAATCGGTCTACTTTCACTCCAAACAATTCTTCACGAAACGATCAGGTGTCTACTTTTAGAAATGCAGAAACTTTTTCATTATCTGAGGAAGGTCGGGAGTATCAAGGCTCGGTAGATGCTAACAGGAAAGATCCAAGCAAATATATCGAAGTGCAGATTTGGAACGGGTATGATTTCAAGAAAGACGTTAAATCCTTGCATATCAACAAATCTGTCTTGAATGATCTTAAAAATCCTCCCCCAATTTATGACGCACGCATCAAGTCCTTTGTGCCAGCACCTGAGACAGACGGATACAGAGACATTGAGCAAGACTTACGGGAATTTTCTGACAAATACGGGGTAGAAATAGTGGTGCATGAGGACGAAGAAACCAAATGAAAATCAAAGCAATCCTAGGGGGAGAGAATGCCCGTACCGCTAACGTTGCGGTACAGGTGAACTCCGAAATGATGACGTATGTAGAAGGGATAAAAGGGTTCAGAGATCCAAGGCAACGGTTCCCTCTGGTTTATATAGAGGCGGCGATGGCTAAATATATGTATTTGCCTGTCACTCCCCCTGTAGAAGTAGAAACGTTTTCGGAAATACCCCAGATCATGTCGGGGATGAAGAAAGTAGTAAATTCAACATCGGGATACCCCGATCCATCAATAGATTATTGGACGTATCAACCTGTCGACGGACTCTAAACGGTGCTGACGAGCATACGGAGATAAAAAAATGGCTGAAGAAACCATTGAGCAACAACCACAAGTTGAACCGCTAGTTGAACCGATGAAAGGGAATATGTCTTTCACGGAAGAACAGCAAACCTATATTGATAATACCTTGATTCCAGAACGGTTAACCCGATTGCGTAAACAGATGGAAAAGTCTGTGGACGCTCAGGCTAATCAGGAAGAAAGGGACGAATTAACCAAGTATCGCCAAGCCGAAGCAGAACGGTTATCAGCGGAAGAAGCCGAAAAACAGAAACAAGCTGAAGAACGGGGTGAGTTTCAGCGTATCCTTGAAGAAAAGGATACTGCTTACTCGAAAACCCTTGACGAACTGAATCAAGCCTTGGACACGGAACGCCGAGCTTCAGAACGGATGTTTCTTTCTAATAGCTTGCAGTCGTCTTTGGCTCGGAGTAAAGGGGGGATATTGCCGAACATGATAAATATCGCCGCTACTCAACTGGAAGTGGGAACGCCGCTATTACCAAATTCTGACGATTTATATCGTGCCACCGCAGTGAAGAATGAGGATTCGGGATATCGGGTTTCTCTTACCGATACGAATGGACATTCGGCACTCAACGATAAAGGTGAAGATCTGAGTTTGGATGAAGCTGTGGAACTGTTCTTGGACAGGCATCCCGCTTTCATCCCTGCCAACGTGAGAAACGGCGGCTCAGGATCACACAATTCCAGAATGACTCAAGCTGATTCCTTACGCAAAGATTACGAAACAGCTATGGAAAAAGCGGGGAAATCTGGGCAACGGGCAGACCAGAATGAAATGATGCGGCTACGGCGAGAACTAAGCAAAATTGAAGGAGATACTTCATAATGGCATTTTCAGGTAGAGCTACTTATTCTAATCCTACGGCAATAGCGGAAGATGTTTCTGATATTATAAGTATGATTAGTCCTTTTGAAACTCCACTCTTGGATTATTTGGGCGATTCAGTTCGACCAGCTACAAACGTTCTACACGAATGGTTGGAAGAAAGCCTAGCACCTCCAAGTATTATAGCTTCAACCGCAATCGCTTCTGCTTCGGCGTCAACAACGTTCCAAATCAATGGCACGGGCGGTTCAATTCAAACTGGTGACTTGCTCAGGATCACGGGTAACAGTTCGTTGACCTATGAAGAAGTCATGCAAGTTACAGCTACAGCCGCTAACTCCATTACCGTTGATCGAGGTGTCGGTTCAGTTGGTCCTTCATCTTTAGCGGCAGGGGGATCGGTTGAACTTATCTCTAATGCTACCATTGAAGGTGCAGACGTCAGTGGTGACATTTCCCAAAACAGAACACGCAACTACAACTGGGTACAAATTTATCGTAAATCGGTAGAAGTTTCCGACACGGAACAAGCCGTAAGCCAGTTGGGTGATATCTCTAACGAATACGATCATCAACTTCGCAATCGTACCCGTGAGATTTTGCGTGATTTGGAAAAGAACCTTATCTTGGGTGTTGACGCTGGCAATTCGTTTGCTTCCGCTTCAACGTATCGTACCATGAAAGGTGTGTGGAGATATATCACCACTAATCAGCAGACAGCCGCTACATTCAGTGAATCCTTCCTTAATGCAGTTGTTATCAAATCCGCATGGGATAACGGCGCACAGGACTTGGATTTCATTGTAGCAGATGCCAACCTCAAACGTGATATTGATAATCTGGCTGACAGCCGTATTAGACAAACGATGGACGATGAAACTTACAAGAGCGAAATTACGCTCTATGAAAGTTCCTATGGTCGACAGCAGATATTGCCGCCGAACAGATGGATGCCGACTAACAGCCTGATGGTATTGGCTAGTGATCGCATCAACGTTCTACCGTTGGATGGTATGAGCTTCCAGCAGAAACCTCTCGCCACAACAGGACTTGCCACCAATGGCGTAGTCTTTGGTGAGTACACGGCTGAAGTTCGCAATGAAGCTGGATTGGCTAGGGCTAATCTAACTTAAGAACCTCATAATTGATTCTCCTTATGGGTAAAGTGGAGGGGTGAACCGTCCGGCATAAGCGGTTCATCCCACCCTTTAATAATATTATGAAAATGGGGTTCACTTGCGGATCATTTGACTTGCTTCATGCGGGTCATGTGCTGATGTTGGAGGAATGCAAAAACAACTGTGATTATATGGTTGTAGGTTTGCAGACTGATCCCACCGTTGACCGCGAAGAAAAACAAAAACCTATCCAAACCGTCTATGAACGGTTTATCCAGTTAAGAGCCGTTAAATACATAGACGAAATCGTAGTCTATGAAACGGAAACCGACTTGATGAACGTGTTATTGTCGATCATGCCAGATATACGGTTCTTGGGTGAAGACCATAAACAGAAGGATTATACAGGTAAGGGCATTGAGGGAATTGAAATCTGTTTCAACATGAGAAAAAATGATTACAGTTCTACCGATTTGCGTAACCGATGCGTGGAAGTTGTTTCCCTGTATCACAGCACCATGTCACATGATGCGGATATTGAACGTGACGAGGAAATGCGCCCATTGGAGCCTATAAAATAATATGGAACATCACGATACTCTTAACCAATTTTTAAAACACCATCCCAATCGGGATTTTAACCCTAATTTCGTTGACAAGGTAAAGAAATCAATCGAATTAATGATGAACACCCTTCAAAACCAGAACAACGAAATAGCCAAGCTGAAAAAGCAAATCAAAAAGGAAAATCCAAAGGAAAATCCATGAAATACAATATCGCCTTCTATTGCAAGTCCATACCCTTCACAGCCGATGCCATCAACCTCCACTCCAGTTTAGGAGGTAGCGAATCAGCCTTGGTGTATATGGCACGGGAACTGGTTAAGCGGGATCATAAGGTTACCGTATTTACTGAGTTCGCTGATCCTGAGAAGGATGTGGGTGTTTATGACGGTGTTCGATGGGAATCTGTGGGTAACTTGTTTCCCTGTTGTGAAGCGATGGATTACGAGATATTTATTAGCTTGAGGATGGCGCAAATTATGGATGCTCCCATCCAAGCCAAATATAAAGTCTTATGGAACCAAGATGTGTTGAGTCGACCCAAAGACGTAGCAGGGTCAATCTATAAGACAGATGAAATGATGTATGTTTCCAACTGGCAACGCCAAAACTACGAGGAACAATTGCCAGAATCAGTACACGATATCGCTTATGTGACAAAAAACGGTATTGATTTGGAAACGGTAGACCGAAATATTGAACGGGATGAAGACGGTAAGATTATCAAGGATAAGAACAAGCTGATTTATATCAGCCGACCAGAACGGGGGTTGGCTCCCTTATTGAAAATCTTTGACAAGATGCTCCAGAGCCGACCGCATTTGCAATTGAAAGTGGCTCGTTATTATTCTATGTATGAACCTAATCCAGATGTGAAACGCATTTGCGATGAAGCCGATAAAGCGATGGAGTCAATGGATAACGTGGAATATTTGGGCAATTTAGGTAAAGACGAATTGTATCAAGAGATAGCGTCCAGCAATTTGATGGTCTATCCGGGCATTGATACTTTTAACGAGACTTCCTGTATTGCCGCCATAGAAGCGCAAGCCTGTCAAACCCCGCTCATCTGTTCAGCTAAAGGTGGGTTAAACGAAACCATGAACGCCTTTGCGGGAGCTAAAATCCAAGGTGATGCCTTCACCGATGAATACCATCAGGAATTCATTAAACACGCATTCTACCTGATGGACAATGACCAAGCCTATCAACGTGCGCAGAAAGATGGTAGAGCTTGGGTGGAAGGGAATTATCAGTACAAAGATATAGCAGGGGAGTGGGAAGAACATTTTGATGATTTCTTTGAACGGCGATATGCTGAGAACAAAAACAAAGTAGTTGAGAACCTGATACATTTTGATGATTTCTTTGCCGCTAGGGTAGCCGATCCCGATTGCGTATTACCCGAAGCTAACGAGTCACCCGAAACCTATGCTAAAAACGCCCTTGCCATCAGTGACGAAATTGGTGAAGGACGGTTCCGTGCCATGTTGACGGTTGCCCGTGAATGCAACCCTGCACCTGCCCGTATCTTGGATTTTGCTTGCGGTAACGGTTCTTTGACCCATGACTTGAAAACGGTATTCCCAGACGCTGAAGTCATTGGGGTGGATTATGCTTCCGACCTGATTGAAAAAGCGGTGGTTTTCTGTAAGGAACAGGAGACGGATATTGAGTTTAGGGTAGGTTCGTTTGAAGCGGTGGATGAAACAGAGAAATTCGATATCATTATGTGCGGTGAGTTTTTGGAACATCACGACGATTATAAAAGCGTGATTGAGTATATGGAAGCCAGATTAGCACCCGAAGGGTACATTATTTGGTCAGTACCTCATGGAGCGTTACATGAACACTTGTTAGCTACTAGCGGTTCGGTTAGGATGGGCAATGGTAGGTTGGTGGAGTTAGAAATACGGGGTCACAAAATACACTGGGATTATTCCACTATCCATGAAGTGTTCGGTGAGAAACCCAATTTCATTGCTTCACATTTGTGCCACCCGCCAACGCCAAGAGGATGTAGGACAGGCTGTTTCGTTATCAGGCATCAGCAAGGGGTTACGGGAGAGGTTAATTGGGATCGCAAGATAAAGACCATGCGACCGTATCAATCCCTATCAGTTTGCATGATAGCCAAGAACGAATCCAAAGATTTGGAACGGTGTTTGGCTTCGGTGGAACGCATAGCCGATGAGATTATTCTTTGTGATCATGGTTCCTATGACGACACGGTAGCAATTGCTGAAAGGTTCGGAGCCAAGGTAAAGCATATGCCAGCCTTTTGCCCTGATTTACCAGCCATTACCGACATGGATGGCAACCCTATTAATATCCCCGCTCCGGGCAGTTTTGAGTGGGCGAGAAACGCTTCTATCGAGGATGCTGTAGGGGATTGGATATTATGGATTGATGCTGATGAGGTGTTGGAAAGTCCTCTGTTTTTGCGTCAGCATTTGGATACCTCCATCTATGAAGGGTTCGTTGTCAGGCAGAACCACCTAATTTGGGATGCTGAGAACAGGCATGACAAACCCGTGAGACTGTTTCGGAATAACAGGGGATATCGGTTCTGGGGAGCCATCCACGAGCATTGCCAGAAAGATATCAACTCACCTATAGAGCCAGCATTTGAACTTCAGCATACGCAGATAATGCATTACGGTTATATAACGGAAGCTGGCAGACAAGAGAAATGTAAGGACAGGAACCTTGCCTTATTGATGGTTGATAGAGTGATTAATCCTGAGCGGGAACTGGGTAAGGTGTTGTTGCAACGTGATTATTTGAATATGGTTCACTGGGAAGTGCAGAAACACGGGCAAGTCACCCCAGAAGCGGAGCAATACTTATCCGCTATTATTGAGTTGTATCATGTCAATTTCAAAGACCCCAAAGAACGAATGCACGACCTCAGTTTCGAGCAGTATCAAAAAGCTCTTGAATGGTTGGAACGGGGCATTCCGTTTAATGTCACTATTGAACCAGCCAGCAAGGAAAACCTTAACGGTGCTAAACGGTTCTTATCACATGATGAATTACAAACATATGTAGTCAAAGAAACGGCTGAAGCCCTTGACCGATCAGGGTTCATAATTTCATAGGAGATATGTATGGCAGTCCGATCAAGTATGAGTGACCTCATTACCTATACCAAACGCTTAGTCAATCAGACAGAGGCTTCATCCCCTTGGACAGAACAGCAGATACAAGATGTCCTTGACCAGCATCGGACGCATTTTAATTTCATATTGCTTGACCATGACAGCCAGTATAACTTCTATTATACCCGTGCCTATAACCGTCAATCGTTGGCACTTGCCGACAGCCTTACATACGGGGAAAGCAACCTGTCACAAGTCACGGTTCCCGATTTCAGCTTGTATACCCAAGTAGGGTTCTTTGAATCCGATATTTCCTTATATAATGGCAGGGATACGAGCAACACAGCGCATTCGCCCGACGATTCTAACCTTTATGACGGTACGTTCATATTCAGTACTGCTCCTGATACTGACTTATACTTTTTCGGTAAGGGTTACAACGTTTGGGCGGGAGCGGCTGACCTGTTACTCGAAACACCTGATTTCGGAAGGTTGCCTTTGAAAGCTGAATCACGGGGAGCAGTATCACAGACAATCTCATGGGATGATAAAGTCACCATGTATTATCAGCGTGGAGCCAAGCTGAACCGCAGAATAACCAAGCTGTTGAGGGCATGATATGAACCTGTTTATTAACTCTACTGATATCACGACTGTGACGATCAATCAAATGGTGTTCAGTCAGGATAGCGACTTCAATTACACTGATGCCGATTCAGCTTTACAAACGGATGTACAGGTAGATATTCAACCGTTCCAAGTGCGTTATGCAGAATCGGAATCGGGGGGTACGACACGAATAACGCACCTGATGTTTTCACAGCAATACGCTAACGTGACATCAGCCCAGAAAGGCGGGGATGTAAGCGTTACAGATGGTGCTACAACTTACGACATACGCACTGTAAAGGATTATGTATCCCACATGGAGTCAGAGCTAGAGGAACGGACATAATGGGCTTCGATCTAGAATTCAACAAAGTTAAAGCCAATCAAGCGTTGACCAAACAACGGCAGATTATTGACAAGATTGAAACCAAAGCGCATCAGGTGCTTGATGCAGTGGCTAGGGAAGGGGTGAACGCTTCCAAAGACAAAGGCAGGGCTGACACATGGCAAGACCAAACAGGGAACCTCAGAAGCAGTATTGACCATTTTGTAGAGAAAACTTTCAAGGGTGAAGAAGCTGTTGTTTTTGCTGGTATGGATTATGCACCATTCGTTCACTTTCGGGATGGGTACAGGGTCTTAGTCATGCCCGATAGCGATACCATAAAGAAATATACTGCCATACTCAAAAACCTATAAGGGTTTAATTAACCTTATTAACCTTATTAACCTTATTAACCTTTTTTAAAGTAATATAGAAAAATAATAGGTAAGAAGGAGGAAGGAAATGCCGTACAAAAACATTAACCGTCAATCGTTGCAACCCAAACCTTCCAAGAGGAAGAAACGGAAGAAATCATCCAACAGGAAAAGGAGATAAGATGATTACCGTTGACGGGTATTTGACAGGTATCTCCAAGCTGATAAACGATTCCAGTGTTACCAGCCAGTTAAACGGAGGTATCACCAAGGGAGCCAAGCGTCCAGACAATGTGGATTATCCGTGTTTAACGGTGTTGGGTACGGAATCATCGGTGGGGCAGAACTCCGAACTGCAAACCTTTGACGGCATTATCAATATCTTTGTGGCATCCAACGGGAACGGTACAGCACCTATCAGTACCTTAAGCAGTATCGAATCAGCCTTGATAGCTTTGGTCAATGTCGTCAATTGGGATAACGGAACTACCCGTTGTATCTCACAATATTTTACAGGTACAACACAACCGTTTTGGGATCCCAATGACGGGAACGTGCATTTTTGCGCTTTACAATTACGATCTTTCATGGTCGATGCCAGTTAAACCTTAACAAAAGGAGGAAATTATATGAGTGACATTACTATAAGGGATTTGGATACTAGCAACTATCCAAATGTGCAAGCAACGGCTGTTCGAGGTTCCGATCAGGCTTCCGTTGATGTGTCAGGTACTTATGTTATTGTGGGTGCTGATGCTGATGCTAAACAACAGGATTTGGGGGTGAAATTGCTTAAACGGGCAATAACATCTTTTGCTGATTTTGATGCTCAGGCGGCACGGAATGCGGCTTTCTATTCTAACCGTGACGACTTGAAAGGGTTGGAAGATAAATCCATTGTCAGCCCTCCAACACCGACTGACCCGACAGTTAGCATATCCGCTACTGCCACTCTGGTAAAAGTTACGGGGTCAACGGATACCGTGACTCAGAGCCTTACGATAGGATTGACCGATCAGGACGGGAGATTGGTTCATAACCAGAATCTAATCGAAGGGTCGGACGGATTTGCCACGCAATCTTATTCCATATCGCTGAAAAAAGCCGATCATATTGGCTTGGATACAGCGACTAAACTAACAGCCACCGTGACAGCTACCAATGAAATTGGTGTTGCGTCTAACGCAGTATCTGAAACATGGGAAAGCTAAACACAAAATTCAAATGGATGGGGCAGGGAGAATCCAATTACATTCCCGAAGTGCCGTGTCCTTTGTATGAAGATCAACATTCAGTTGTCGTTACTCCGAATTATTGCATGGAGTCCAAATGCGTGTGGTTCAGCCACTATTATGAGGACGGGGTGGAATGCAAACATGGTAACGATGATTGGAAACAACAGCTAACAGCTAGAGGGGTAATATTGTAATGGCTACGAATCAACAAAAACTAATGGTCGGTGCAGGATCAGTTCAGACGGATGTTGCTACCACCTCAGGGAATTTTTATGATCTTGGGGGATACCGTGACAGCTTGTCTATTCGGTTCTCCGAAGAACGGTTCAACCTAGAGGTAGCGGATCATCTTTGCTATGTCAAATCGGTACGAACACGATTGGACGCTTTCGTCAATACTTCGTTGGTGCAAGCTACCCATGAAAGTCTGGTAAATGCTATCGGGTTCAACGCTACCAGTATGCCAGCAACAGCGGCAGAATCAATGGAACTGAAGATCCAAGAACCCGGAATTTCAGCCATGAAATTTATCGGTGGAACAGCAGGGTCTACCGCTTCCTTTGATTTGGTGAGTTATATCTTCAGCCAAACCGTACCGATGACTGATGCCGAATTGTCATACGCCAAAGACGGTGAAACCTTGATACCGATTTCTTACATGGTCTTGGGAACCATCTCAGGTGCTGATGCCGCCTTCGGTTGGGTAGACCAGTCAATCAGTATTTAACGGGGAACATATGAACCAAGAACAAGACACTACCACGCAAGAACAAAACAGCGAAACTCCAGCAGAACCAGAGGTAAGCGATGCGGCGAAAATGATAATGGAACGCCTAACGGTAATCGAAAACCGTATGGACAATATCTCCACCAACGGCACAGCCGAGCAACAAGAACAAGGACGTGAAGTGGCGGCAGATATACCAGAGATTTTCGAGATAACTCCCAGAGATGGCGAACCCGTTACATTAACGTTGCATCACCCCTCATTCTACAAATTGGAGTTTGTCGCCGATGAAGTTGAAGCGATGCTGAGTCTAGTGAAATCTGATGAGAATTTAATGACGGAAACAGGGGTAGGAAACTTCTTTTTACGCATCTTGGGACGCAGAGAACTCAGGGATCATGTATACAAGGTTTTGCAGATAGTGCTTGACCCGTTACCTGATCCCGACATGGACGATTTGTCTGTATCGGTAGACCTGATAAAACTGCTTAATCCCGCCGAAGTGATTGATGCACTTGTTAAAAAGTCCACCCCTTTTTTCATCAGGGCATTACAGATCTTCAAACTGAGTCGGGACAGCACTTAATCCCTTCGTATCTCAATTTCGTTCAGCTTGAACTTAATCTGTGCCGCATTGCCCACATTCCACCTGACTATATATATAGAAAGATGTCGTATTTGAAGTTGTTATCTCTCTGCCATGTCCTGTCTTTAGAGGAACAAGGACGCAAGGAAGAAGAACGACAACGCAAAGTGGATGAGTTCACCCAAGGTGCAGGGGAACGGTTCCGTAAAGGACAAATGTAAATGGCTGTAATCGAGCAACTGGGAAACCTAGAATACAAAATCACGCTCAATACCACTGAGCTTGAACGGGGACAGAAAAAAGCGTCTTCCATCATGTCGAGGTTGGATACCTCTTTGGGCAGACTTGCCAATCTCAACCTAGCATCTCAAGGGGTGATGGCATTCTCCAAACGTATTATCAGCATGGGTACTGACGTTATCAAAGCGGCTACTACTATGGCGTCCTTGGAACGTGGTTTGGCGGCTGTTGCTGGTGGAGCGGCGGCGGCAGATGCCCAGTTGATCGGGTTGCGTGAAGTGGCTAAATTGCCCGGACTTGGGTTACAGGAAGCGGTACAGGGAGCCGTCAACCTTCAAGCGGCAGGGTTATCAGCGCAACGGGCGACCGATTCACTGAAAGCCTTTGGTAATGCTCTGGCTACCGTAGGGAAAGGCAAAGCTGAACTTGACGGAGTAATACTTGCACTGACCCAGATGCAAGCCAAAGGGAAACTATCAGCCGAAGAAATTAATCAGATAGCAGAACGGGTTCCTCAAATCCGTAGGGTAATGGTGGAAGCATTCGGTACAGCCATCCCCAAAGAAATTGAGAAGATGGGGATCAGTGTTGACGACTTCATTGATAAAGTCAATAAACAGTTAATGACATTACCTCAAGTTGTGGGTGGTGCGGCAAACACGTTTGAGAATCTTGGCGATACCATCTTTGAAGCTAAAACCCGTATCGGAGAATTATTCCTTCCAGCAGTCCTGTCAGCCGCCGAAGCGTTTGCTTCAGCTTTAGGGGATGTCAACCGAGCCTTAACACCTCTAAGTGACCAAGTAAAATCTGATATAGCCGCATGGGATTCATTGAAAACCCAGTGGCAAGCCCAAGATACTGAAATCACGAAATTAGTCGGGCAATACAATACTTTGCAGACCCGTTTGAAAGCCATCACCGAAAGCGGTGGTGATACCCATGCCGTCCAAGCTGACCTTGAGAGGGTCAATAAGAGCTTGATCGAACTGGTTCCTCAATTGGGTGTTGCTTACGACAAAGAAAAACAAGCACTGGTAGGACTGAATGAAACCCTTGAAAGGCATCGGGAAGCCAAAGGCAGAATGCTCAGGATGGCATTTAGGGAGAATCTTGAGAAAACCACCAAGGCAACGAAAGAAGCTACTGCCGCTGAAAAAATAGCTATAAAGCAACGTGATTTACAGTTGTACATAATGAAAAGGGTGAAAGAGGAATCATATGAATTAGGGGAAGCAACAGGTAGGTTTGGTATTGAGATAGCTTTGAATACCGCAACCATGAAAAAAGCAACTACGGTTTCTCAGCTTTACAGAGATGCTAGAGAGGAGTTGGGTCTAACTGAAGAAGAAACCTCAAAGTCAGAAACCAAATTGAGGGCGGGGTTGAAGGAAAAGCTGGGTCTGGAACAAGCCTTGGCTCTCCAAATTGGAGCTTCAACCGATAAGGTAAACACCTACCGAACAGAGATAGAAAGTTTACAGGGAACGGTCAGGTCTTATGTTGAAACAACAGGCAAAAATAATGTAGAGCAGTTCAATAAATTGGTGGACATTTATTCTAGTCTCCATGATGAGCAAGGGAAATTAAAGGAGATCACCCCAGAATATACAACCGCATTGAACAAACTAGCCACTCAAGTAAATTTAACAGGCACGGCACTGGAACAGGGGTTAGGCGCAAAGATCACGGTAGTGGAAGATAAGTTGGTCGAATCTACTTCCCGTGATTATAACTTCAATGCCAAAGTCAAAATCCCTACGGCAGAAGAAATCAATAAGGAAATCAGAGACTTTGAAAAGAAAATCTTCGATGCTTTAGCGATGGTGGAAGCAAGGGCTAAGACTGAAGGCAAAATGGATCTTGAACAGGTTGTCAGGGATCAACTGGCACTGATTGATTCTATTATCAAAGCCGAAGACATTTCAGAACAAGAACTGTTCACCAAGTATCAAGGGTTGTATGCCAAACGGGCAGACTTGCGGGAAGCATTAAAAACACACATGGTCAACACGGCTAATGCTGAGGCGAGTGCCGAGGAAAAAGCCACCAAGGACAAAATAAGCGAGCAAACAAAAGCTGAGAAGGCTTTTGCGGCTGAGCAAACACGGTTAAGAAATAAAAGATTGGCAGGGGAAGAAAAAGCTAAAGAAGATTTAATTGAATGGAGCGAAGAAGCTCTCGAAAAACGTCTTGCTTTTGAAGAAGAACTCGTAAAATTCATGCTAGAGTTCCAAGAAGCGAAAACCAAAGATGAACGGGATGCTCTAAACGAACAATATAAAGCCTTCAAGGAACGGAATGCCTTATACATTACTAATAATCAAGGGGCACGGGATGAAATTGCAACTATTGACCAGATAGCCAGCCAAAACCAAATAGCCCTAGCCGAGTCCAGAGATGCTGAAATAGCCGCAGGGGCTAAGGAGTGGCAAGACAGAGAGACAGCAGACAAGGAAGCGGCACTTGAGACACGGGCATTGTTAGAAGTTCACACTGAAGAAGAGTTAAAAGCTATCAGAGACAAAATGTTCAAGGATCGTGCGGCTAAACGTGCTGATTTGCTGGACGATTGGATTGATATTTGGGATGAAGTTGGGAACTCCGTTGTTGATCTTGGTTATCTTATCAGCACAGATTTGGGGCAAAATTTGGAGACAGCCCTTAACTTCGGTGGGGCGTTTTTAGAAACCATGCAAGCGGTGCAACTGGCGTTGGCTGGTACAGGGTCTTGGTTCACAGTAGCGGCAAAAGGTATCGGCTTAGTTACAACCATGTTGAGTGGTGGAGGGTTTGAAGGTAAAAACGCCAAACGGCGCAGAGAATTACGGGAAGAAGTCGAAGGTATGGTCGAAACCGTGAACCAACTGGAGTTACTTGCTGGTGTAGGTCAAGGGTATTGGAGAAATGTTGGTAAGGATGTTGAAAGGCTTCAAGATGCTTTGGTAAGAAAAAATGCCGCCACTTCTGCTTTTATTCACGGAACATTTAGGAATAGGGATCAGGTGCAAGCGGCGCAAAGGGAATATGATGCCGCCATTAGCAGTTATAACCAGATAGAAGAAGAAGAAAACAAAAAGCATCAACGTGCATTGGCAACCTACGAAAAAGACCTAAAGCTCAGGGTTGCCATGATTGAAGATATCACGGGCAGTTTGGTGGGGTCTATTACTGACACATTGGCTGACGGGATGGATCAGTACGGTGCTGGTTGGGATAAAGTTGAAGATGCTATTGAACGCAACCTAATGGGAGCCATTTTTCAAGGTGTGCTTGATGCCCAAATCCAAAGGCATGAGTTAGAACCCTTGGTAGAACAGTATGTGCAAACCCTGACCAATGCCTTTCAAGATAACGCAATCAGCTATTCAGAAAATCAGGAGTTGACGAAAAAAGCCAAGGCTATCAAATTGGCAGGGGTGAGGGTCAAAACTAATGCTGAACGGATGTTGAACAGTGTTTGGGGTTTCGATTGGGACGACTTCTTTCCTAAAGAGGAAGAAATTGCTGACACGGCTTCCCTCCTTCCCACTGTGGATGTTCCCGAAATGACTACAGGGTTGACCACCAGTATCCGCAACATTACCCGTTCCCAAGCTGATGCCCTGTCAGCCGTATTCACTAACATCTCAGCCATTAATGGAAGAATAGCCGATAACACTTTACGGACAGCCGATTTGTTGGAAACTTATTTGCCTTCCATCTCAGGAGGGGGAATGATGGTGCAGACAACGGATGTGGGAGGGGCAAGTTATGTTTCACCTGAGTATGCACAAGCGATGGGTCTGCAAAACGCCGTCAGGGCAAATGGATAAAGGAGTATTAAATGGCATTTAAAGATAACGCTTCTGCCGTTACCCGCTTAAACGATTACAACCTTCGTGATTTGGGTGGGTCGGCATCATTTGAAGTACAAACGATTAGTGGTAGAGGGTTAGCACCGACCCGTGACCGAGAACTCCAGTTTCCGGGCGAAGTAGGCGCAAGGAATTACGGTTCATTCCCCTCCGTAAGGAGAATCGAAGTCACGGGACTTTTGTATGCCAATACACAACCTGATTTCCGTATAGGATTGGATAAGCTGAAGGAGTTGTGCCGTAACAGGATCAAGCTGAATGAGGTCTTGTACGGCGAGGTGGAAGCGCAAACATTATGGTTCGCTGATGAAGGGGTAGTGCATGAAGGCACAGCGCAAGCGGGAGCCACTACCACCATTACACTGGATACCTCAGCCAGTTCTACCGACGATTATTATAACGATATGGAAGTGGAAATTATCGGTGGCACGGGTGACGGGCAAGTCAGGAAGATTACTGATTACACGGGATCAAGCCGAGTGGCAACCATCGCACCATTATTCGCTACCACGCCCGACAGCACCTCGCAGTTCTGGGTTAGGGATAACCGTTACTATCTGGTCAATTATAGCGGCACGATGAATGAAACCCGTATCACTAACCAGTGGATGAGGACAGGGTACTCCAACGTAACATTACCTTTCAAAGCCGTGATGCCGTTTGCTGTCTCGGATTGGAAAAAGCAGAATATAGCTTCTGTGAATGGGGGAGACTTCCAAGCCATAGAAACGGGGACGGCTCCATCATATCCACGATACGAAATCAAAGGTGGGGGAGCATCTTCCACCAACCCTGCAATCATAGAAACCACTACAGCCTTCCAATCAAATTTCAATGCCGCCCAAGGTACAGGCATCGCCAATACCGTCATCACGCCATCTGTATCGACAGGTATCAAGCATCAGACAGGCAAGCTCAATCAGGCGATAGAATTTGATCAAAATGCTTCTTACCGTTTAGGTGAAATGTCAACCACCACCATCACTCCTATTCGACCAGATTTAAGTATTGCCGACATTCTGAATGTCAACCAAGCTACCATCGCTTTCTGGTTCAAGAAAAATCAGCCTTGGTCAACCACTACGTCTGAATATCTGTTGGATAATGGCTCCGTAGGCAATGACGGCAGAATCATTATTTATTACTACCCCACTACAGGACAACTCGTTTTCTGGGTAAATAGTAAAAGCATTGCTTCTGATAGTGGGATAGGGGGAACTCTTTCGGTTGGGAATTGGTTTTATTTCGTGGGCAGATGGGATGTGCGGCGAACTATTGCAGGGGGAGCCAATACGATGGATTTCAATGTTTATAACAGTAGCGGTTCGGCGGTTATTACGAAAACCACCACCGCTAACATAGACGATCCAACCGCTTGCAATACGCAACTCACTATGGCTAGGTATACCGCTGGTGAAGGACCATATTATTTCGATGGTAACTTCGACGATTTCGCCATTTGGGATCGACCTCTTACCGATTCAGAAGTCACCGCATTGGTAAACGGCGGCACGGGAGCCAGAGCCGATTCGATTGGTTCCTCAGACCTTGTGTACTACTCCGATTTCGATGGCACGGTTGGCACTGATATGGTGAATCCGATTGCGTCCAGTAATGTGGACACGGCATATGCTTCAGCTACCACCACCACCGCAGTAACAGTCAACGGTAACGGTGATAAGATCTTCGCTGATAATGACAGGATTGTGCTTTATGACGAAACAGGATACAAGCAACAGGGGTTCGTTAATGGCACTCCGACATCTACCACCGTGACGGTTGATGATGGTGCAGGGGGAGCGATTGGGGATGTTGATACTGTTGGGGTGTATGCGACTTTTAGCGGATCAAATTATTTTGTAGATGCCAGTAATACGGGGATTGATTGGGGTGACGGAACAACCGCCCTTGATTATTCCGTGTCTATGTGGATCAGGATTCCTGTTGGTACATCATTGGCTTCATATCCTAATTTTTTCGGGAAGGGAGGATCTCTTTATGCTTATGGTATTGAAATGTATGCTCACGCCGGTAATGTTTGGGGAATCCTTCTGATGAACAGTGTCGGCACAGCTTATTTGTCGACAACTGGAACATCAGCCATCGCTGATGGGAAATGGCATTGTGTGGGGTTCTCTGTGGACGATTCCGCACCTAATCTGACTCTTTATGTCGATGGGGTTGCGGAAGGAACTCCAGACACCACAAAAACAGGTACAGCCGACAGTGGTGCCGGCGCTCTAGCGATAGGGTCGACTTTTAATGGTGCTCAACCTTTCACTGGTGATATTCGAGATGTGTCTATATGGGCAGGAACAGCATTAACGGCGGCAAACCATTTAGCATTAGCTACCAACCCTCTGAACTCCTCAGGATCAGTATCCACACCAGATTCATGGTGGAAACTTAACGAGTCCAGCTTATCCGCACCGACTGACAGTGGAGCGCAATCAAACACTCTGACCAATAATGGATCTGTCACACGCACCCAACAAGCATACATCAGCAAGAATCTGATCGCTGATGGCAACTGCGAAAACGGTGGAATTGGTGGGTGGACGCCTCTTGAATATGTAACATCACTCGTACCAGTTAAGGAAACGGACGCAAATTTTGTTTTAAAAGATGCTCAAGGGGTCTATTTTTCGGGTGCTACTTATCTCCAAGGGTTAGCGTCTCAGTTCACTTCAGCCTCAGGGGAAGATTATGTATTTCGTGCTTGGGTGACTTCTGGGTCGTCGAATTCTGTGGCAATTAATTTTAATGATGGCAATTACAATCCTCAGACTAACGGCGTTGACTTGTTTGGTCATGTTAATTATTCGGCAGGATGGGCGTTTATTGAATCTTGTCTGGAGACACCATATACCACCACTCAAATGAATTTTTACGCTGGCGGCAGTTATCGCAGTTTGGCGATTGACGACATGAAGATCCTACCCAACCTCGTACCCAATGGCGGCATGGAAGGTGGCGCAGATCCACCGACAGGATGGACGGCATCAGGGGGTACAGCAACTTCAAACACTGACGAGCATAGTGGCACTTATAGTTTGCTGTTTGTGTCCACACACACATCATATGGTCATGGGTTTTATCAAGCTCTTACTCTTGAGTCTGACCAATATTACGAGTTTTCTTTTTGGGCAAAAGTCAGCACCACTGGCGGCATCAAAATCAACTTGCCGCTAGGAGATGCGACTTATTATTCTGAAACATTTACACTGACAACAAGTTGGGCGAGGTATAGTTTCACGGCAAAAACGAACACATGGTCATCGGGGAATTTATGGATGAATACAGGAAGCGTCAATCCTCAAAACACTTATATCGACGATATCTCAATCGTCCACCGTCCAGACCTCAGTCCAACGTTAACAGCCATGTCCACCAATTACCGTTACGAGCCGACCAGATTGGGAATGGGATATCACACGGGCGGCAATGAAAACATGGTTTATGCGGCAGTCGGCAACAAGGACCAGAGTGCTGGTCGTGTCGTGTTCCGTCCTCAGTTTCCTTATACGACAGGGGAAAATCAACAAATATTTGCTTTTTACGCTGATGCGGCGGCTGGAACTGTTTACGGTTTGAACTATGATGCGAGTGTGGATAAGTTCTCTTTGACAAAAGGTGCTGGAGGATCGTATTACACAGCGACTTCAGTGGCTCAGAATTTCAGTGTTAACGATGAGATTGAGGTGGGTTGGTATACTGACCCATCCTCTGGTGTCCAGATATTCGTCAATGGTTCGGATTCGGGGTCTACAAGGAACGCAAACACGACATCTTTAGCAACCAATCCGGCAACACTTTATATTGGTGATAATAGTGCTTATTCTGTGGCATCCAACATGGTAATCGATGATCTGGAAATCCTTACTAAGTCGATGCCAGCCGAGTGGTTCGCTGAACAGTACGCCAAACGCCTTGCCAGTAAAAACCAGAATTTGTACTTGAGCTATTACGGCACATTGGATACGGGCGATATTCTTACACTGGATTGTGCTAATACCAAGATTGTGACGAGGGCAGAACTGTACGATGCTTCAGCGGGAACCCGTACATCAGCCATCAATAACGCCACTATTTACGGGTCGAAGATGCCGATCCTTTCGGAACGGAAATCCATGTTGTACTTCCCTGCTACCATCAGTAACGGGGTAGATATTCACTTTAAAAAGTCGTGGCAATAAATGAATAATTATCGCTTAGAATTATGGGATAGGGAACACCGTGAACGGTTGGCATTTCTGGATGCTGTGGATCAGGGGAGCGTCCAGATAACCGAGAAGCTGAACGGTCAGCATACTTTGACTTTTCGGTTGGCTCAGGACGATCCAATAGCCATCTATAAATACCAAGACGAGGATCTTCCTTACTATCAAAGATCCTTGCAACCCCGTCAGATTGTGCGGTTGGTGGATAACAGGGTAACGGAATGGAGGTCAACTGATTTCAATAGTTTCGGCTCCAATTACATTGATTTTTCCGCACCTACCGATGTCAGTGATTTAGCCGTAAACGACTATATCCATCTGGCTACCGTTTCTCCTACTAATCCATATATAACCAAAATAGAAAGCATTGATTCCGCTAACCGCAAACTGTATGTCAGCCGTGATCCTACCCGTTATATCGCTGACCAATATACAGGGGTGGTAGCTACCCGTAACAAGTTCGATTTCTTTAGGGTCAACCGTATTAGGCAGACACGGGATGATTCGGGGGTGATGTTTGTCAATATCGAATGCGAACACCATTCTTACGATATGCTTGACCGTCCGTTTCTGAAAGGAGCCAGAAGCGACCTGAGTTACAGTCAGGATCAGTACGGTGGAAGCGTTCAAGCGGTTACAGTCTCAGCCAGTACGGTAGTAAATGATGTTATCAGCAATTTCGATAAACTGTCCACCACCATGCCAGCCGATGCCCCTTGGTTATCTAAAACAGATACCACCAGCTTCGGAGTGGGAATCATAGATTTCACTTCGGAACGGGAAATGACTTTCAACCGTGATACCTGTCTTGATGCCTTGCGTAAAATCCGACAGGCATGGGAAGGGGATTTGAAGTTCAACTTGGACGGCACGGTAGATTTGCTATATATGAACGGGCAATTTAGTAACCTTCAAGTCGATTACGGTAAGAACCTCAATTCAGTCTCCAAGGAAACAGATATTTCGAGTATGTTCAACGTGGTTTATCCCGTAGGGGCATCCAGTGCATGGGAAGATAATTACTCTGGCATATATGGCACAGCAGGGTCAGTCACGGCATCTTTGGAACCGACGAAGGATGTTCTGACCTTGGCATCAGGGGATGCTAAAAAGTTCCGTTACGGTGACATTCTGGCTGTCTGGGATGGCGCACAGCAAATCACTACCACAGGAGCTACCGATAGTACCATTACAGGTGATCTTGCTACGGCTGGATGGGTATCGGGAGAATTGGTGGGAACAAATATTCTTGTCACTTCTGGAAGCGGTACGGGACAGATGCGGCAAGTGGTTTCTAATAGCACCAATACCATCACAGTGGACAGGAAATTTGATATTACGCCCAGTGTGAGCGGCACGTTCTGGACGGCACGGCATATCCACATAACCGATTTGCTGGCATTCGGAATCAAGAAAGCAACGGTCACAACTGCGACAGCTTCCACAGTGACTCAGGCTGACCACACTTTAGTGCAAAATGAATATACAGACGGGCAGATAACTATTATCGAGGGTTTGGGTGTAGGGCAACGAAGGACGATTACATCCAATCTTGTTACTTATTTCCACGTTGCACCTGATTGGGATACTCAGCCAGATACTACCAGCATAATTGAATTCAAAGCCGCACATACCTATGGAGCATTAGCCACCAATGAACAGATATCCGTTTCACCGTTACCTATACCTCCAGCTAATAATTCGTATGTGGTCAGCCTTGATGCCGAAGAACCGTTAAGGGTAGGCAAATCATACGATTTCCGTAGTTATGTTTCAGAATACAAAGTACCCACCGTTTCTACCGCATTGACCACCATCAGTATGCCAGTAGTGAACAATGTTTCAGAAGCCAAGAAATTCTTGGATAATAAGGTACATTCAATAGCAGTTTATGAAACCATTTTGTCATCGTTGGGCATTCCTTTAGGCAGAACCCTAGAGACAACTATTACCTCCATTGACTACCAGACGGGCGCACCTTATGCGGGATATCTGATTTGCCCTTATAAACCGTTGACTGCCACGCCAAGCGGGTACGGTACGACAGCCAGTTCACCAAGTGAATATTCCCGTGTGGAAGCCTTGAGCCTGTATGATTCGACCTCGGTGACATCGTGGGGAGCGATTGCCAAGACCTATGCCCAGTTCGATCAGCATTCAGCGTTGATGCTTGGCGAAGAGGCTAAACGCACGTTAGGATTGAACTCTTTTCCCAAGGCAAGATTCACGTTTAGGATCGGTGATCTGTACGAATTTGATTATCTCCAATTTTCTCAGGATGAAGTCAAGGTAGGTGATATGTTCCAATTCAGTGACACGACAGGGAATAGGGGATTATCAGGCACAGGGCAAATTAGACCCCCTTATGTTGGTTATGCACAGCAATTGCTTTATGATTCTATCACCACCGATGCCAGTTCAACTTATTCTGTGATAGCGGTCAATTCAACTTATACTTCCAATTGGCTGACAGGGCAGTTTCACGGGTACATGGCTAATGTGGTTCCGTTGGATCTTTCGGGAACCGATGTTCTGCCTATCGTCACCAATACGGAAACGCTACTGATAACCCAAAAAATAGATAGCAGTTTGGGTGCGGGTGCAGGGTGGATGTCAATAGATTTCGGTATGAGGATCAACAGCAAAACATGGAACCCGTTCCAGCCAGATAATCTACAGGTAGAAATAACACATGGCACTCCCGTTAATTTCTATGATGATATCAATGCCATTATGAAGAAACAGAAAGTCGGGAGCGGGGTGCAACCCGAAACAGCCTTAGCCAGAACGCAACAGGCAACCTGTAGTTTCTGGGATTTCAATAAACGGCAATGCGGTAGAACTCAATATCCTAACTGGTTTTGCCAATCGGAACAATCTAACCGTGACGGCAAGATGACGGCTGAGTTGCACCCTATCACAAAGGCTCATTGTACTGCACACAGACCATTGGATCAGAAGCTGTTGGCAACGGATGAAAAGGTGGAGGATTTATCGGCTGTAGGCGTAGGGAACGAAACATTTGATAACACCAACCGATTCACGGTCAATACTGACTTTATCGTTTTTAAAGATTCATGCACAATAGTTTTGAATGGTATCAACGAATACGGAGCCACATCAAACATTCCATCGCCAACGGCTATCGAATACCGAATCCAAACGTATGATAATGGTGCAGTAGTGCCGACCAATTTGAACACATTAACGGGATGCTACATCCAGTACCGCAACCCTCCGGGCGAAGTGGATTGTAATATTTGGTTGACTGCTACTATCAGGGGTAGCGGAGCGGGAGTCTTCAATTATGTGGGTTGAGAATGAAGCTGAGTGAGTTGAAATGTTAGACGAAATCATCTTGGTAGCAATGGCATTCGGCGTAATGATAATGTTACGCTGGTTTATCAATAATATTTACAAATAAAATGGAGAACGATCCAGTATGGAAACCATCGAAAATGTTGAATTCAGTTACGGTGAATCGCAAGAATATATCCTGATTAGGGAAAAGGGTTGGTCAGGGGAAGATATCAACCTATTATTAACAGAAAGTGATTTCAAGGTGTTGAGGAAACGGGCTGAGAAGATGGCGCACATTATTCCCGAAACCAACGGAGGTGGATTCCTGTCACGGTGGTTCGGATGATTGCATTCCGATACAAAGCCATTCTACGCAGAATCGTGGACGGCGATACCCTGATTTGTGATGTGGATTTAGGGTTTAAAGTGTTCACGACTCAAAGGGTACGATTATGGGGAATCAATACGCCAGAAACCCGTACCCGAAACTTGGAGCAAAAGAAAAAGGGGTATGCGGCAAAGGAACGGCTGACGGAAATAATGGAATCAGTGGAAACCTTCTATTTGGAATCCCACGAAATAGGTAAGTTTGGCAGATGTTTGGGATCACTTTTCCTACAGGAAGATTTCAGTAAATCGGTAAACGAACAGTTAGTGGAAGAAGGTCACGCCGTGGAGTACTTCGGGGGAAGGAGATACCGATAATGGAAGCCCTTACAATTTTAGTTGTATTAGTGGTCTGTGTGGTTGGGGGAGTGTTCTTCATCAGGATGGTACAAGGGAAATGAAGCATGGAGAAAGGCTGAAAACATTCCGAATCACTTACACCAAATCCACTGAACATATCGTAGAACTGGGAGCGGATTCAGCTTCCAAGGCATGGGAAAATGGCTTTATCATCGAAGCGAAGGCGTAAATTACCTGACAAGGATTTTGCGTTTCGTAAATCACGCAAGTATCCAATCCAAAGTCTCAAACAAGCCAAGCTCGCTCTGTCGATGGGCAAGGGACGTCTGACCGCTTCTGAGTATAAATATCTCAGGGGTCAAGTAACGAAAAGATATCCTAGTTTAAAAACAAAATAATGGAATCAGAAATAGATTTTGACCAAGAGCTTTCCAATTCCCAACAACCCAACGGCAGACGGCACGAAATCAATTTGGAGCTAGTGAAACTTATCCAGCAGAGGGAAGGCAGAAAGTTTTATCTGAGCATATTTCTGGTATCTATCCTGTTCGTCATAATCGCCCTGATGATGGTGTTCCAAGCGTTCCAATTGGATATCACGAATGGATGGAAGGAAATCTTGCTCGTTTTGGTGGGGGTGCTGTCAGTCAGTTTGAGTAAACTCATAGATCACTGGTACGCCAACGATGAGAGGGAAAGTGATTTACTTGAAAGCGCACAAGATTGATAACGAGATTCCATACAATGGCAAAAAAAATGAACCGCAACCACATAGATGAAGATAGAGACAGATTGTTCGAGATACTTGATGAAATCAAAGGGGAGATAGCTGTTCTCCAAACCGAGGTCAAGCGGGAGATAGCTGTTCTCCAGACAGAGGTTGCCACCATCAAAAAAGTTGTGGTAGGTAACGGTCAACCGCCATTAGAGAAACGGCTGTCCTCCCTTGAATCTGAACTGAAACAAATGCAGAGCCAATCTGCCAAGTCATGGCAATTCATTGTAGCTATATCGGCGGCGATTGGTTCCGTGCTACTGACTTTTTTTTTGAATATATTGAGGTGACTTTTTGAGTTGGACAGATAGAATATTGAAAAGCATCAACACCGATGAAATTGTCAGTGATGTGGCTGATAAAATCATGGACACCCTTGACCTAGATAAGTTCGTAAAGGAGTTACAGGAAAAGCTAGTATCAACCCTAATCGATAGGATCACCGCTAACCTGAGTGAAACCATAAAAAAATGAGATGCTTGGACTTAAAGACGATCTTAACGAACTGCACCCACTGGAAAAGGAAGCGCACGACAAGGACCGCAAAAGTGCCATCACGGGAACCCTCGCAGTCACTACAACGGCGGCTGGATCAGCCGTGATGGAAATCGTCAACGAAGCACTACCGTTTGAATATTTTGCATCGGCTGGATGTGTTGGTTTCATAGGTTGGGCAATTGTGAAGGTGTTCATGGTTGAAGCTGAAGCTGGATTGGAACATTATTTAGAGTAAATGGTTGACACAATTCGCCTTTCGTGATAGGATCTAAGTGTTATATCTCTGTGGCTACCTAGCGTTTTGACCTCGCCGTAATGGTAGTCCTCTAATTTGTATGATCCTTCCCTATACAGGTGGGATGTTAGAAAAAACGGTCAAAAAAAGCGGTGAAAATGTACAGTGAAAACTGCCCACAAAAAACCCGCTGTTAGGTTTGATCAGCTTCTGCCCGCAGGCTAAACTGGTCTAAACTACGATTAATAAATGCCAATTTGAGTGAGGTTTATAGCCTTGTTCAAATTGGCTTTTCTATTCTATTGTCTGAATCTCAGCTTGATCGTATCCCACCATCCTGTCCGTTGCGTCTGATCGGTAATCAACTCCAGCTTTTCGTGCATCTGAGCCAGTAGGATATCCTTCCTGTTTTCCGATTCCTTTAGCATTGTGCGCATCTCTGTAAGCTCTGTCCGTAGATACTCGTTCTCGGATTGTAATTGCGTTACCAATGTATTGGCAACTTGATTGGCAACTTCATCTTCCTTGACCATCCACTTGCCGTCCACCTGTTCAGCTTCCAGTGTTCCCCGTTTTATTTTGGCATACAGCGTTTGGGTGGATACGCCTTGCCGTCGTGCTAGTTCCTGTATAGATATCATTGATTCTCCCCTTAATGGACTTATTGATAAAAAAAAAGACATTAATGAGTCCACTACAAAAATCGTACCATCACTAATGGCAACGATGTTGGCAACCAGCCGTTACAAAAAAAAGTTACTTTAATTGCGTTATTAGCTTGACATTTGTAAGGCTAAAGGATACAATACAGGCATAAACAAAAAAGGAGAGAATCAAATGAAGAAGTTAATCACCCAAATCATTAAAGCCTTCACCACCCAAAAGAAGGCTTCCACCCGAACCACTGAATACCAACAATATATTGAGCGAATCCGAGAAGCACTAGGAGAAAACTAAGATGAAATTAACAGTCACCCTAGAAATTGAAATGACCCCCGATGAAATGTTGAAAACACTTCCACCCGAAGCCAAGGAACGGATTGCTGAGAAGGAAAACAAGATGTTCCTTAAATTTGCTGAAGGATCCGCAAATCAAGATGAAAAGGTTGGCAGGCAATTAGCAGAAACCCTTTCCGAAATGAGGGCAACTTGGATTGCACGGGAAGGGGAATTTGAGGCAAAGGAACGAATGGAGAAGAAGATGATGACCTGCGGTTTATTAGAGTACGATTTGTCCCGCTTCACTGGTGGCAGAGTTACTTTTGATGATGCTCGATTTGAGATAACCAATGTCAGATTAGATGATGCAATTTCACACTAAAGGAGAAAACTAAGATGGCATTTTACAAAGGACACGAAGACAGCACGGTAACATTCAGCAAAGACGAAGTGGAACTCCTACGGGAAGCGATACAGACCCAACAATTCAAATTCGCAAAGAGGTTGGTGGATATTGCTGACAAAAAGGAGCTTAACTTTGCATCAGCCACCGCAGTCAGTCAGCACAAATCTTTGATCAATAAACAGTTTTTAATGCTCGAATCAGCCAAAGACAAAATTGACGCAACATACCCAACACTAAAGGAGAAAAACTAAGATGGAATTGAAAGTCACCCTAAAAATTAAAGTTGATGATGACAAGGTTTTTAACGCCTTGCCAAAAGATATGCAAGAAGCCGTTGAATGGCGCATGGCAGATCAGAAAGAAGGCTTCCCCGATGCTGACCATCCTGATAATGTTGAGTTTTGGAAAGAAAGGCGAAGCCATTATATCTGTGGTTATGCGGCTCATCATTTTGGAGATTTCTTTGTGGCTAGCAAGATAGTTGCTCACAAGGACTTGGGAATAGATATCAATGACGCTGAAGTCATCAGCCAAGACTTTAGGGGGGATAAATAAGATGACTCTATACGCCAAAATCCACAAAACTATCAAGGCTGAAGCACTCGAAACCATGAATGCCGAGATGAAATGCTCCCTAGAGGAACGGGCAGATTCCTATGGACATGAAGAACCTCTTAGTGAACCTTCCTCTTTATGGCAGAGGGATTCCATTGTTGATGACATGACGATAAATACCATGAACAGCTTGGATATGGGAGACAACGAAATCTTCGATTACAATCTTGGAGATAATGATGATAAGCGTATTTTCTCTCGCTTCATTGAAGGCACATTACGGGCAATGGCATACGAGATGCTTGACCGTTACATGGAACGCCAAGAAGGAGATAACTAAGCGCAGAGCCACCCATCCTTTCGGGGGTGGGCGTAATGCACCGATGGTCGGTGGCAAGTCCGATAATAACGATAACAAAATAACAGGAGAGAATTAAATGGCAAACTTAATGCTTCATTGTGGCGCTTACAGAGCAGAGAAGAACGAAGTGCTGGCAACCCAAGCACCCGAACCAAGCCGTACCCATTTTCCTATTGACCACAGCGTCCTGATTTCGGAAGCAGAGAAACTGATAGAGAAGGCAGGGTACATGGTCAAAACCGAAGCTCATGCACTGAGCCATGAGGACATGAGGTATTTCGGATTGTACGAGTTGGAATCTACTATTGATGAGGTCAACGATTATAATCCCGTTGCAGGGTTACGGAATTCGCATGATAAGGTTTTTGCCGCAGGGTTGGTTTGTGGCAAAGCCGTGTTTGTCTGTGACAACCTTTCGTTTAGCGGTGACTACAAGTTCTCCCGTAAGCATACGAAAAATGCTTATGATGAAACCCTGACAGGGATGGCAGAGGTATTCAGTCAGTTGCCAGCCTTTGAAGCCAAATTGAAGCAACGCACCGATCTGTATAAAGATTTCAAGGTGAACCGTGACATCTCGAAATTCATCATCCAGTGCGCTAAGAGAGGCATCATAGCTAACAATCAGATTATGTCCGTGTATGACGAATGGGAAGAACCGAAGGATAATTTCGGCGATGAGCCACGCAATCTCTGGAGGCTGACCAATGCTTTCACTTCAGTGATGAAACAGAAGCGCATCAACGTGTTTCGTAACGCTCCAGCCACACTCAGGCTGGATGAAATCGTACAGGATCACTTCGGTATCAAGAGCCTGTTAAGCTAACAACCTTGCTGGCTCGGCAACCTTGCTGGGTCAGCCTAATCTATAAAGGAGAGAATCGATGAGCAAGAAAAACAATGACCTCGTAACCCTTATAGGGCAAGTTAATCAGTTGAACTTGATCTTGGAAGACATGGGTGAGTGTATAAGTAGGCTATCCGAAACTATTGCTTTAAAGCATAGAATTGCTTTAAAGCATAGAGAATCTGCTAGTAATGACTTCGTATCCAAACGCCCCATGCTTTTTTGCAGTAAGACACAGTTCATCACATGGATGGGCGAAAAGTGCTACACCCTAGGTTATCATGCAAGAGACTTGGAAGGATACGGTCAAGAATTAGAAAAAGAGTTTGAAGAAGGAGAGAATAATCATGTTTGATTACCACGGAACCCCACTCAACACTCAAACCAAATACGACTGCATCTGTGCCATGCGGTCAATTGGTTCTTTCACTAAAGGTGAACACCCCTCGCTAACTGGCTTCAGATTGGCGATAATGCAAAACCGTGTATGCGGTGATTATTGGGAGAAGATTGTCATTGTTTCAAATGATCCGAATGAGCAATACACTTTTATCTACGAAGGAGAGAATCAATGAATAAGCCACAAGCAAGCAAACTGGATCGATACCAACTTGACCAACGCATCAAGAACCGTTGTGAAGTTGATAATCTGGCTCGAAGCCTTTGTAGCTTCACCAACCATTTCAAAGACGTACAGGAAGACTTAGCGGCTGAACTCTGTCAGCAACACCGCACCCATCAGCAATCGATGATGCGGTTGTTCATGCTGTTCGTTGATAAGCTGGCAGAACAGAAAACCGACATGAGGAACGAAGCGGCTGTGGAACTGGCACAGAAGATTAAGGAGCAATTCAGTGATCCATATCTGCCCTATATCTAGTCACCGCTTCGGTTATGATTGGTTGACACAAACCCCCTAATCTGGGGGTTTTATTTATCTAGGGATACGGTTGACAAAATAAAAAGCCTTTTTTTGTTGTTTCCCCGTACTATTAGCTTGACAATTGTAAGGCTAAAGGATATACTATACACATATAACAAAAAAGGAGAGAATCAAAATGAAATCTTCACCCAAGTATATGCTTCGAACAACAGTTTCAGATATCAACGGGTTGCATGGAATCCATGATGTCAAAGTGGATTACCACTGTTTCAAGGGTAGCCCTGACGACTATAAGGAATATACTGAATATCCTGACTGTGATGTTTATCACGATGCTTTCGACTCTGCCAAGGAAAGAAAGCAATTCATGGATGAAAATCACCCAAGTGAAATATAAGGAGAGAATCAAAATGTCAGAATTGTATACAACTCCGAGCGTGGCTGATGTAGCCATGCGTAATCACATGAAGGGGGATAACATGAAGTCTGAAAGGAATTGGAGAATCAAAATGGATAAGGCAACCGCAGAAATACATGACCGCACTCGTAAGGCTTTGATGATAGAAGCGTTTCTCGCCCACGCGGATCGAATCGTAGAACTTGAAAGGGATAAGAAAGCCCTCGAAGAAATAGGCAAGGAAGCACAACAAATGGTTCTGGACTTAACAGATGAGAACAATCGCTTGGACAGTTTATCGAAATTGCGGTTCAATGAAATGATGCGGCTACGGCGAGAACTAAGCAAAAAAGTATCCACCACCCTTCCAAAGCAGAACCAATAACGCAGAGTCACCCACCCAAATGGGTGGGGTAATGCGACCGAATGACGGTGGCAAGTCCGTTAAGGAATCAACATAATATCAATATCGTATGGAGAGAATAATGTCACAATTTTACGGAACAGTAGAAGGGTCAGCCAGAACCTTAGCTACCAGAAGGGGAGAATCAACGATGAAATACAGCCAAGTGAAAGAACTGATAACCATGATGGGGCGTGATCACCTCGTTGAACTTCTCGGCTGGATGGAAGAAGATGCACTTGTCGCCGCACTGGATTTGGGGCTGGCATGGAACATCCATGACGATTTCCAATATGAGGGAGAACACAGGAGCGATGAGGAGTTCGTCCAAGAAATGCTGGACGGAACAGGTGACATCCCTCACGATTTACCTTTCTATATCCACATAGATTGGACTGCCACAGCCCGTGACATAATGATGGATTACAGCGAATCGGGTGGGCATTATTTCCGTAATGTTTAGCTTGGCAAAACGTAGGCTAAAATGTTATAATAATAGCAAAGGTGGGAGCTGGAACTCCCACCCTAATCATAAAATAACCTTAACGAACAAAAAGGAGTCTAACATGACTCGCATTATAGCGTCAAGGAATTACCCATTCACCAGCCGCAACCGCCAAATGCTGATGAAGGTTCATCGTGGGTTGGTTCGCAGAAACCTTCCCAGAATTTTAATCGTCACAGCAGTTGCTATCATGGTACTGCTCTAATATCGTATAGAGAGAAAAATAAAATGGCACAAAATAACCAAGAAACAGAGGGATCTGTAAAGATCAAAGGGAATCCTTACACCAAAGTTTGGAAACGGCGGGATGAGTTTCTTCTTGATATCGGTTTCAAAGACCTTATTAAAGAGAAGGAACTGACTTCACTAAAGCGTGAGACGACCATCGTGGAAGAAAATGACGAATTCCTTCATATGCTATGCACTCTGTCAGTCCAATTCGGAGACATTGACTTCAGCATTGAGGGTAACGCCCGAAACTGGAAAACCCATACCAAGGAAGATGCCAAGCTGATAGAGAAATGTGAAAGTATCGCTTTCGGTCGAGCCTTGTCTGTATTGGGTTACGGGGGGGAAATGGCTACGGCTGAGGAAATGGAATCCATCGATGAAGATGGTAAACAGATTGAGAAAAACCACGCCATGAAGAAAGCCAAAGCTGAAAAAGCCAGAGCCAAAGCCAAAGCTGAAGCTGAAAAAGCCAAAGCGAAAACTGATGAAGTCCAACAGCAACGGGATGGGGCGGGTAGAGATACTGCCGTGAGCTTCGATTTATTGAGTGGTATTGGGATATTCAAAGATCGGCTCTTGGAACTTGGGATGGAGAGTTCTGCCATTGGTAAATTGTGGATTGATGAATTCGGTGACAGGAAAAGAGACGAGCTGGATGTTGACGAACTTCAGAAATTCTTCAACATCTTGGAAGACAGCATCAAGGTGCTGGAAGCCAAAGGTGAAGAAGCTACAGGGTAAATCTAATGGTGGGGGTGGCAACGCTCCCACCCAATTAAAAGGAGAGAATCAATGAAATACGGAACCAAAGATTTTACGATAGAGGCACTTTTTAGATTCCTTGACAACTTGAGGGAATCAGGGCAAATCAATATGTTCGGTGCGCCCAAAGTCATGGAACAGCATCTGGGGTTATCCTCTCAAGAAGCCAAAGACGTTTGGGTAGCATGGACAGAAACCTACAAAGAGGAAGGAGAGGGTTTAGAATAGCTTGACAAAATAAAAGCAAAGGATTATATTATGTTCATGTCAAAAGAATATCTGTCCGCATATGAAGCGGCAAAGCATTATGGATGTAGCAGTCAAGTCATTCACGATTACATTAAGAAGGGTAAGTTGTGTTGGGATAAGATCGTGATGAAACGTTTCGGAGCTAAACGCATTAAGAAATCAGACCTCGAAACATTCATGGAGAATCAGAACCCTTTGATGGTGGAAACCCGCCGAGCCAACGCTTATACCAATGTAGGTATTCTGGCAGAGCATCTAACACTTAACCAGTTTTCCTCCAAGTATAATATCAATCGGTATCGATTGAACAAGATGATCGATGCAAATATAATTCAATGCGAAGTTTCCCCGAAAGGTTGGAAACTGTTACCAGAACAGAAAACGTGTGAAATATTGAAGGTAGGAGAGTATGCCAACGGAGTTAGCAAGAATCAGGGAGATGACGTATAGGAGGATTAAACCTCTGGCAGTTGAACTCGGTATCAGTCGCAAACGGTTGGAAAGATTTATCAAGGGAGGACTGAACCAGCTTGACCTTACCATCCGGGAACATCAAGCTCTATTGAGCCATCCCATTTTTTCAGAGACGATGGAAGGGTTGCTCCTACCGCTGAGAATATGTGCGAGTCCCTCTCCTATATGTCCTTATGTTTCACAGCCGCCAAGCATGACAAAAAACGAGTCGACAGAGAACCCGTCTTTTGAAGTCAAGCTGAAAGTGGAGTTGACCAATGGAGCAGTCCATCTTGAAACAGACCAAGGGGAAGAAGGAGAATCACTTCAGTTAGATTTATTGTAACAGGTAGGAAAAAAAGGTTACATTTTTGATTCTTATATAATATAATAGAAATAGGAGTGGGTGAAGGATACGGATCCCCCACCCACAATATCGTATAGAGGAACACCAAGTTGCCACGCTTGAAGCTCCATTTTTTGTCAACAGTAAATTCCCTAAAAGAAACGGGGGTTCTCTGTTGAACACCTTATTCTATCACAAAGGGACAGAGCATGGCAATAAAATAATACTTTTTCACGGAAGTTGCCGAAAAGGGAAGGTGGGGTTCCTTTTTCGTGCTATTTCAAAAGACATTTCACAGACACAAAAAAGGCATCCGAGGACTGCTAGAACTCAGATGCCATTTTTTATGTCAACAATTCGGAGAGAATCGGTTGACGATCTCTGCTATCCAACTCCCCAACCCAAGCACCCAAACTCAGGTCAAATCAGATAACAAGGAGAAATTTTAATGTCTGTCCAACAGATTAACATAGAACTCAGTCGCAGTCAAGCAAAACCTTCCAAAAAAGTCTCGTATCCCTACACGGAATTCGACCTGACAAAAGCCAAGAAACAGTTGTGCGATCAGTTCAACGTTCCCAAGCTAGGATATTACCGAAGCATTATCGAACTGTTAATGAATACACAGAATTTGCAGTTCAAGAAAGAGACCCATAAATTGAAGCCGCAAATCGGTTACGGCGAGACACTTGCCGTTTCGGATGTCTGGGTTGCCGAAGAAATAGGGTGTTCAGTCGGCATTGTGGGAGATTGCCGAAGGGATTGCAAGAAGGCGGGATTGTGGAGCGTTGTTCGAGCCAAGGGAAAACACGAAAATGCGAGATGCGGTATTTGGGTGTACGCCTTTATCGGCTACCTGACTTTGCACCCAGAACAGCCGAAGGAAATCGTGGTGCATGAGGTTAAGGATAATATTCTGGAAATTGATTTTGAGGGTACTGAGTCATCCGCTTGCTCGGAAGAAAAAGTTCCTTCGGCTCGGAAAGAAAGTTCCGAGTACTCGGAAAAAACTGAAGCTGACGAACAGCCTTCAAACCCAAGCACTGACAGGGTTTCAGCCAGTTCTGAAATTTCAGCTAAAAAAACAATATTAAAAAAACAATCTTCTTCTTCTATAGAGGGAACGAATGAAGAAGAAGACAAAATTAAAGCTGAAAAACCAGTTGAATATACTCGAAACGAGCCAATTCAAACCGTACCCTCAATTGTGGAAGAAACATTAGATAAGGTAAGCAAGATCAGGATGAATGAAACGGGTAGAAATCCCGTAGGCGAAGCTGAGAAACCTGATTTCCGTAAATGGCTGGATATGTATGCCCATAGACGCTCCAAAGATTTGGATATCACTTATGAGGAAGCATTGACAATTCTGCCCTTGGCATGGGATTTGGCTAACAGGGCAAGCCGTTGCTATCGTCCTGACACTCCCATGTATTTCGCCAATGGACGCTCTAACAAATATGCTATGTCGTACCTGCATCAGGCATTGAAACTTTGGGTGCAGGGAGAAGAATTTGAACCACAAGAACAGGAGGCAGAAACCGTGGATATCGAAACTATATTGGGACAGGATTACGATGATGATCCTGTTGATTCAGAAGAACAGGAATTACAGATGTATATCCGTAAATATCGTGTATTGCTGAAAGCCAGAGAAGGAAACGGCTATTCAGCTTTGGAACGGGTGATGAAAGGTGCTATCGCACAAAAACTGGGCGAGGAAACAGTCAAGCGGCTGTTGAAACTTGAAGGGATTGTCAGTTGAACCCTAATCAGGATTTGGAGATGGCTGTCCGAGAGGGCGGCAACTATTTTATCCAATCTAGGGGAGAACGGGAAGTAATCTGTTTTCGGTACAAGGACTATGAAATTATAACAGATTACAACAGTGACCACGAAGCCTATGAGTCCGAGATCGCCAAGACCGATCAGGATACGGTATTGCATTCTGTGATGGCTGATTTCCATCGGGGCGCATTCAATCTGGCGGTTGAATGGTTGGCAAAGGAACTTAATCCGCAATTGGATTTTTTTAGGGAATAAATGTCAGCATCTAGAAAGAAAATATTGACAGTTCGACAGTATGCTGATAGGCATCTAATGACGATGGAGATGGTAAGACGGAAGATCCGTAGCAAAGTGATTCCAGCCATCAAGAAAAATAACAAATGGATTATAGAAGATGTCAACACTCCGACCCACAATCAGATGATAAAACATTTGCTTAGTGGCGAGCCGTGTTTTTTGCATGAGATAGAAAGTAATGGCTTGGTTTTTCAAACAGCTACACTTAGAAAAACGCTGACAGATGAGGACAAGCAATTAATGTCGGTTATGTTTGAATCTCTGGAACCTTTTACCCATAGGCTTAAATGGGATTTAATAGAAAAGGGATGGCGAAAAGAAGGGCTGGATTGTATCGAAATTTCGGGAGGGTTTTCATGGAACCCCTTAACGCAATCGTTTCTTAAGATGGGGGGCATTAGAAGGGATAGATCCGTCAACGGGCTTCCTTGGTATGTTAAACGGCGAGACAAGCAGATACAGGTGTAACAAAATGGCACAGCCTAAGTTTGGAAAAATCGTCAAGGGCATCTATTACAAGAAAGAGGATGAGAAGAATAAGTTGCGTATGGGTAACGGTAGCTGGTCTATCAACCTCGATGATTTAAAGGGTACAGGTTGGCAAGGAGCGTGTTTCGATACGCATCTTGGACGTTATGCTATTGACCGTGAAACAGCATGGGAAAAAGGATGGATATTGGAACTTGGTGGGGAAAAGAAATTGATAGTGCCTTGCAAGCTCTGGGGGTTTAAATCCTATTAATAACAGGGGAAGGGATGGACTCAGCAAACAAGAGGTGCATGAGAAATATGATTATGTGCCTATTGATAAAGCACGCCCTCTGATTTACAGGCAAGATACCACTCGCACAAAACGTGGAGATCCAGCAGGGAGTTTATGACGAAGAAACGATAATCATACCGTAGGTGTGGGAGGCTGGACGTTCCTTGTTCATCGGTTAGTGTGGTTGTGGAAGGACAAGGCTACCTACTTATATGGGGAGGTGCCGAAAATGCTCGACCATATCAACCGTAATCATCACGATAACCGATATGAAAACTTGCGTCCTGTGACGCATTCCCTTAACGGAATTAATTCTAAATTAGACCCAAACCATTACCGTAACTCTCAATTCCGTGGCGTTTCTGTCAACAGGTCTGGAGATAAAAATCAACACCTTTACTGGAAGGCTACGTTGCAAAACAAGCTAATCGATACATTTCCTTATACCAACCAAGGGGAGATGGAAGCTGGCTTGGCATATGATCGGGAACTATATAAAAAATTCGGAGAAACTAACGGATTAAACTTCCCCGAAAATAAGGTTAATTACATGAGGTTGGATGAACATGAACAGCTTGAATTTAGTTTCTGTAACGAATCTCCAGCACAGCAATTATTGGATTTGTATGATGTCGTTTTGGTGCGTTAACTTAAATACAGGAACACAGAGTTTGCTGGATGCAATTAAAGGACTGGAATCGAATAAAGGGGGCATCCAGCAATTGACTTATGATAGGAGATGGCATGAATATGATATGTGGGTTATGCACAGCACCCCATCCACGTGGGCGTCTTTGCTTATTTGCTACTGAACTTGTCGTCTCTTATCACCAACTTGTCGCTGGAACAGGATCTTGTACAGGCAATATCCCACCAATGTTCCAGCGTCCAGATTACAGGGAGAAAAGTAAATGGGATATTCGGGGAACTTAGCAGGGGAAGCAATGGATGATGGATTGCCGAAACGCTTGAAGCAAAATAGTACCGATCACCTTCTTGATAATGACGGGTTTTTTTCTCTTAAGGAAATGGTGGTAGGAGGAATGATTCTCAGTTTTGGTATGACATGGGGAGGTGCTTGCTTGTTTTGTGGGTGGCAGTTTGGGCGATTGATTTACTATTCCGTGAGAAGCCTTATAACACTAATTACATAAGGGGAACAAGATGCAGACAAATATGGGCAGGGGTATCACTCAACCGGAAGTGCTTGGGTTGGTGGATGTGCGTCCTCGTAAATTAACACGCTGGAAACAGGAAGGATTGTTTTTAGCTTCAATTTTTCAAAGCAATGGAGGAAAACTGCAAGACGGCAACCCCTCTAAAAGCATTTATAGCTATACAGATTGGCTGGAAATTTCATTAGCGGTATATCTGAGGGAAAACCATGTCGGGATGAGTATAGTAAAGGCGTGTATCGTTTTCCTTCGTAAGCATGACTACTTTTTTGACCCAGACTATGATCGTGTTTATGTTATAGGGAATGTGGTTTTCACTAATTGTATTAATGTTGAATTCCATGACACGGTTTCACTTAAATATTCAAAGATAAATGGAGGGAGAGTCCCCTTCTTTGTGCAATGGGCAAAGATCAAAGATAAGGCTGATGACGAGTTTAGTCAATATTCAATAGAAGCATCGCAAGGAGGCAGTAATGGCAGATTTTGATTCGTGGGTGAGAATGGTGCTTCAGCACGAAGGAGGATACGTTAACGATCCTAACGACAAGGGTGGTCAGACGAATATGGGTATCACCCAAAAAAGTTTCAGTGGTTTTATTGGTCGTGAAGCGAGTGAGGAGGATATGAGGAACATGAGTGAACAGCAAGCGGTGGATTTTTATCGTGACCTGTGGGAAAAAATGAACCTTGATAGATACCCACCACCTCTGCATCTCCAGTATGCCGACATGCAAGTTAATACGGGGCGGCGGGGGAGTGACATGATTTTACAAATGGCTGTCAATACCCGTGCTAATCCTAATGAACCAGAACGGTGGATCGATGTTGACGGGATCGCTGGCAGAGGAACCTTAGCCGCACTTGAAAATGCCGATGTCACCCCATTCGAATATTACAGTGAGAGCCTTATGTTTCATGCTAATAACGCTTTCGTTGGTTCAAAGTATGGATTCAAGCTCAGTGATTATATGGCTAAAAAAGAAGCTAATCCTGATGACCAAAACGCATGGGGCAGAACCCGAACAGCACAAAACGGATACATTAGAGGATGGCATAGACGGGATTTGGAGACGTATTTGA